>ERZ795030.338-NODE-338-length-74474-cov-14.740456_pt1 | contig 74474 bp, 60 predicted proteins | sample MGYA00375122_ERZ795030 | MGnify/ENA primary metagenome ERZ795030 (study PRJEB30165, sample SAMN05720146) | activated sludge metagenome | isolation source: anaerobic digester from wastewater treatment plant | place: Japan | collected 2015-04-20 ... | reverse complement strand
TATCCGCGAGCGGAACGGAAGCTTACGTTAAAAACATATTGTACAATGAACACGGGCAGAGAACGGAGATAGACTACGGAAACAATGTGGTGACGAAGTACGCCTACGATGACGAGAATCTGAGACTGAAGACGATAGAGACGACGAAAGGCGGCCGTACGATACAGAGTTTGACGTATGATTATGACACGCGCGATGAAGCGAAGAAGGCTGTTTTTGAATATATAGAATTGTTTTATAATCGAGTAAGACAGCATTCCAAAAACGGATATGTTCCTCCTTTGGAGATGATGTGAATCGCGGCTAAAAAAGAATCACATGGGGGATTCGTTCTGTCCATTAAACTGAGGGAATGTTATAGAGGATCTATGAAATTCGAAAAAAAATATCCAAATGTAAAAAAAGATAGTAGTGATAGTGGTATAATATATAATCAACCAGGTCAGCCTAAAGGTAAAAATGTGAGGTAGAAAAAATGAAAAAAATAATTATTATGTTTTTAATAAGTTTGTGTTTTTTTTTAAGAATAATTGCTCAAGAAAATGTTAATATATTTAACGATACACAAAATGCTATCGAGAGTGCAGACATAAATTGTAATGATGATTATATATTAACTGGAGGTGCTTATTTACGCTTATGGGATTGTGTTGAAAAGAGAAGTTCTCACATATTTCATTATGACAAAGATAAAATACTGTGTGTAAAATTCTATGGTAAAAACTCAAATGCTCTGATTGCTACAGCCAATAGACGTATTATTTTCTATAATCTTAAGGACGAGGAAGTATTATATTTAACAGAAGAAATACAATCTTTAGTTTATTCAATACAAGTAGTTGATAATATAGCTTTTCTTGGTTGTGCTGATGGATCAATTTATAAAGTTGATTTAGAATCATATTCTATAAAGATAATTCATAAAAATCAACATCCAATTGTTGGAATGAAAGTTGTTGATGGATTTATATATTATGTTGATAATCTTCATCTTGTCGTTATAAATGTTGGAAGGGGTAATCAAATAAAAGAAATTGATATAAAAGGTTCAAATTCAATTGATGTCATAAATAATATAGTGTTTATTGGTTGCTATGGCGGAAAAGTTGCTGTGGTTCGAGATTTTAAAAAAATTAAAAGTATTACGACTTGTCTTGTTGGTGCAGTAAAACATCTTGGCTATAATGAATATGTTCTATTATATGGTGAAGATCAAAATATTCAATTATGGGATTTTAAAAAAGAGGTTTTGCTTTACACTTTCAAAGGTCACGTGTTGCCAGTTACAGCTGTATTAGTAAATGATAAAAAGAAAGAATTTTATTCAGTGTCACGAGATGGAACAGTTCGATTTTGGAATTATCAACAATTTGTTAAAAAGAATTAGTTGCACTGCCAGAACCAAATCATCATCAAGCCGATGTGTATTTGAATACGGTAACGGGATAGAATAAAAGGAGCTCTCTATTTAATCAAAAAAGAAAAGATAGAAGACCTTTGTCCACCTGACAGCTCCGAATGCAATTTGGAATTGACTTCACGCCTCAAACTATTGTGCAATGCTTGAGTTCTCCCGCTGTGGTCTTCGACCACCTCGCGGATAGTCGAAACGATCCCGACAAACGGGACGCTTCCCGCGCAAACAGGAGGTTTGCATAAAATCGTCTTGCCAGTTTCCGCATCCATGCGAATATACTCATGATTTCAGTAACCAGTTTCCTCGGCTCAACAGACTTCGTGTCTGTTTCGATTTTAACACCAATGTAATTATTCGCACACATCTCTGAGGTAACTTTTGCGTTATCCCGCTGAAGACTTTGTCTTCCTCGCGGATAGTCGGAACGATCCCGACAAACGAGACGCTTCGATATGCGACACGACGTCGCAATAAAAGCGTCTCGCAAGTTTCCGCCTCCGTGCGAATTTAATTTTGGTATCAATAAATTATTTCTTTATCTCAGCGAACATCCTATTCGCTTCGATAAATGTTATCAATATTATTATCGCAATTACCTCCGAGGTAACCCTTGCGTTGTCCCGCTATGGTCTACGAACATCTCGCGGATAGTCGGAACGATCCCGACAAACGAGACGCTTCGATATGCGACACGACGTCGCAATAAAAGCGTCTCGCAAGTTTCCGCCTCCGTGCGGAAAGTAAAATTTTATTTGACTTCTTGGGTTAATCATTATATAATTGTTCGTTAGCTGAGGTTTTATGAGCAAATCCCGCCGTGTTATTATTTCGTTATTTCTTTCAATTTTATCATTTCTGTTTTTTTACAGAAATATTGATTCGTTTTATCTTAATCCGTTGAAAACCGAATTTTCCCAAGTAAATCCGTCTGTGGCGGTCGCAGATTCTTTCAATAACCTTTACATCATCGATAATTCTCAGAGGCGTTTTTTTAAGTGTTCTGAAGACGGTATTCTACATTTTTCCGTGCAAGGCGGATTGAAGGAACCTGATCATTTTTTTTATGCTGAAGATATTGCTGTGGATGATGAGGGATTTGTTTTTATTCTAAACCGTGTAACTGATAACGGCGGTTTTTTTACTGAGAAAGAAGAAGTTCTGTGTTATGACCCGTCAGGTAAATTTCACAGCGTTATTTTTTCAAAGACTCACGCGGAAAAGAAACAGATTTTAGTTCAGAAAGGACAGCTTTCGCGGCTTGAATTCAAATCGGGCAAGCTTTCGTGGTTTGATATTTCCGAAAATAAAATTGACTACTATGTATATGAAAAAAATGGGAATCCGCATGTTGAAAAATCTTTTGATTATCCTCTAGCCGCTACATACATTGCTGATATTTCGATGCGCGGCGGAAATATTTATTTTACAAGTAAAAACGGAAAACTTTATAAGAATATTTCTACTGTTCTTTATTCTCCGGAGAAAAGCAAAGAGCTTTCTGTTCCATGGTCAATTTCATCGGATGAGGACGGAAGTGTCTTCGTTTCGGATCTCGCTAAACCCCGGATTCTCAAAGTTAATAACAGTTCTGTTTCAGAAATATTAAATGCTTCCATCCTTGAAAAGAATAATATTGATTCAGATGGTCTTGTTTTTTACAGGATAAACAAATCAGCAGATAAGCTTATTCTTTCTTCAGGATCTTCAATATATGTTTACTCTGCAGAAGATTTTAAAATACATTCGATTGATTCTGTTAGATATTCATTCAAATCACTTGTTTTCCGGTTTGTTCTATATGCGGTTTTAATAGTATTTTTAATCTCTGTTTTTAATATTTTGTCATTTTTGTATAGAGAAGTTTTTCATTCCAAGATTCCTTCGATGGTTTCGAGAAGTATTGTTCTGATTTTCGCGATAGGTGTTTCAACTTTTCTCGTCACCATGTTCATTCTAAAAAATTTTTCGGAACGTTATACTCGTACAATTACAGAACGCAGTTCACAGATGGTTCAGCTCATTCCGAAGGCTATTGACGGAGATCTTATCTCGAAAATTGATACCCAGGAAAAATTCATGAATGAAGATTACCGGAAGATACGTTCTTCTCTGGTATCTCTTTTTAATAATAATAAAGACCCGTGGAATGACCGCTATTATTACGCGGTCTACCGTGTTATGAATGATTCTTTATACGGATTCATGTATCTCAATGACGGTATCAGTACTTTTCATCCATTTGATTATTTTACCGATCCGGAAAGCTCATACAGAAAAGCGTATTCCGGAGAAATTATTTCAGAGACAGATACAGATTCCTGGGGAAGCTGGATATATGCTCTTGGTCCGATAAAGAATTCAAAGGGTGAGGTTGTTGCGATTCTTGAAGTAGGAACCGACCTTTACAGTTTTGACCGCGAAAATATGATGCTTGTAAAGAAAGTTGTCATCGATGTTGTAACTCTGCTTGTTGTTTTCATTCTTCTATTGATTGAGTTCACTTATCTCGGTCAGCTTTCCGCCAAAAGAAGTCTTCTGAAGAAATCTGACAAAAACTATTCGGATGCTTTTTTTTCGCGGCCTGTTTTCTTTATGTATTCTTTCGGCATATCCATGTCTTTTGCTTTCATTCCTCTTTTAATGAAAAAAATATATCAGCCGTTTTTAGGTATGCCGCAGGACGTTGTTATCGCTCTTGCATTCAGTGTTGAAGCCTTGTTTTTCGCAATCTTTCTTTTTGCCGGCGGAATTATTGTAGAAAAGATAAATTGGCGCAATCTGAAATATATCGGTATCGCTCTTTCAATGACTGGCCTTTTCATTTGCGGTTTTACTTCAGATATGTTTATTTTTCTGACTGCCCGCGGCATCGTCGGCGCCGGCAGCGGTCTCATACTCATTGCGTGCAGAAGCTTTATAAATTCAGAATCTGACGGAGAAAAGCGTTCGGTTGCGTATTCTCATTTTTATTCGGGCGGTATTGCCGGAGTTAACGCAGGAGCTGTTTTCGGAGCATTTTTTGCAGACCAGTTCGGTTTTTCTTTTGCATTTTATCTTGCTGTATCAATTCTTTTAATTACTTTGCTGATCTCGTATAATATTTTTAAGAATATGAAGATCGTTTCTTTGCCGTCTTCGGAAGAACATTTACTTCGTTCAGTTGTGAGATTTATTTCAAACAGAAAAGTAATGTTTTATCTGATTCTTGCCGTTCTTCCGACTTATGCAGCGGGAATGTTTCTTTCATACTATGTTCCTCTATTCAGCGAATCTCACGGACTTTCCGTTACAGATACGGGAAGACTTATTATATTGAACGGTCTTTTTATAATTTATCTCGGACCTCTTCTCACGCGTTTTTTTAAGCGGAGAATGAGCGACAGAAATGCATTGATTCTCGGTTCGTTCGGATGGGCTGTTTCACTTGTTATTTATGCTGCAACAGGAAGCATTGGAGGCGTAGTTGCCGCACTCGTTCTTATGGGAATTGTTGAAGGATTTTGCGTTTCCGCGCAGAATGATTATTTTATGAATCTACCTATCGTAAAAAAAATCGGTTCGGACAGATCAGTTTCCTACATGGAACTGGCGAGCCGCGGTGCCGAAATGTGTGCTCCCGTTATTTTTGCTTATGTTCTGACAATAGGCGCACGGAGCGGTATCGCTCTTTTCGCCGTAGGCGTAATATTTATGACAATTGTTTTTATGCTGTCAAGCCGTGAATCATCTATCACAAAAAGAAAAGGACGTGCTTGATGTCTAAATTTTCTAAAACAATCATTATTCTTTTTATTATGATTTTTTCCGCATTAAGTGCAGTCGGTATTGCGTTATGGAGAAGTGATGTTTTTTCAAATTCGTTCAGCGCAGAGCTTCCTTTTGAATATCCTCTATTTTCTGCATCAGACGGAAACGGATATGTTTATATTATCGACAGTTCACAGCGCAGAATATTAAAAACATCAATGGACGGCAAAATACTTCTTCTCGTCGAAGGAGGAAAAAAAGAAAAGAATTCATTCTATAACGCATCAGAGTTATGTCCTCTGTCCGACGGATCATTTTATATTATAAATGTGATTCCTGATTCCGGTGGTTTTTTTACAGAATCCGAGGAAATTCAGAAATATTCAGCGGATGGAAAATTTCAGAAAACGGTTTTCAGAAGAGAGTATTCTTCAGGCGAAAAGAAATCATATCTTGTTCAAAGAGGTTCGCTTCAGAAACTCTCTGGCGACAGCAATGCAATACGCTGGTACGAAGTTGATGAAGAAGGAATCATTGAATATTATTCATCGGGAACTTCACAGATATCATCAAATAGAATCTTTTCAATGAAATCAGCCGCGGCATACATTTCTTTTGTCAGCGGTGATAATTCTTCATTATTTTGTTCGACGAAGCGCGGCGAGATTTATAAAATAAATTCCGGCAGAAAAGAAACCGTTTATTCTTATTCGGGTGAAACGGACAAAACATTTGTTCCATGGGATATTTCCGTATTCAATAAAAAAATATATTTCACGGATATCGCAAATGCCGGGATATATGTTTTTGACGGTGAAAAAACGGAAAATATATTCTCCCCTGAAGATATCGTTGCTTTTGATAATATATCTGCGGGTTTTCCTTTTTACCGTTTTTCAATAAGCTCAAAAGGTGAAATCTTTACGTGCCGTGACAACAGCGTAATAGGTTTGATTGACGGGAAGGTGGCTTATAACAGAGAAGCCGGATCAAGAAGTTTTTATGCAATATTTACTTTGATATTACTCCAGATAATTCTTGTGATATCAGTTTTACTTTTTTTGTCATCAATAATATACTTTTATATAAACATTATGAAGCGCAAAATTTCCCTGATAGTCAAACAGCTGGTATTTGTTCCTCTCATTGTGTTTTCAATTGCGATGGCTTCGCTTTTTATATACCGTAACATGTCATCACGTCACGAAGATCTGCTGAAAAGCAAAATTGCTTATATGGTTCAGCAGATGGCACATTCAATTAATCCTGATGATATTGAAAATGTAAAATCCGTTTCTGATTATATGAATAACGGCTATAAATCAATCAGGCAGGATCTTCATTCTGCTTTGAACAATAATTCTGATTCATGGAATTACGGGTTTTACTTTGCTCTGCACGGAATTGAAAACGGCAATATTTCTTCGATGATGTTTTTGAATGACGGAATCACCGCATTTCATCCTTTTAGTTATCTTAATGACCCCGAAGGAATTTACAAAAGGGCTGAAAAGGGAAGTGTTGAGATTGAGAAAAGCACCGATGCGTGGGGGACATGGTTTTACGGCGTGGGACCTGTTTATTCAAAAACCGGAAAAGTAATCGCGCTTCTTGAAGTCGGTAAAGATAATCTTTCATACGAAACTGAAAACCGCAATCTGTTTAAAAAAATGGTGGCGTATGTCGGTGCAATAAGCGTTTTGATGATTCTTCTTTTCGGATTATTAACTTATGTGATTTTGTCATCAGTAAGAAACTTGAGCCGCGGAGCAGGAAGAATAAGCGAGGGTCACTGGGATGTTGAAATTCTTCCGAAAAGCAATGATGAAATCGCTGATCTGACTCACGCTTTTAACCGCATGGCAAAGTATGTACGGAATTATATTTCCGAAATAACCCAGCTAAACAAGGCTTATCACGGCTTTGTTCCGATGGAGTTTCTGAAATTTCTAAAAAAAGAAAGCATCATTGATGTAAGACGCGGGGATCAGACTCAGCAGGAAATGACTGTTATGTTTACCGACATCCGTTCATTTACGGATATTTCCGAATCCATGTCTCCGAAAGAGAACTTCGACTTTTTAAATTCATATCTCGGTCTTGTCGGACCGCTTGTGAGAAGTAACGGCGGTTTCATTGATAAATATATCGGAGACGCGATCATGGCGCTTTATCCAGTGAGTCCCGATGATGCGGTTAAAGCCGCTCTGGACATTCAGAAAACGATTTATGAATATAATCAGAAACGTGCCGAAAGTAATTTGATGCAGATAGCAATAGGTACGGGAATTCATACAGGCCTTCTTATGCTTGGAATTCTCGGCGAAGATGAGAGGGTTGATTCTACGGTTATTTCCGATAATGTCAATCTTGCAAGCCGAATTGAAGGGCTTACAAAAAAGTTCGGTGCAAATATTATTATTAGTGAAACCACGTATGAAGGCATGAAAGTGCGCGGTCTTTATACTTTCCGTTATCTCGGAATGATCCGCGTTAAAGGTAAAAAACAGCCGGTCGGAGTATATGAAGTTCTTGACGGCTGTTTTTCCGAAGAACGGGAAAACAAGATCAAGGCATCGGCTCTTTTGGCAAAAGGAATTGCTGAATTTAAAAAAGGTGATTTCAGGCTTGCAGGGGGCTATTTTAAAAAGGGCACGGAAAAATATCCTTCTGATTCCGCATTCAAAGTTTATCTTGATATATGCAGAGAATGTGTTAGAAATCCTAAAACCGGTTTTGACGGTTCTCTTGTGTTTCTCGACAAATAAGGAGCATGTATGGATTCTACGCCATTGCTTTTAAAATTGCTGAAGAATGATGAATTTCTTCCTGAATTAATATCAGAGAGCAGAAATAGAAATCTGAAAAAAAACGGCAGAATTCTTTTGTACATCGGCAATTCGCGTCCCCGGGGAAGAATCGATTATGGTCTGCGTTTGATAGACGAACTCGAACATTCTGGAAACAGTATAACAGGTTTGATAATTGAACCGGAAGATCCGTTAAATATTAATCCGCAGATACAGGCCATGAAAAGGTTTTTTCTTCCGGCAGAGCTTTCTGCCAGGCAGTCTGTTATAAAAAAAAATTTCGATGATCCTGAAGCTTCAAAAAAGATTCAAATATTTCTTGATGATATTTCTTCGGCAGTATATGACACAGGTGTTGTTTTTTACGGTAACTGGGTTCCGCCTCAGCTGTTTAAAATTCCCCGTAACGGTTTTATTAATTTTCATCCCGGACCTCTTCCGTTTCTAAAAGGTATGGAGCCTGATACTTTTGCAATTCTTGAAGGCTGGAAGAAAATATGGGGAACAGTTCACAAAGTTGATGAGCATTTTGACACAGGGCTTATCATAGCCATGACCAAAAAAGTAAAGATTAAAAATTATTCAACTCCGGTAAGCATTCTGCATTCTCTTACTCTTGAAGGAATCAAAACAATCGTAAAAGCCTGTTCGATGATTCATGACAGCAGAAAAAAATGCGTATTTCTGAAAAACAATACGGGATCAAGCGCTACTATAGAAAAGGCTTTTGACGAGTCATTCATAAACTGGCAGAAAGACAGCAACGAAATGTTAGATAGAAGGCTTCGCGCTTTCTGCGGTCAGGATATAGGTATTAGGCTAAAAGCGCCGGTTTTTGACGATACTTATTTTGTTTATAATCTTGAAAGCTTTAATGCCAAACTTGAAGGAAATCCCGGCGAATTAATAGGATTTTATCTGAAAAACGGCAAATACTTATACCAGCCGATTATTAAAACTGTTGAAGGCGCGGCAGTGATTTTACTTGGTGAGAAAGTCAATATGTCAGAACTTAAACGCCCTGAAAACAAACATTATCCGGAATGGCAGATTCCTCCGCGAAAACCGAAACGGATAGCCGATCTAAAAACGCTGAAATACAGTATCGGAAAATATAATGATGTTATAAGAAATCAGATTTCACGGTAAAAAAAGCTTTTAACTTTTTTGCCTCGGTAAAATTATGACCTAACAACTATTGGCGGAGAAGAAATGGAACTTAAAGTAGATGAAAATGCAAAGGCTCTTATTTTCGATATAGACGGAACGCTTGTCGATACGATGGAAATTCATTATAAAGCATGGGAAAAGATGTTTGCTCTTCAGGGATTTAATTATCCGAGAGAAGTTTTTTATGAACTTGCCGGAATTCCGACTTATAAAATCGTTCCGATTTTAAATGAAAGATTTAATCTCAAACTTGATCCCGAAGAGACTATGAATGAAAAAGAAAAGTACTTCATGGAACTTTTCAGCGCTGTTAAGGAAATCAAGGTCGTGAGTGATATTGCACGAAAGTATCATGGAGTTCTTCCGATGTCGCTTGGAACCGGCGGCAGAAAGGATATAGCCCAGATGACCATGGAGACTGTTGGTCTTTCAAAATATTTTGATATCATGGTGGCCGCTGAAGATGTTATTCATCATAAGCCGGCACCTGATACATTTCTAAAATGCGCTGAACTTATGGGAGTAGAACCGCGTTTTTGTCAGGTATTTGAAGACGGCGAACTCGGATTGCAGGCGGCGAGAACTGCCGGAATGATCGCGACTGATGTGAGACCGTATCTGTAAATCATAAGCATAAAGGGAGCCTGATATGCTTAATATTATTTACTCTAACAGACTTGAGAAGCTCGCTGAAATATATGCGCATAGGCTTTCTCAAAGACAGTTAAGCATATTTGATAAAGAACAGGTAATTGTTCAGACGGAAGGCATGTCGAAGTGGCTGACTTTGAAATGCGCCGAACTAAACGGAGCGGTTTCGGGTCTCGAATTTTCAACACCTGTTCCGTTTTGCGTCGGAATGATGAAGGAGTCTCTCGAACGCGAATATAATATTCCTGATAAGCACGCTCTTGCCTGGGCTGTATTTTCATTTTTATCCTCAGATCAGGGCCGTTCCTCGGAATTCGCTCAAGCCGTATCCTATCATGGCAAAGATCCTCTGTTGACATTTCAGTTGTCTGCGAGAATAGCGGATCTTTTTGACCAGTATTCGCTTTACCGTACGGATATGGTTACAGCATGGGATTCTGGCAAAATGATTCTTTCGGAAAACGAACAACTTCCGGACGAATTTGCATGGCAGTATCATCTGTGGCGGAAAATATTTGCTGAATATGATCACCGCGGACAAGTTCTGTCTGATTTTCTTCAAAGTTCGAAGATTCCGCAGGCAAAACATATTTCACTTTTCGGAATAACATCTCTTTCCGAATATGTTCTGCGCGCATACGGAAAGCTTGCTTTGACAAATGAAATTGATGTTTATGTGCTTAATCCTTCGCCCGAGTTCTGGCAGGATATCCGCTCAAAAAAAGAAATACTTTATCACAGCCTCAAAAACGGATCAGACGGATATTATGAAGAGAGAAATCCTCTACTGGCTTCATACGGAAAACTCTCAAGAGAATTTTTGAATATTCTTTATGATAACTTTTCAGATTCTGATATTTTTTCTGAAGATGATTCTGCTTTTTCTTTGCCGGAGGGGAAATCTCTTCTTAACTTGATTCAGCAGGATATTTATAATCTTGAAAGCTCCAAACGTGAAATTATACCTGACGATTCAGTCCTTGTTCATGCATGTCATTCGCCGTTGAGAGAAGTTGAAGTTCTATATGATTATATACTTGATGCGGTATCGAATGATAAAATATCGCCTGAGAATATTGTTGTAATGGTTCCGGATATTTCGGGTTATGCACCATTCATAGAAGCTGTTTTTTCCTCACCTGAAAACGAAAAAATGCGGATTCCTTATTCGATTGCCGACCGGAAAGCTTCATCCGAAAGTGCGTTTATAAATTCATTCACCGATTCGCTCAAGTTTGCGCAAAACAGATATTCTCTTTCGGCCTTCGGTGCGATTTTTAAGTCAGATCCGGTAAAAAGGAAATTTGAAATAACAGGTGAAGATGCAGATCTTGCGCTTAAATGGCTTTATGAAGCCGGAACAAGATGGGGTTTGGATTCCGTTCAGCGGGAAAAAGACTATGGATTCAAATTTTCCGAATATTCGTGGAGCGATGCTTTACAACGTATTATTACCGGTATCGGCTATGGAGAAACAACAGATTCTGTCGGGAAATATATACCATATTACGAAATTGAAGGCAGTTCAATCAAGGTTTTTTCTGCTGCGCTTAAACTGTTCAGACTTCTTGAAAAGCTTACATCGTCATTCGCTGAGATAAAAAGCATTTCCGAATGGAATGATGTGATGATAGAATTCATGCAGAATGCATTTGATACTGATGAATATTATCCTGATTACAGATATATTGTTAAGGTAATGAAACAGATTGAAGAGGCCGCTTCAACTGCCGGTAAAAATTTGAAAACAGGTTATGATGTTTATTATTATGAACTGATGAGACAGATTGATTTTGATACATCGCAGAGAGGCTTTATTTCGGGCGGAATAACTTTTTGCCAGCTTCTGCCGCTTCGTTCGGTTCCATTTGATTTTGTCGCGATACTCGGACTTAATTCGGGAGAGTTTCCGCGCAGTGCGAACAATCTCGGTTTTGACATAATGTATTATAAAAGAAAGAAAGGCGACCGTTCGGTAAAAAACGACGACCGTGATTTATTTCTTGAAAGTATTTTGTCAGCAAGAAAAAAACTTCATCTTTCATATACCGGACGCGACAGCAAGACGAATGAGGAAAAACCTGCTTCAAGCGTTCTTTCTGAATTTATTAACTACATGCGCGATTATTATTTCGGCAGTGATTATAAAGAAATATTGATTAGAGAACATGCTTTAAAAGGATTTTCCGAGAAATATTATGACGGAAAAGATAAAAGATTTTTCTCGTATTTTTCAGACCGGATTGTTTCTCATGAATCGCATAAAAACAAAAATTGTGCAATGCCGAAAATAAACGAAGAGCTCTTGTCGATTACTCCCGAAATGTTCGCTCATTTTTTCAGTGATCCGAGAAAATATTATTTTGAAAAGAAATGCGGAATAAAATTCAGAACGTTGACTGATTTTGACTATGATTCGGAACCGCTTTTGCTTACAAGCGGAATGAAAAAACAGAATGCCAGAATCATTGAATCGTATTTGCGAAACGGCTGCGGATATGACGAAATTGAAAAGATTCTTATGAATTCGATGATGCTGCCTGTCGGAAATTATGCTGAAAGCGCTTTTGAAATATTTATCGAAGATTTTGCTAATATTTTTGAATACAGCAAAAATGTTTTAAGTTCCATGAAATCAGAACATCATGATATATTATTTGAAAATGAGCGGATTTGCATAAACGGAAATTACCGGATGTATTCGGATGGTAAACATTTATATCCGGTTTTTTTTATATTTTCAAAAAACTCTCAATTTTATGAAACGAAAGCGAAAGTATACCATGTTATGCTTTCGGCAATTTATGATAATGTTAAGACCGTCATTGTTTATAAAGACACAAAAAAAGAAATTCCGTATATCGATAAAAAATCCGCTCTGCTGATAATGAATGAATTATCAGCATTGTATACCGATTATCTTTCTGATCCTTTTGATGTTGATATTGACAGCGCGATTAATGCATGGACTCCGGAATATGATAAATTTGAAAATCATTACTACGCAAAAATAAATAAAAAATCAGATGATGATTTTATGACTAAAGAGAATAAATATGAAGATTATTCAGATTTAGCCGGATATCATTTTAATTCCGATATTTCCAGAATTTATAAATTCGTTTCTCCGTTATGTTCTGTTTCTGTAGCAAATGAAAAAGCAGGAAAGAAAAAATGAAACAATTCGCTTTTGATAAGATAGAACTAGACGGTATTTCGCTGATTGAAGCAGGAGCTGGGACAGGAAAAACATATTCGATTACAAATATTTATATAAGGCTTCTCCTTGAGAAGAATTATGATTCGAGCGAGATTGCAGTCGTGACATTTACAGTTGCGGCTGCCGACGAACTTAGAGATAGAATTTCAAATAAGCTTCGCGAATTACTGACGTCACTTGAATCAGGTGCAGAAAATATTCCGGATGAATTTTCTTCACTCGTCAATAATTCAAATATCGATGAATCGAAAATCAAAATTGAACTTGCATTGAGGAGTCTCGACGATGCTCCAATTTTTACGATTCATAAATTTATAAATAAAATAACAAAGGAAAACGCGTTTGAGTCACATTCTTCATTTGATGCCGAAATATCTGAAGATAAATCTGAAATTCTTTCCTTAATTATCATGGATTTTTTTCGTTCAAATATAAATAATTATGAAAAGCAAATTCAGAAAATGCTCAACTGGTCTGATTACTTTAAAGAACTTGTACGTTTCATTAGAAGCGTGTCAGACAAAAATATAATTTACAGCAATGTTACGGCTGATGATATTTTCAGCGGATTAGATGAATTCCGTGAATCGGCAATTATTTTCAATAATTACTTCAGTGACAATGAAAATAATCAAAAGACGTTCAAGAGTTTTGCGCATGTCAGAAGTAATGTGAATTTTCCTATTATGATCAAACTCGCGAATCAAATTATTGAAAATAAGTATTATCTGATGGAAAAATCAGATGATTTTGAACATTATTTTACATGGATTGGTACAGATACTTTTAATAGAAGATTCAGTGAATATTCGGCAGTTGACGGAGATTCTCTTAATGCACTTGATGCTATGAGGATACTTTATAATGCCAAAAATTATACAAACATTATAATTAAACGATTTAAGTCTGCATTTGCTCTTAAGGCGCTTGATGACTATCATAAAGCAGTTCAAAATATTAAAGTTCAGAAACAGATATTATTTTATGATGATATTATAAATTCCGTTTATTCAGTAGTTAAAGAAAATGCTGATTCAGAATTGAAAAAAAATGTATCCAGAAAGTATTCAATCGCGCTTATAGATGAGTTTCAGGATACGGATGAATCTCAATGCGTTATTTTCGGTAATCTTTTTAATAATCTTATCTATATCGGTGATCCGAAACAATCAATTTACAGATTCCGCGGAGCGGATATTTATTCATATATTGAAGTATCAAAGAAATCAACTAATCGGTATAATCTGCAGATAAATTGGCGTTCTGAAGAGAAACTTCTTTCGGCAGTTAATGCTTTTTTCAACTGTTCTGATCCGTTTAGAAATAAAGATATTGATTTTGTACCAGCCGAGCCGTGTAAGAAAATCGGTGAAATGACCGTTGATGATTCGAATGATGTCATGAATATACGGTTTCAGTCATATTCAAATCAGAGTCGACTAAATGTCTATGAAGATATTACCCGTGAAATAGTATCTCTTCTTGATTTGTCATCAAAAGGTAAGGCTCTCATTCCTGAAGAAAATTATGCGAGGCCTCTTCGTGCTTCAGATATAGCAATACTCGTCTATAAAAATAATGAAGCTGATGAGATGAGAAATTATTTGTCGAAAAAGGGAATACCATCGGCAATACGCTCAGGTAAATCCGTTTTTGATTCTTATGAATTTACCGAGTTTGTCCAGATTCTGACTGCAATGGAAAATCCCGAGAGCATGAAAAAAATCAAGACGGCTCTTTCCGTGCGTTTCATGGGGTTTACTCCGGCAATGATTGAGTTATTGTCGGATGATGACATGAGCATTCATGCTGAAAGATTTGCATTGTACGGCAGAACAGCTTCTTTAAAAGGACTGCTGGAAGCTTACAGAATGCTCGTTAAGGATTATTCCGCCGTAAGTAATATTTCATTATCGCCGGATGCTCAGAGAATAATCACCAATATGGATCACATAGCAGAATTGCTTGATGAGAGAAAACGAAAAAAAGATTATTCTCTTTCTGAACTTGCATCCGAGGTTTCTGCGTCTCTAGATGAATCGTCAGAGAAATACGAGCTTCGAATTGAAAGAGATGATGATGCCGTGCAGATTATGACGGTTCACAAAAGCAAGGGGCTTGAATATCCGATTGTTTTCGCAGCTTCTGAATTTTTGCGGAAACCTAGTAATAAGGAGCTGGGTTTTGTCTGCAGAATTGAAGGGAAAAATACCCTGGTGATGAACGACGGTTCGGATTATAGCGCAAATATTATCAACTCAACCTATAAAGATGAAATTATTTCAGAAAACTTGCGTCTTTTCTATGTAGCCTTGACAAGAGCAAAATTCAGAGTCTATCTTTATCATGCTGAGAAGAAGACAGCTAAACAATCCGAAAAGAATAAGTTTTCGGCGTTAAATCATATTCTTTCTTCATATGATCCGACATTTGAAGATAGAGAAACTTCTGATGTATTAAACGAATTCGCTCAAAAACACGGTTTTTCTTTCACTGATATTTCTTCACTTGCAGATTCGCAGAATCATTCCGGATATCAACCGGATTCTTCCGGTAAATTAAAAGCGAAGAAATTTCCTGATATTAGTTTCAGAAATTTCAAAGTGGCAAGTTATTCTATGATTGCCGAAGGAAAAGACATTCCTTATGAGCATAAGACTGATGAAAATCAGGTACTATATAATCAATCGGGTGAAAAAGTTTTTCTGCATGAATTTCCGAAGGGAAGCGAAGCGGGGAATTGTCTTCATGGAGTGCTCGAGAAGCTGATTGAAAATGAAGAAAATGATGTGAACATAATCGATTCATTTCTGCGCATGTACGGAATAAATTACAGTTATAAGAAAGATGTAGTCAGGCTGATTGAAGAAGTAAAAGGTGCTTATTTCTGTTCTGATGATTTGAAATTCAGTCTTTCCGATGTGAAAACAGAAAATATGATTAGTGAACTTGATTTTCATTTTTCTTTTGATAAATTCGTATCTAATAAATTTGAAGAAATAATCTGTGAAGATGCACCAGAGCTTCATGTTCGGAATACAATTTCAGAAATTTCAATAACCGGTTTCATGAAAGGCTTTGCCGATATGGTGTTTTTTCATGAAGGCAAGTATTTTATACTCGACTGGAAGTCGAATTATCTAGGCGATTATGCGTCGGATTATTCAGAAGAAAAACTTATTCATTCTATGCGCTCATCGAAATATGCAGTTCAGTTATACATTTATACCTATGCCCTGTATAAACTGTTGAAAATACGCAATAAGGAATTCAGCTACGAAGATTTCGGCGGATTTTTCTATGTATATCTTCGCGGTGTTTCAGCCGGAAGCTCAAACGGAATATATTTTTATAGGCCATCGTTTGATGCAGTGAAAAAAATCGAGAAGGAGCTTTGCGGTGAATAGTTTCAGAGAAAAATATTCCGCTTTTGAATTATTTGATGATTTTGATTTCGAATTTGCGGAAAATGTCATGGGGCTTTCTATAAATGATGAGGATGTTTTTCTTGTTTCATTGATTGCTTCTCATGCTTCTAAAAATAATTCAGTATGTTTTGACTGTGAACGTGACGCTTTTGAAGATGATGCGCTTAATCTGATAATAAAAAATCTAATTGATGATAAAACCCGGGCAAAATTCGCATATAAAAAACTTCCGGTTGTTATTGAAAATTCTAAAATATATCTTCGCAGATATTACGAATACGAAAAAGATGTCGCTTCGGAAATTTTACACCGCGCTTCAGTATCAGCTCAAAATCTCCCATCAGAGATTGTTTCTGCGGCTGAAAAACTTCTGTCGGCTCAGGATATTACCGAAGAAGAAAAAAAAATTTCCGTTATAAATGCTTTGTCAAAAAAAATATCATTTATATCTGGCGGCCCTGGAACCGGAAAAACATCTTTAGCAGTAAACATCATTCTTCTTTATATCAAGAAAAAACTTTTAAACGGCGAAAGACCTTCGATTGCGCTATGCGCGCCTACAGGGAAAGCGGCGGCGCATTTAAAAAAATCCATTGAAGGAGCTCTTCTTAAAATAAAAGAAAATGATAAAGTAAAAACTCTGTTTGATAAAGAATTAAAATATGTTCCGTTGAAAGGAGAAACAGTACAGAAACTTATCGGAACTAAAATCGGAAGCGTATTCGCAAAATTTAATAAAAATGAACCTCTTCCTCATGGTTTGATTATTGCTGACGAAACTTCGATGTTTGACCTGTCGCTTATGAAAAAACTTTTTTCTGCGTTGAGTCCATCTGCATCAATAGTTTTTCTGGGCGACAAAGACCAGTTGGCAAGTGTGCAGGCGGGATCCGTTTTCGGAGACATCTGTTCGTTTGCAAGTATTGAAACCGCTGAAAAATCCGGTAATGCCGAATGTCTTTCAAAAAGCATTACAGTATTGAAAAAAAGCTTCAGATTTGATCCTGATAAAGGAATCGGTAAAATATCTAAAGCAGTAAATGAATCTGATGTCAAAGGAGTGTGGGACGCTTTTAATTCGGACGATAATATCAGATTCATTGAAAACAGCGAATTGAGTTTTCAGGGTTTCAGAAAAAGACTGAAAGAAATTATTGAATCCGAGATTATAAGATATTCGAAGGATTTTCCGTATATTTTTCCGGTTGAAAATGCAAAACCGATAGAGCTGCTCGGCAGAATGAAAAATATCCAGATTCTTTCGGCTTTGAGAAAAGGGCCGGGCGGGTTCGGTGAAATAAATGCGATAGTTGAAGAAATATTTTCTCTTGCAGGAAACATCTACCACGGAATGCCGGTTATGGCGGTAGAAAATGACTATGACATGAAAATCTTTAACGGTGACACTGGAATAATCTGCAGGGATGATAGATTAAATGCGTACTTTCCGGGCGATGATGCTTTAAGAAAAATTAATCCGTATCTTCTAAAGAGCTATGAGAAGTCCTTCTGCATGACCGTACACAAAAGTCAGGGTTCTGAATTCGAAAACGTAATATTTATTCTGCCGAACGAGGATTCGCGGATACTTACAAAAGAGCTTATCTATACTGCGCTTACACGCGCAAAAAAAAATATCACCGTAATAGGTTCAAAAGAAATACTTAACGCCGGAATTCTCAGAAAAACAGAAAGAAGCTCGGGATTGTCATCAAGACTTTGGTCTTGATGAATATTCATATAATGCGATGCTCAAAGCCGCGTAGGCGTTGAGAGACTCAATATTTTCCGAAATAGGAATTGAAACCGAGTATTTTTTTAAGTCTTCAGGAATTCCCTGGCCTTCGATTCCCGAAAGTAGAAGGAATGATTCAGGAAAATCAAACCGGCGTATGTTTTGACCGTGTTTATCAAGACAGACAATCGGTATTGAATTCTCTTCGCATACTGAAGCAATTTCTTCATACTGCGGACCTTCAAAGAAATTAACGGAAAATACCGCGCCTGAACTCGCTCTGACTGATTTAGGATGATAAGGAGATGCAGCAGATTGAAGAAGAATAATATTTGTTATTCCGAAAGAAACAGCTGAGCGTACGGCTGAACCGACATTCAGCGGATCCTGAAAGGGAATAACCAGTGTTGCGCCTTTGGAGATCTTATAATTCCATTGTTCGATCTCCGGAGTATCAATTACAAGAAAAGGCATCTTTGAAGGTTCAATTTCCGAGAAAAGCGATTTCTTCAATATCAATAATTTTGATTCTTCATTAAGTTTTTCTGTTATTGAGATCAAATCCGGATCAGTTTCAAACGACTCATCGCATAGCGCGAGATATTTGACTTCCATGCCCGTTTTCATAAGATCTTTGATTATTTTTTTCCCGGGAATAATCGTGAGTCCGCTTTTTGAAGGACCTTTTTCAATTGCTTTCTTGATATCTTTGAACTTTTTATTGTCAGGCGAAGTTATCTGATTTTTAAATTCACTCTGTTCATTCATCATAATGCGGTAAGTAGTTTTTTTGAATTCTTTTGTTTTTCTGAAAACTAGAATTCTTCTGTCATGACCGATGTACGGGAGCTTGTACTTTACATCATTTTCGAGTTCAAAATAATAAAGCGATTCATCCGACAGATCTTTTATATCGTCATCAGCACCTGGGCCTTTGAGAAGTATAATGCGTCCGTCTTTTTTGAGAAAAGAATTTACTCGGAGAAGAGTTCCGTTTGCCGATTCAAATGCCCTAGTGATTATTCCGTCTACGTCGAATGAACATTCTTCGTTAACAAGATGCGGATAAACGACTGCCTTATCAAGAGAAAGTTCCTTGATAATCATATTCATGAAATCAACACGGCGGAAGCGTGATTCTGCAAGAATAATCTCGATTGAAGGATTTGTTATTTTTATAGGAAGACCGGGAAAACCCGGCCCTGTTCCGATATCAAGAATCTTTTTGGGAATTTTTATGAGTTTTGAAGGAAGTACCGAATCAATGAAATGCTTGATAATTATATCTTCGTCTTTTGTGAGACGTGAAAGATCCCATTCTTTGTTAAGTTTTTTGTATTGGCTGAATAAAAACGTGAATCCGCTCAGTTCTTTAGCATTGAGCGGCATATCCGCGCCGTCAAAATATTTTTTTATCATTTCTGCCGACATTACCAGAGCACTTTGAGCGGGTTAATCAGTTTGTTATTCTGCCATAGCGTAAAATGCAAATGCGGTCCGGTTGAATATCCGGTTGAACCGACTCTTCCCACAAACTGGTTCGGCTTAACCGTTTGACCTGGTCTAACTGCAATTGACGAAAGGTGACCATAAAGCGTTTTATATCCGTCTTCATGAACGATAATAACTGCTTTGCCGTATCCGCCCATCCATCCGGTGGACTGAACTGTTCCGCCGCATGAAGCTCCGACAGGAGTTCCGTATGGAGCCGCAATGTCAATACCGTTGTGAAATCCGTAACGGTTGAAGATAGGGTGAACTCTTCCTCCGAAGTAGGAACTGAATCTTCCGCCGAGAGGCGAAGTGAATTTTTCTCGAAGTGTATACTGGCTTGCCATCGATTCAGTCATGTTGTCCGTAGATGGTTTTGCATCGATTACGAATACTGGAAAATACTTGGTTTCTTTGTTTTTGGCCGTAACGATTATAGGATTATCGGAAAAAAGAATTTTCTCCGGTTCAGATTCAAAAATTTCAAGGGCTTCTTTGTCAGTTATCTTTCTGTTTACAAAGCAGAGATTTCCTTTCTGGTTAGATGTAATGATTTCCTGTCCGGTGGAAGCATTGATCGATTTCCAAAACGGATTTAGAGCGAGCAGGGTATCGATATTTATGCCTTTATCTTTGGCAATTTTCCAGAAATTATCACCGCTTTCAATTTTAATTTTTTCAAAATAAATGCCTTTCAGTGCGACTTTTTCGGAGATATAACTGTTATATTCTTCCTCTGACTTGAAGATTTCATGAGAGTTGAAGACCTCTATGGGACCTGAATATGACGGTTCAGAAAAAAAAGAATAGAGAACAGCAGTAGTGCATGAGGCTATTATTAAAACAGCGGATGAAATCATTATGAATTTGCTTTTTTTGTTTTTGATTATTGATAGAAGATTCATGCGTACCGCCTTGGACGTCAGGGTAAAAAAAGCTGATTATTCATCAAGAAAAAAAACTGATTTGCAGGATTTCATGACAAATGAAGCTGATTTCAGCTAATCAATATCAGAAAACTAATGAGACATAAAAATTTCAAGAACTTTTCATGATTCAATTCCGTTAAATATTTTAAAAAATATCAAAAAACGCTTGAATAATGGCATTATGGGTTTTTGAAGAGCTATATATGCCTTTTTCAGGTAAACTGCTGAATTATGGAATATGAACAGGTAAGCGCATGAAAAGTAAAGTTTTAATCATAGAAGACAGTTTGTCGTTTGCGGCGTATTTTTGTGACGTTCTTTCTGATTCATATGCTGTTTCTGTTGCTCATAATGCTTCTGAGGGTCTATCCATTGCTTTAGCTGATCAGCCGGAGATAATTCTACTGGATCTTGTTTTGCCTGATGTCGACGGTTATGAAGCCTTTAAAAATATCAAATCCCATAAAACACTTTCCGATATTCCGATAATTTTTGTCTCTGCGGTAAGCGAAATTAAGGATCAAATGAAAGGACTGGAGCTTGGTGCTGTAGACTATATCGTAAAACCTATAAATCCCGATATCGTCCGCGCGAAAATTAAAAACCATATAAAAATAAAACATGACTTTGAGCGTCTTGAAAATATTTCTCTGAAAGATCCGCTTACGCTTGTCGGAAACCGCAGACTTTTTGATGAAAGACTTGATTCTGAATGGAGAAGGGCGAAGCGCGACGGATTTTCGCTTGGACTTTTTATGCTGGATATAGATTTTTTTAAAAATTTCAACGATTCGAAGGGGCATCTTGCCGGAGATGACTGTCTTAAATCAATCGCCGGAGCGATTGATTCGTCATTGAAGCGCGGGGGGGATATTGTTGTCCGCTACGGCGGTGAGGAATTTGCGGCAATTCTGCCCGGAATAAATTTAGAGGCGGCCCAAAGAGTCGCGGAAAGAATAATTGAAAACGTTAATAAGCTTCAGATAAAACATCCGGATTCTTCCGTATCTGAGTTTGTAACCGTGAGCATCGGAGGAGCCGTTGCTCTGCCATGCGCAGAATCGGAAATGACGGAAATTATAAAGAAAGCGGATGTTGCCCTCTATTCTGCTAAAAAGAGCGGCAGAAACAGAATTGTTTTAGCAGAATCCGCTTTTTAAAACTTATAGTAACTCCCTTGACACAATAATGATATTTTTTAATTTATCCCCAAGAGGTTATCATGCTTAATGTATCAAATTTAACTTTCAGATTTTCAAAAGAACCGCTCTTTAAAGACGTAAACATAAAATTCACTCCCGGAAACTGTTACGGTCTCATCGGCGCGAACGGATCCGGCAAATCGACATTTTTGAAAATTCTTTCAGGGGAGCTTGAACAGAGCGAGGGAGAAATTCAGAAAAACCCTAAACACAGAATGGCCGTGCTGAAGCAGAATCAGTTTGAATATGATGAATGCACCGTTTTAGATACCGTCATTATGGGTTATAAAAAACTTTATGACATAATGAAGGAAAGGGAGCTTCTTTATTCGAAGGAAGAACTTACTGAAAAAGAAGGAATGCGCGCTTCAGAGCTTGAAGAGGAGTTCGGTGAGATGAACGGCTACGAAGCCGAGACCGAAGCCGCTCAGCTTCTTGACGGACTCGGTGTTCCGGAAGATTCTCATTATTCACTGATGAAAGATCTTGAGCCGGGTATAAAAGTGAGAGTGCTTCTTGCTCAGGCTCTTTTTGGAAATCCTGATATTCTTCTGCTGGATGAGCCTACAAACTATCTGGATCTTGAAACCGTCAAATGGCTTGAGAATTTTCTAGAGAAGTTCGAAAATACCGTTGTTGTTGTTTCTCATGACAGACATTTTCTCGACAGAGTCTGCACTCATATAGCCGATATCGATTACGGGAAAATTGAACTTTATTCAGGAAACTACTCTTTCTGGTTTGAGGCAAGCCAGCTTGCACTCAGGCAGAAGCGCGATGAAAATAAAAAGACCGAAGATAAAAGAAAAGAGCTTCTTGAGTTCATTCAGCGTTTCAGTTCCAATGCTTCAAAATCGAAGCAGGCAACAGCAAGAAAGAAGATGCTTGAAAAACTTAATGTCGAAGATATCAAGCCGTCATCAAGAAGATTCCCGTATGTTGCTTTTAAGCCGGAAAGAGAATGCGGCAAAACTGTTTTGGAAATTGAAAAGCTTAATTATCCGTCTGAAAATCTTAAAGATTTCAGCCTTCTCGTCAATAGAAATGATAAAATTGTTTTTCTGGGTGATAATAAGGCGAGAACGGCTCTTTTTCAGATAATAAACGGTGAAATTGAAGCCGAGTCGGGCGAATTCAAGTGGGGCGAAACGATTTCGCGTGCATATTTTCAGAAAGAAAACACTCATCTTTTTTCAAATGATCTCAACATTATAGACTGGCTTCGTCAGTATTCTGATGACAAAGATGAGAATTTCTTGAGAAGCTTTCTCGGAAGAATGCTTTTCAGCGGTGATGATTCGTTCAAAAAGGTAAAAGTGCTTTCTGGAGGCGAAAAGGTCAGATGCATGATATCCAAACTCATGCTTTCAAACGCGAATTGTCTGATACTTGATGAGCCTACAAACCACCTTGATCTTGAATCGATTACGGCTTTGAACAATGCCCTGATAAGCTTTCCCGGTGTTGTTCTTTTTGCGGCTCATGACCATAAATTTATCGAAACTGTTTCAAACAGGGTTGTCGAATTTACTCCTAACGGTATAATTGACAGAGTGATGAATTTCGAGGATTATCTCGACAGCGACGATATAAAGACGCTCAGGGATAAGATGTACGGAAACCACGACGGATTTGTTCTCTGATTCTAAAAAAATCGGATGGAATTATAATTCCATCCGGGGAATGATATGGCTGAAAATGTTATAAAAGAAGTAGCCCAGAATAAAAAAGCTAAATTTGAATATGAAATCATTGAAACTTTCGAAGCCGGAATAGTTCTAAAAGGCACTGAAGTTAAATCTCTGCGTATGGGAAAGGCCAGCATCAATGAAGCTTACGGAAGAATCGTAAAAGGCGAACTGTTCGTTTATCAGATGAATATATCTGTTTATGAAAACGGAAACATCTTCAATCATGATCCGATGAACCCGAGAAAGCTACTTCTTCATAAAAAAGAAATAAGAAGATTGATCGGAAAACTTCAGGAGCAGGGTTATGCTCTCATAGCATTGAAGCTTTATTTTAAAAACGGAAAGGCAAAGCTTCTTCTCGGTCTCGGAAAAGGTAAGACTCAGTATGATAAGCGCGAATCGATTAAAAAGCGCGAAGATCAGAGAGAAATGCAGAGAGCACTGAAGAATTACAGGTGATAATTTTCTCGGGTTGGGAAGGTCTTAAAATAAGTACTTTTAGAAATCATGTCTAGACCTTTATTGTATTACAATTATTCATCAATTTTTCCGCATTTTGCCGACGTGATTGATTAAATCAAAAAAAACGATCCGCTTACGTCGGGAAAGAACATCCTTAAGACGCTTGGTGCCATGTTCTTAGTAAATGCATTTCTGAATTTAATCCTACGAGCATATGATATAATAGTATTCCCGTGTTCATGGGTTCTGCGTCAAGAGCGAATGGCTTAAAATTATAATACGTATAAAGGAGCGTAATTCAATGGAAATACTTATAATGGAGTTTTGAACTTTATTGAAATTAGCTTCAGTATGGATGGAAATGATCGGACTCTTGGTTATATTTGACTTGATCCACTTATTTTCGGAAATAACTGTATTGACATTGGATTCCATACTATAATCATATATGCCAATATTAATTAAATATATTATAAATCCAATCTGCTTGGAGTTGTATGAAAATTCTTGTACATTTACATTTATATTATCATGATATGCTTGATGAAATGCTTATGTATATCAAAAATCTTGAAGACTATAATTTCGACTTATATGTGACAATAGTTAAAGAGAATCCCGAAATTGAAAATAGAATTAAGGAATTTAAACACGATGCGAAAATAATAATTACAGAAAACAAGGGCTTCGATGTTTATCCATTTTTAAGTGTGTTAGCTCAAGTTAATTTACAGCATTATCATTATATAATAAAACTACATACAAAACAAAACATGACAAAAGCAGTTGTTCTTCATGGAAAATATTATATTTCTTCAGGACCATATTGGAGAGATATTCTCTTATGTTTTCTGAAATCGAGTGAAAGATTTAGAAAAGCTCTTGAGATGCTTCGGAATGATGATATTGGAATGATTTCTCATTATAAACTCATTGACGACGAGATTGGAGAATGCAATGAGTTAAGAGCGTTAGATTTATTGAAAGAAACTGGACTTCATTTACTTAATAAGAAGTTTGTGATGGGTACAATGTTTATTTGCAAAGCGGATTTACTAAAGCCCCTTAAAAAATTAAATCTGCAAGAATTTAAGGAATCTGATAATTTTACAACATTAGGATCTAAAAGAGACGGATCATTAGCTCATGCCTATGAAAGACTGTTCGGGTGGATTATATATTCTCAAAATAAAAAAATTAAGCCGTTGTATCAGCCGAAAAATATAGATTTAATAAAAAATTACATAATGATCAAGTTTTTGAAGTATAAAAAAATAATAACAAGAAAACATTAGCAGTAACATTAGATTTAAATAGTTTGAAAAATTGATAATGGACAGAATAGTTGACTGAATTATTATTAACTCGTAAATTCCTAATAATTATTTGATGTTGACACTATTTTGATTTAATATTTTTAGTACTCAGTTCGTTTTATTATGTCAATTATTTCTGGATGGAATTATAAATGAAAATTCTTTTTGACGTTACGGCAGTTCAGCCGAGCCAGGGAAAGTTTCATGGTGCTTCTGAGTACGCGAAATCACTTTTTGAACGACTTATGATTAATAGAAGCGATGAAATCATAGAATGCGTATATAATCCTGATGAATGGCTTGATCCTGTTTTTGCTGATTTAATGAAAAGTAACTCCATTTTGCTGCACAAAGCCCGTACTGCCGCCGACATAGAAAAAATTATTTCTTCCGGAAAGTATTCATTATTTTATTCTGCTTTGCCTTACAGATATCATTCAAATGTTTTCGAATGCCGTTCAGTTTTTACGGTTCATGGTTTGCGTGATCTTGAAATGCCTTCTGATTCATTTGAATGGAGATATTCTTCAGGAATTATAAGTCGTATTAAGATTGCTGTTAAAAGAATTCTTCCCAGTTTTTATAAGCAAATTCAACTTAAGCGGCTTGCTTCGCTTGTAATTGGGAAAAACAGAAATGTCAGAATTATAACTGTTTCACAGCATTCAAAATATTCACTGCTTTCGTTTCTGCCCGAGTTAAAACCATCAGATATAACTGTTCTGTATCCGCCTGAAAAAATAATATATTCTCAACCAGCGAGTGATGTTGAAATAATGACAAAATTCAAAATTGAGTCAAAGAATTATTATCTGATTATTTCTGCAAACAGATGGGTCAAAAATTCATATCGCGCAATGAAAGCTCTTGATTCGCTTTATTCGTCAAATAGTAATTTTAAAAGCAAAACCGTTGTTGTAGGTTCCGGCAAAAAAAGACTTCCACGAATTAAATTGAATAATAAAAATATGTTTATATTCACCTCGTATCTCAGTGATTCTGAACTGGACTTTATGTATAAAAATGCAAGAGCTCTTGTTTATCCGACTGTAAATGAAGGTTTCGGTTATCCGCCTGTTGAGGCAATGAGACACGGCACACCTGTTCTTTGTTCTTCAATAGCTTCTACATCAGAAGTCTGTTCAAATTCGGCAATTTATTTTAATCCTTTTTCAATTGATGAAATTAAAAACCGTCTTTTGATGATTGAATCTGAGAATGATATCCGTGAGAAATACTCTTTTCTTTCGCTTCAGCGTTATCGCGAAGTGTCTCATAAGCAGTCTGATGATCTTGATAAGTTGTGTTTTATTATTCTAGGGAAGGCGTGATGGATAATCGGGTCTCTGTTGTTTTACTAAACTATAACGGTCACACTGATACAGTTCCGTGTTTAGAAAGTCTTTTGAAATCTGACTATCCTATAGAAGAAGTAGTGATTGTTGATAATAATTCTTCCGATAATTCTGTAGAATTAATAACAAACTGGCTTTTAGGAAAAAGTAATCATAAATATATTTATGATAAAGAATGTTTTCCATTAGAAAAAAAACCGATAGAATATTCCTTGTATTATAATTCAGAATATGGGATTAAGTTGATTAAAGAAGACGCTTCAAAGAAAAAAAAGACAGATATTACAATAATACAAAATTATTCAAATGACGGTTTTTCTGCGGGAAATAATGTGGCGTTAAAATATCTCATGAATAAAAAAGCAGATATTATATGGCTTCTTAATAATGATACTATTGTTAAGAAGAATTCTTTATCTCAAATGATTAAGCTGTATAATTCTTTATCTGATAAGCGAGCGATTATAGGTTCTTGTCTTTATTATAATGATAGAAGAGATGTGATTCAGGCTTTTGGAGGCGGATGTGTTAACTTTATTACCGGTAAAGTATATTCTATGGAAAAGCCGGGCAATGTTGATTATATTACAGGCGCAAGTTTGCTAATTCCTGCATTAGGATTTTCTGAGATAGGATTACTTGACGAGAAATATTTTATGTATTGGGAAGATTCTGACTATTCAATGCGCGCAAAAAAGAAAAAATGGACTATTCGGGTTGCTTCGGATAGTATTATATTTCATAAGCATAATTCAAGCGCAGATAGAGAAAACAATAAATCAAACTATTTTCGTGATGTATGTACAGCAAAAGGAGCTTTGCGTTTTTTTATTAAGCATGCCGGTGTTTTAGGATTGATTCCGATTTTTTTTAGAATGATAAGTGCTTTGTTTAAAAGAATCCGAAAATCATCTTTTCGTGAATTTTTAGTAATTATTTTAAAAGTATTATTAAGACTTGGAGCCAAAAAAAACAAAATATAATATATGCAAAATAGTTTTAATTTAATAATCAAAATTCTTTGATTTAATCACAACTTCAAATAGAATATTGCTGGACAAAATCAATTGATGCTGATAAAAGTATAATGTTTACTTAGTATTAAGGGGTTTGGAGTGAGTTTCGAAAACATCAATGTAGGCTCTTGCCGCAAAAAAATAGCTGTTGTTTTCCCGAAAGATTCGGAATCTCTTTTTAATAATAAAAAAAGTACTTTCGGCGGAGCTACTGTACAGCTTTACAATTATGCGCTGGAGATGGCTAAATATCATGATGTTTACTGCCTTGTCGGTGAAACTGAAATAAGTGACAATGAAAGGTTTAATAGTCTCAATATATTATTTACTTTTTCCAAAAATGACGGTTATTTAAAACGAATAGTTAAATTCCATAAAACATTACGCTCTATTGGACCTGATGTCGTAATCCAAAGAGGTTTGACCCGTATTTCCACATTTCTTGCTCTTTATTGCATTATTTTTAAAATTAGTTACGTTTTCATGTTTGCACACGACCGTGAAGCAAGAGGCCGTTTTCAGAGATCTAATAGATTTAATCAACTCTATCCGTTATTGCTTTGTTGGGCTAGGTATCTGGTTGTTCAGAACGATTTTCAGCAGGGCAGTATTCCTGGAATTTTTAAAAAAAAGACGTTTAAAATACCCAGCGGTTATGAAATTGAGAAAGATTTCTCATTTGAAAAAAAAGGCGTTTTGTGGGTCAGCCGTCTTGAACCGTGGAAGCGTCCCGAGTTGTGTATTGAACTCGCTATGAAAAATCCCGATATTCCTTTCACTATGATAGCACCAATTGATCCGAATGATGCCGAATACGGTGAGTCAATTCATAAAATGGCGAAAAATATCCGGAATATACGGATTATTGATTTTGTCTGTTTCACTGATATTGATAAATATTTCAGATCTGCAAGAGTATTTTTGAATACTTCTGAAGAAGAGGGTTTTCCGAATACGTTTATTCAGGCATGCAAAAACAGGACTCCGATTGTATCTCTTAACGTAAATCCTGACGGTTTTATTTCAAGATTCTCTGCGGGAATTTTCTGCGACGGAAATTTTGATAAAATGAATGATGCGCTTGTTGATATCTGCCGTAATGATTCCTTGTTTGAGAAGTATTCCAATATGGCATATGATTATGTTTTGAGGCACCATTCCATAAAGACAAATGCGGCACGTCTTTCAAATCTCATAATGTCGGTATGAAATTCGACGGTTTTTCTGTGATTGTTTGTTGAACCGCAAAGTTGCTTGACAAAATAAAATACGTATTTAAAAATAGTCCAGGTGGATTTTTTGTTTTATTTTCAACTCCGCCAAATTAAATCTGGACTTATAATATGAAAAAAACTTTTATTTTTGCTTTTCTCTCAATACTCATATCCTTTTCGGTATTTTCATCCGATCAGCAGACAGTTTTTGTTGATAATGCAGAAATTCAGCAGTACAACGGTTTTACAGGCAAATGGGTACTTATACCAAATTCGGCGAAACTTAATGATGTTATTAAAGAATTCGGCGCAGATGAAGAAACCGTAAAACGCCTCAATCCTGATCTTAAATTCAATTCTTATAATTTCATTCCTTTTTCCAAAGAATATGAGAAACAGCTTTCTGATAAGGGCGTCTTCCGCAGAGAAGTGATATCTTCTACTCAGGATTTTCTATGGCCTTTGTTTTCAATAAGCAGAATTTCTTCATTGATAGGTCAGAGATGGGGAACTTTTCATCCGGGTGTTGATCTTGCTGTAGTTCCGATGACACCTATTGTCGCGGCTCTCGACGGCAAGGTAATCCTTTCAAGGTATGTCGACGGACTCGGAAATTGCGTGATTATCGAGCATAGAAACGGATTTATTACAAAATCAGGGCATAATGCATATTGTCTCGTTCGGGTCGGAGATTATGTGAAAAAGGGACAAATTATTGCTTTTTCAGGAAATACCGGACGTTCAACAGGACCGCATCTTCATTTTGAAGTCCGTTTGAATGACATTCCTCTTGATCCGCTTGATTTTCTTCCTGATGATGAAATGACAGCGGATGCCGTAAACAAGATTCAGTCACAGCGCAGATAGCTGTTTCGGAATATAAGGAGTTAAAATGAAATCAAAAATTTCATCTGCGGGCAGTTTTCTATTTCTGCTCGGTATCGCTTCAATTGTGTTGTATTTTATCAATTATACCCCAACGCTTCTTGCCTGGCTTTATGACTTAGATCAAACTTTAGCATGGGCAATAAGAATAGGAGTCACAGTTCTCGGCGGATTGATATATCTTGCTTCAAAAAAAATGAAAGATTAAAAATGAAACCGGCGATAGCCGGTTTTTATATTTCCTTCCTCTATGTACTTGACAAATTCTCCGATAACTGTAAATAAAAAACATGAATTTCCTAAAATCCGCAGTCATATTTTCTATTATTTCGGTTTCGACAGCAGTTTCGCTTCATTCTGATTTTGCAGGTGATTTTGAAAACGCGAAATCTCATTTTAAGGAAGGTCTAACTCTTTTTAATAAAATGAATTATCTGGCAAGCGCTGAATATTTCAGAAAGGCTGTGACTGTATATCCGGAATATCATACGGCCAGAGAATATTTGGCCCGTGCTTACCGCATGGCTGGTTATTCTGATGAAGCTATGAATGAATGGGAAAAGCTTTCTGATATTTCCGGTTCACCGTCAGTTAAAAACAAGATTGATGTTCTTTCTTTTCTTTCTTCTGCGGATTATTCCGAAAAAAATTTTACTGAAGAATTTAACAGCATTAGGTCTGTCAAATCAAAGGAAGTTCCCGGCGGACGTTTTTCTTATCCGATGGACGCGGTATGCGACTCAGAAAAAAATCTATACATCACTTCATTTACATCCGGAAAAATTGTGAAGTTTGATCTGAACGGAAAATATATTGATTCATATAAGAGTGTTTTCGGCGGAAAAATATACGGGATAGACTTTTATAACGGACTTTTTCTATATACTGATTTTAAGAATGACTCAGCGGCAATAGTAGATTCGAATTTTAAAGTAAAAATGAAAATTGGTTCCTCCGGAAGCGGTGATGCGGAGTTTCATGGACCGCAGGGATGTGCATTCGATGATTCCGGAAGTTTTTTTATTGTAGATTCTGAAAATCACAGAATTCAGAAATTTTCAAAAGACGGCAAATTCGTTTTTTCTTTCGGTAAAAAAGGAACGTATGAAGGAGAACTGAGTTCTCCGACTGACATAACTATAATTGCCGATATTATTTATGTCACCGATACCGGAAATCGTAGAATTGCCGTTTTTGATAAGTCGGGCAATTTTGTGAAAAATATAGCGATTGATAGTTTTGATACCCCCAAAGGAATTTCCAAAAATAACGGAAATCTTGTGATAAGCGATAATATAACAGGTGTTGTTTTCTATAATCCTGTCACTGAAGAAAATATCGCGATAAAAGAATTTGCCGATGATAAATCATTTGTCAGAGTCAATTCGGTATGTTTTGACCGTGATGGAGTAATGTATGCTCTTGATCATGCAGCTGAGTCAGTCGAAGTTATGATTCCTCTCCGAAAGCGATATTCTAATCTTGATATAGAAATTTCTTCCATTGATACTTCGAACTTTCCGTCTGTTGCCGTTTACTTGAATATCCGCAACCGTGACGGTTCTCCTGTATATTCTCTTTCAAAAGATAATTTTGTCGTAAAAGAAGACAATGCCCGAATGAAGAGCTTTTATACAGATTATTTTTCATCCGTTAAGAAAAGAGCCAAGACCGTTCTGTGTGTTGACAGATCATCTTCAATGCAGCAGTATCACGAGGAGATTTTGTGGGTATCCGATATATTTTTACGCGAAATGAAGAAAGACGATAAACTTAAGGTTGTTTCATTCAATTCTGATATCTCGGTTTCCAATGATTTTGACTGGAGCAGGCTCCGCGCATTAAGAGCTCTCAGGCAGAAAGATTATGCTGAAGGCAAAAATATCGGTAAAGCTCTTTATAATTCAATCGATGATCTTGTTGATGATGAACACAGACGTTCGGTAATTTTTATTACAGACGGAAAAACATCAGATGATTCTTTTTCGAAATACAGCATTTCAAAAATAATAAATTATGCGAGAAATCATTTTATTAATATAAATGTAATAAGTTTTGAGGCACCTTCTGATGAAATCAGAAATATTGCAGAAGCTACGGGCGGTAAGATAATCGCCGCGAACAGACCGGATCTTGTCAAAAAGCTCTATTCTGATATAAAAAATTCTGAAGAATACCGATATGCACTTGTTTATGATACATATAAAAGTTCCAAGAAATTCAAAAACTGGTGGTCGGATATCAGAATTGAAGTTGATGTGAACGGGCAGAGCGGAACAGAATGGGGCGGCTATTTTGTTCCTTAATTAATCGTGATTATTGTTAAATAGTACTGCGGTTTTCTTTTATAAATTCTATCGCTTTATCCCATTGTTTTCCAGAACCGGTTTCATAACCTGAGTCAGGATATACTTCGGCCGTTTTGTCTGCGATTATATGGTTGAAAAGGGCAAATGCAGCCTGAGCGGGGTTTTGTGTATCTTTCAATCCGACAATCATCTGAATAGGTACTGATATTTTATCAGCGAAATTGAGTGAATCAAAATATGTAAGATTCTTTTTGACTGCAGATTTATCTTTCTGGGATGCAATACCCCTGTTAATTTCAGTGCTGATGTCGCTTTTTGAATGATTCTGGCTGAAAGACAAGTAACAGAGTGCAGGTGCGTCTATAGAAATAATTTTTATCCGTTTTGAATATGAAGCAGCGAATAAAGCGCATGCGGCACCTAGACCCCTGCCTATTACTGCGATATTTGAGCAGTTTATTTTTCTGTTAAGTCTTAAAAAATCAATTGATCTAAGCGCATCAAGGTATAATCCCTTTAAATAATATCTGCTTTTATCGTGAATATTTTCAGCAAGAAAATTCGGAGTAAGGATTTCTCCTTTTGTTTGAGGCTTTTCTGCCGGGTCGTGTTTCTCAATATGCTGGTGGTTTCTGAGCGTTATGAATAGATAAGAAAATGCCTGATCCAGTTTGAAATTATTATAAAAATCTTTTGAGTTATAATCGTGAAAAATGATAATAGGGAAAGAATCGGAATTCCCTGAAGGTAGGCATAGACGTCCCTCTATTGTTGCTTTAAAAATACTTTTAAAGCTGATGTCGAAACAATCAAAATCTTTCACATGTTTTTTTGATGGTTTTGTCTGACCTTCTAAAGGTATGGTTTTGAGTTCATCGATTGATTTATCCCAAAATGAATCAAAATCGCCCAATCTGTCGAATTGAGGGAGGTTTAAGAAATATTTGTCGAAAAGTGCAGGCATATCAGTTTTGCAGCTCGTATAAAATTCTATAATTGTATTTTAGTAGAAGATAAATGAAAACAAGGATAAAAGTTATCAGAATTAAAACGGATAAAAATGCCGCAAGTGCCGAGAAGACGCGTTTTGAGAAATCAACTACAGCCTGAATGATGCTAACGGAAGACTTTCTGTAATAATTGATTATTCTGAATAAAGAATAAATTACAAAAAAAAGCACAAGAGCAAGTGTTATCAGAACAAATAGTCTGTTGAAGCTTTCTTTATTGTTTAATGCGAAGACAGTAAAAGGAAAACTTACCGCATCCATTATTGCCGTCGAAAGCAGTGTCGATACCGCAATGAACAGAAAAAGGTAGGCAAACTCCTTGAACTTTTCCCATGGGTTTCTCTGTTCGAAGCTATTTTTCATCCGATGGATTTTCCTTGCTGTTGTCTTTGGAATTTTCAGCTTTGTCTTTTGTATCTTTTCCCGTCTTTTCATCAAGAACTTTTTTATAATCGACTCCAAGTTCTTTAAGGGCGCTGATAGCTTCTGACTGGACTTTCGTGCTCGGATCAAATTCAGCTTTATATTTGAGAATATCAATTGCCCGACTATCCTTTAATTCTTTCAGAAGCTTGATAGCCTGAATCCTGACTCCCGTGTTGTCGCTTCTAAGCGAATCTTCGAGTTTATCATATGCTGAAGTGTCGCCAAGTTTTACCAGTGATGTTACTGAATACATGTACAAGGGATAGAAACGCTTTTTCTTTTCAAACGGGTACGTTTCGATTTCGCGGATTACCTCAGAAATTGCAGGAGCGGCATCTTTTCTTTCAAGCTTTGATATCGAATTTACGGCATATCCTCTAATGTCGATGTCTTCATTCGCATCTTTGAATATTTCCAGAAGAAAATCATAAGATTCCGGAGATTTGATTTTTCCAAGAAAAATTAAAAGAGATAGACGGTAAGATTTGGTTGTTGTGTTGTTGGTAAATTTTTCTTTTGCAAAAGGAAAAAGCTCAACTGCTTTAAATTCCGCAAGAGTTTCAATAAGTGCTGTTGTAAAGTTCGAATCAACGGTAAAATCAGCCGTTTTTAATTTTTCAGAAAGAAGATCTTTCTTCTGCACTGCACCAATGTCTTTAAGCGCATATACGGCGCCTATTCGCACATCTTCGGATGCGTTATTGAGCTGAACGGCAATATTGTCAGCTGCAGCTGTTATTTTAAGTTCTCCCGCAACACTTAGAGCTTTTACCATAACACCGACATCGCTTTCTTTTGCCAAAAGATCAATGAGCATTTTTTCGAGCAGGATTTTCTTTGAACTGTCTTTAACTGTCGGGATGAAATCAACAGCCTGTTTTCTTTCCTGGTTAATTCCGTACTTAATGGTTTTTTCAATCCATTCTGCTTTTTTTATGTCGGCTTCCTTGAGTTTCGCTTCGCGTTCAGCTTCTTTCTGTTTACGAATATTTTCTTTTTCTTCAGGCGTCATTTCCTTTTTTGCAGGTTCTTTTTTAGCAGCTGCTGCAGGTGCTTTAGTTTCCTTTTCTGCAGTTTTTGTTTCTGCTGCATTAGATTTTACGGCGGATTCGGGTTTTTTCTGCTGGGCGGATGCCGTAGAAAAAAGTAATGCTGAAAAAGATAAGCAAATAATGCATCTGAATAAGTTCATTTAATCACCTTCGGAAAATACGGATAAATGCTTCTCGCTTCAATTTAATTTGGTTTGTTTTTTCAATCCGTCAAGTCAAAAAGAGCTCTAAAAATGAGTTTACGAATTATCCTTATTTTGAAGAATGTCAATTTCAACATTGTCATTACATTGTCTGCCGCAAAAATAATTATGGAGAATTATATGAAATTAAACGAAAAACAGTATGAAACACTTGTTAAAATGCTTTATCTTGCGAACTGGGTTGTAGAAGAAAGTTCAGAAGATCCAAACAGCGATTATTCAGCTCTCGAACAGCATATTCTGTCTATGGCTAAGGAATACGGATTTGATAAAAATGTTATATTTGATGAAGAATCTAAGTTGAGCTATCTGAGTGAAGAATATGAAGAATCAACAGATTTGTTTGATATCATTGACGGATATGAGTCGGAGCTTATAAATAATACTCTTGCTCTTCATTTTGCCGAAGCTGAAGTAGACGAGAAATTCCCGTCGCTTGAAGGCGAAGAATTTGATGAAAAGGCCGATGAGCTTTCTGACAAATATTATGAGAAATTTCAGAAGGAAGGACTTGATATTCTTCGTTTGAAATGACAGAATAATTCATAATTTCTTCATATTTTCAAAATAATAATCTAACACATGCTCCTTATTTTTGCGTCGAAGAAAAAAAATAAGGAGCAAATTATGAAGAAAGTTCTTCTACTTGCATTATCCGGATTGGTACTTTCAACCGGACTTTTCTCACAGAATGTATCGGTTGACGGAGCCATTCCGTCCTATTCAAAGAAATCCGGAATCTCCGGAAGTCTAAACTCAATCGGTTCGGATTCTCTTATAAATCTTATGGCTTTCTGGAGTGAAGGTTTTAAGAAGAGTTATCCGGGAGTGAAATTTCAGATCGAAGGTAAAGGATCTTCGACTGCGCCTCCGGCATTGATTGAAGGTTCCGCTCAGTTCGGTCCTATGTCAAGAAAGATGAAATCGTCAGAAATTGAAGCTTTCGTAAAAAAGTACGGATACAAACCAACTGAAATCGTCGTTGCAATTGATACGCTTGCTGTATTTGTAAGCAAAGACAATCCGTTAAAATCGCTTTCACTTCCTCAGATTGACGCGATTTTCTCTAAAACAAGAAACAGTAAATATGCCAAAGAAATTACTCTTTGGAATCAAATCGGACTTTCAGGCGCATACAGCAATAAACCTATATCGCTTTATGGAAGAAATTCCGCATCCGGAACTTACGGTTATTTTAAAGAGCATGCGCTTTATAAAGGCGACTTTAAAAACACCGTAAAAGAACAGCCGGGAAGCGCCTCTGTGGTACAGGGTGTTGAAAAAGACAAATTTGCAATCGGCTATTCAGGTTTTGGGTACAAGACCAGCGGAGTTAAAGCTATTGCGATTGCGCCGACCGAAGGTGCTGCTGCTGTTGAAGCAACATACGCTAATGCCCTAAGCGGGAAATATCCGCTTTCAAGACATCTTTATATTTATGTAAACAAGGCTCCGGGTAAAGCTGTTGATCCTGCAGTAAAAGAGTTCATAGCTTACATTCTGAGTAAAGAAGGTCAGGAGATCGTTGTAAAAGACGGTTACTTTCCTCTAACTGCCAATATGGCAAAACAGCAGCTGGATAAATTGAAATGATGCGATCTGCTAAAAAAGAGCTTATCAACAAAACCGCCCGTGCGTTATTCGCCGCGGGCGGCGTTTCAGTTCTAATTGTAATTATACTAATACTTATTTTTCTTTTTAAAGAAACCATACCGGTATTTTCCGGTGCAGAAATTACAGGAAAAAATTCGATTTCGGTTTCGAGTAAGATAATCGGTGCTTCAATCTCGGAGAGAGGAAACCTTATATCTTATGTTTTTCAGGGAGGCCTTTCGCTGGTTGACCGGAACGGCGCAAATATTAACAGGTTTGATCTGCCTGAAAAAATTCTTTCTGCGGAATTTAAAAAGAATACTCTACTTGTTGCTGATGCCGATAAAATATATCTTTATGATTACAGATATGTTTCTGACGGCTCGGCTTCACTTGATTCAAATGCCGAACTGATTTCCTTGTTTCAGTGTCCAATGCCGAAAGGAATGAAAACGGCTGTAGTTTCATCAAAAGATGATACTTCAGTTGATATAATTTATTACGGTGATAAACGCATTCAGCTTATTAAATATTCTCTAGGCGGAAATATCGAACAGGTTAAAATAGATACGGAAATTTTATCGGTTATAAAATCCGCTGAAGTTTATTTTGACGGATCATTGATAGCCGTTTCTGAAGACGGAAGAATATATGTTATAGATGAAAGCGGTAATGTAAGTGATGTTCTAAAGGAAGACGGAATAAGCGCCTTCGGAATGCTCACAGGAAAAAGAGGTTTCGTTGTCGCTGATTTAAGCGGTAATATATCTGTATTTTCAAGTTCAAACAGAGAAGGCTCATCGAGTTTTCATAAAATTCATAAAATAGAATCTTCAGGGAAAAAGGTAACATCTATTTTCCTGTCTGATAAAGATAGAACTTTTGCAGTCATTTATGAAGACGGATCAATGAGACTGTATTATTCAACGACAGAAAAGCTTCTGCTTGAAATAAATGACATAAACGGAAATATGCTTATCAGCGGAAACGGCAAGAATCTTTTAAGCTATGGTTCCAAACTTCATTTGTATGATATAAAAAATAATCATCCTGATATAAGTTTCAAAGCGCTATTCGGAAAAATATGGTATGAAGGATATTCCGAACCGGCATATGTCTGGCAGTCGACAGGCGGGGCTGATGATTTTGAACCTAAGTATTCACTGATGCCTCTTATTTTCGGAACAGTAAAGGGTTCTCTTTTTGCTTTATTATTCGCAGTGCCTCTCGCTTTGTGCGGCGCTCTATTCATGAATCAGTTTATGCATCCGGATCTTCAGAGGCTTATTAAACCTGCAGTCGAAATTATGGCAGGTCTTCCGAGTGTTATCATAGGATTTCTCGGCGGTTTGTGGCTTGCTCCGGTACTTGAACAGTATTTGCCTGGAATACTTCTCGGTTTAGTTATTACTCCTGTTGCGGTTATCTTCGCAGGTCATCTTGTTGAGAAATTTTTTACCAGAAGCGGCGGAGAAATTTACGGAAAAGAAATATTCATTATACTGCCTGTCATTGTTCTTGTTTTTGGAACTTCGATAATGTTTTCAAATGAAATAAGTACGGTTGTTTTTAACGGTGATTTTAAAGACTTTTTTTTCACCAAAACCGGAACGCCATATGACCAGAGAAATGCTATTGTTGTAGGTTTCGCCATGGGCTTCGCTGTAATTCCGGTTATTTTTTCTCTGGCAGAAGATGCTTTGTCTTTTGTTCCGAGAGAAATTATTGCCGGCTCGCTTGCATTAGGTCTTTCACGATGGCAGACAGTCAGCGGAGTAGTTTTAAAAGCAGCTAAAAGCGGAATAGTTTCTGCGGTTATGATAGGCTTCGGGCGTGCAGTAGGTGAAACGATGATTGTTTTGATGGCTACCGGAAATACGCCGCTGATGTCGCTTTCGCCATTTAACGGATTCAGGACACTAAGCGCCAATATTGCTGTTGAACTGCCTGAAACCGCTGTCGGAAGCTCACCTTATAGAATACTTTTTCTGTCGGCATTGATATTGTTTATTTTTACATTTGCGATAAATATTCTTACAGGATTTATCCGCGGAAATATGAGGAAGGAATCCAAATGAAACTGGAAAAGACATATACCTATCTTCTTGCCTTTTCGATGCTTTGCATAATACTGATGGTTCTTGGAATCTTTACCATTGTTGCGATGAACGGTCTTCCGTATTTTTGGCTGAAAAATGTTGCAAAAGTTGAGATGACTGACGGTAAAGTATATTACGGTGAGATAGCGGGTGTAAATCCAAAAGCTGAAAACGGCAGTGAAACTAAACTAAAAGTCGGAAACAGGAAAATTTACGGTCAGGACTTTCTCCGGATAAAAGATTCAGAAATCAAATCAGTATCATATCCGAAAGAAATAATCATGCTCGAGCGCGATGAATGGGGAAATGCCTATGGTATTATTTCTGATATCGGCGGTAAGGAATTTGATAATATACATTCTTCGGTAATGGAAGATAAAAAAGAAATTATGAGCCTTGAGAAAGGCAGACTCCTTTCTATAAACGAGGAAATATCTAAATTAAATCACAGGATTACGAAGAAAAGTGAAACCGGATTAGAGGAGAAACTTGAGAAATTGAAAACTGAGTCAGCGGTTATTGAAACTGACTTAAACTCAAAAAGAGAACAGGCATTAATAAAAACATTTTCTCTCGTTTTAGCAGACGGTCAGACTGATGAACTGAAGTATTATGATATAGTAAAAAAATATCAGCCGAATGATGTCTCTTTAGCCGGTAAAGTATGGATTTCCGTAAAACGCTTTTTTGAATTTATATTTGCTGATCCGCGCGAGTCGAATACCGAGGGAGGAATTTTCCCGGCGATATTCGGAACAGTTATACTAGTAATTCTTATGAGCATATTTGTTTTTCCGCTTGGCGTGATAGCTGCAGTGTTCTTGAGCGAATATGCAAAAGAAGGATTTCTTGTTAAGCTTATAAGAAATACTATCTATAACCTTGCAGGTGTTCCTTCGATAGTATATGGTGTTTTCGGTCTCGGCTTTTTTGTATACGCGATGGGGGGAAGTATAGACAGAATTTTTTTCAGTGATTATCTTCCATCACCGACATTCGGAACAGGCGGAATAATTTGGGGAGCATTAACGCTGGCGGTTCTGACTCTGCCGGTTGTGATAGTTGCATCGCTTGAAGGGTTAAAATCTGTTCCTCATATGTACCGCGAAGGATCATACTCTCTTGGTTCTACAAAATGGGAAGTAATAAAAGATGTAGTTATTCCAAATGCTATGCCTGGAATGCTAACAGGACTGATTCTTGCAATTTCAAGGGCTGCCGGTGAGGTTGCACCTCTAATGATGACCGGTGTTGTAAAAAGCGCTGTTGCTCTTCCGTTTGATTCAAGTTTCCCGTTCATACATCTCGACAGGAAGTTCATGCATCTAGGATTTCATATATATGATGTCGGGTTTCAGTCCCCTAATATTGAAGCTGCTAGAGGAGTTGTGTTTAATACAACACTGATCCTTCTTATAATAGTTTTCGCACTTAATCTGACTGCTATACTAATAAGAAACAGAATAAGAAATAAATTGTCCAGAAGCGGAGTTTAAAATGTCAAAAGATAGATTTTCAGCAAACAACGAAATCGCAAGCCCGGTAATTGAGGTTTCAAATTTTGATTTTTATTATGGATCGGTTAAATCTCTAAATTCGGTAAATATGAAAATTAAGCCGAAGACGACTACCGCATTCATAGGACCGAGCGGATGCGGTAAATCTACGCTTCTGCGGAATTTTAACAGAATGAATGATCTGATTGAAGGAACAAAAACTGAAGGAGATATTCTTCTTCATGGCGAAAGCATATACAGAAAGGATTTAAACGTAACTGAACTTAGAAGTAAAGTCGGAATGGTTTTTCAGAAGTCGAATCCGTTTCCGATGACGATATTTGAAAATATTGCATATGCACCTTTAAAAAAAGGAATAAAAAAGAGATCTTCGGATTTAACAGATCTTGTTGAAGAATCGCTCCGCGGTGCCGCGTTATGGGATGAAGTTAAAGATAAGCTTCATAAGAGCGCTCTTGGTCTTTCAGGCGGACAGCAGCAGAGGCTTTGTATTGCAAGAGTTCTTGCGATGAAACCGGAAATCATTCTTATGGATGAACCGTGTTCAGCTCTCGATCCGATTTCAACAATGAAAATAGAGAATCTTATAGCGGAAATTGAAAAAGATTACACCATTGTTATCGTTACACATAATATGCAACAGGCTGCAAGAGTTTCTTCGTATACTGCGTTTATGTATGTCGGTGAACTTATTGAATACAATTCGACAACGGATCTATTTTCAAATCCTGTTATGAAGCAGACTGAGGATTATATTACCGGAAGATTCGGCTGATTTCAGCCGGTCATCCTGTAATGTAAAATTCACTTTTAGTAGTAAGGTTTATGTGAGAGCTGACCTGTGAGAGATTAAAAATAGACTGGGTTTCTGCCGTGGCTCCATAACAGCCGAAACGTATTTTTGCCTTCGATGCAATATTTGAAGCACGTAGAAGGGAGCTTATTCCTGAAGAATCTATATATCTCAGATTCTCAAGATTTATTCCTATCGCAACAGGATTTCTTTCCGCAATATCTTTAAAAACTATATCGAAACGCTTTGCAGTCGTAATCTCAAGCTTGCCGGTAAGGGAAATCTCTTCAATCGGTCCAATTTTTGATAAGTCTATCTTTAGCATAACTTATAATGCATCTTTTGATGAAATAGTCAATAATCTTATTATGAGTATTTGAAAAAAATTAATTCAAACTCATAAAAAAGCGGATTTCTTTTAGTTTATCTGTTTGTATAGTTATTTTTTCTGTTGACGTATCGGTATTAATTAAACGTATTCTATATATCCCGTTTGAGAGTCTTTGAAAAGGTGCGTCGGAATTTTTAAATTCAATTTTTTCATTTTTTAATATATTCCAGTCTTTATCGAAATTTCTGTAAATTTCAGAGAAAACGAATTTTTTACCGGTAAGATTTTCTGCGCTTACTCCGCGATCAAGAACAAAAAATGTCATAAGATTTCTTTCTTTTGTTAAAGATATTCTTGAAGTAAGAATAATTTTAAGAGACAAACTGTCAATATCGCTTTTAAGTTCAAAAAAAATCTGCATTGAACGGCTTTTTTCAATAAGATCGGCACTCTGTTCCACAGTTCCGATACTGAATGATTTATCTTCCAATATCGGTTTAATATTCTTTTCAACATTATTGGAGGAACATGACAATAGAAAGAGAAGTGAAAGAGCTATCTTTTTCATTTTCTACTTTTGCTTTTTATCAGAACAAAATCAATTCTCATCAGTACTGTGTTAACTGCTGATACTTTGACTTTGACGGCGTCTCCTATCGTATATTTTCTTCCTGTGCGTTTTCCTTTAGCCGCATATTCATCTTCAATAAAATAATAAAAATCATCTGACATATTTCTGAACGGAACCATTCCTTCAACAGGCTTATCATTCAGTAAGATATAAATCCCGAATTTGCTGACACCGCTGATGATGCCGTCAAATTCTCTGCCGATGCTGTTTTTCATTAAACGGGTTGATTTAAGCTTAAAAAGATCACGTTCTGCTTTTTGAGCAATTCTTTCCAGTTTCGAGGAAGAATCACCGATAAAATAAAGTTTTTTATCGGTATAAGGACTTTCAGCTCTGTCAATATATGATTTTATCGCCCGGTGAACTATCAGATCCGGATAGCGGCGTATCGGAGAAGTGAAGTGGGTGTAGTCTGTAAATCCAAGTCCGAAGTGTCCTTCCGGCTTTTCACTGTAAACAGCCTGCATCATTGATTTTAATACGACGAAGTTGATGACATGCTCGTTAGGCAGATTTTTTACCTTATCTAGTACATTCTGGATTGAAATTCCCAGAGACCCCTTTTCAAATCTGAAATTAACATTGAAGGAGGCTAAAAACTTTTTCATCGCATAGAGTTTTTCGGTGCTTGTTTTCTCATGCACCCTGTAGAGTGCAGGAACTTTGTTTTTTCTCAGTAAATGCGCCGCAGCCTCGTTTGCGCTAAGCATGGATTCTTCAACTATTGAATGAGCGCTTAAACGTTCCGAAAATACTATATCGGTAAATTTGCCTTCATGATAAACGAGTTCGGAATCGGCAAGATTCATGTCAATTCGTCCTGTTTTCATTCTTTGTTCTTTGAGAGATTTTGTAAATAAGTCAAGTGTTCGCAGAAGTTTTGAAATTTTGTCTTTTGACTGCGAATTTATTATTTCAGTTGCGTTTTTGTAAGTAAGACGTTTGTCGACTCTGATTGTGCTTCTGCAGAACTCGTATTTCTTAAGTTCATTTTTTTTATTGTAAGTGAGTATTGCTGTTAATGTGAGTTTGTCTTCTCCCTCACGAAGAGAACAGAGCTTGTTTGAAATAATTTCGGGAAGCATGGGTATTACTTTGTTGCCGAGATAATATGAAGTTCCGCGCTTCATTGCTTCAGCATCTAGAGGAGAATCTTTTGCGACATGAGCAGAAACGTCTGCAATATGCACATATAGTACATTTTCTCTCAGCTTTTCTTCGAAAGAAATCGCGTCATCAAAATCTTTAGCTGTTTCTCCGTCAATGGTTACTGTAAAAAGTTTGCGGAAATCTTTTCTGGATTTATATTCACTTTTGGGAATATTTTTTAAAATTTCGTGTTCCGAATCAAATCCGGAATACTGGGAAGGAAGAGAATGCATCGATATTATGCGGGGGATATCATGCGATTCGTCATTTTCGTCAACCCGTTCAACTATTTCGGATTCTGCATATCCGGCTAAAATTGAATTTTTAAGTCTGAGCAGAAGAATTTCGTCGTCTTTTATTTTTAATGAAGTCTTTGATGCGCTGATCAGAGGTTCTTCGCCGAAAGTTATTTTTGAAAAAACAATTCTGTTTCTGATTTTATCGGCGATACCGTATTTGAGAGTTTCTTTCTTTCGCGAAATTTTTTTGACTCTGCAGAATATTGAATTTTTCCGGATGTCAATAAATTCTATTATTACGCTGTCTCCGGTTTCGGCATTTTTAGATTCTTCGTTACGTATAGTTATTTCAACACCGTTCAAATTAGCTTTTAGCTGATGTTTTTCTTTTGCAGTTATTTCCGCATTGAATGAAAAATCCGGATTGATTTGATAAGCGCTTTTTTTTAACAGATAACCTGTTTCTTTAAGCTGTTCAAGCGTGTCGGATATTATCTGTATATCTCTTGAGGATATAGATGAATCTTTTTTTCCTTTCCGGGACTTGTTGTGAAGGGAAATAATTTTATTCGCGGAAAATGACTGATCCGGATTATTTTGAATTACTTCAATAATTTTTTTTGGTGATAAGGGCATTAAATGTTTTCTCTTTTTACTTCGTCTATTTCTTTTTCGATTTCTGATATTCTATTTTCGAGATTTTCTATTTCCTGTACGGTAATTTCGACTAGAACACTGTTGATCTCCGTTTTAGAGCGTACAGCTTTTACAAGCTCAGCTCCGAGGCGTTCATTAATTACTTTAATCTTATTTCGGCATTTCTGTTTTTCGATAGAAAGCTTTGTAGTTTTCGCGTAAGCTTCGACGTTTGTCGAAAACCTTTCACAGAATTCAAGAAATATTGTTTTCGCATCATTTAGAGTGCTCATATACTGTTTATACAGCAAAGATACTTATCTGTCTATTCTTTTTCCCATGAAGTCTGATATAATTATTCGGCATTCGTTCTGTACGGCTTCAAAATAGTTTTCCTGAAATTCTTTAGAACAGTAATTGCTGAAATATGCAGGAAAAGGAGCATCAATAGATACGGGCTCTTTTTTAACGGGATGAATGAAAGATGTATGACATGCATGAAGTAAAATATATGAACGTTTTTCGGGATAACCGTATTTTAAATCGAAAATAATAGGAGATTTCAGACTTGAAAAAAAAGCCCGGATTTGATGCTTCCTTCCAGTATTAAGCATCAGAAGATGAAGAAGCGATGAAGGAGATTTTAATATTGTTTTATATGTGTGCGATGCTTTTTCTCCGCTTTTAGACACATAGGAAGTATCTTTTTCACGCTCAAGAAAAAAATCCTTTCTTTGAAATTCGGAAGATATACTAGCCGGGTTATTAACTGTTACAGCCGTATATAGCTTAAGTATCGACCGTTCTTTCATCATGTCCGTGAGACGTTCAGCTGCCTTTGAAGTTTTTGCAAAAATAACGGCTCCGCTTACCGGTCGGTCAAGTCTCTGCACTATTCCAAGATATACCTGTCCGGGTTTTGAATATTTCAGCTTTAAATAATCTTTGAAGCCGTCCTGAAGTGATTTCTCACCGCGGTAATCCGATTGGGTCATTATTCCCGCGCTTTTATTAACAACAAGAATGTGATTGTCTTCGAATAATACGTTTTCTTCAGTCATGAATCAATACGAAATGTCATGCATGCAAATGTCAACAATGTAGAGAAAAAAGTTTATAGACTTTAATGTAGAATTAAGTCATCGAAACTTTTCTTGACTTATAAATACTTTTTGAAAGTCTTGATGCGGGTATATCAATGAATAAAAAAGAAGAGAAATTCTGTTCGTACTGCGAACACCGCGGAATGATAACAAATCCTGAAGCTCACAAAGACGGTTCAAATCCGCTTATAGTGTGTCCTAAATGCGTCGAAGCAGCGTGCAAGTGCGGAGGAAATGAACCTTATTATTATACTGACGGAAAGGAAATAATTGAATGTCCTTGCAGATCTGTACGTATGAGAATAGACAGAGTTCATTACCTTTATGATGATGCCGGAATAGACCGCAAATACCGCTGGCATTTTATAAATGAATTTAACTGCAGAACGGAAAAAGAGCATGCTGCCAAAAAAGCAGCTTATGATATTATAATGAATTACCCGAATGTTTCAAAAGGTCTTTTTTTGTGGGGAAATCCGGGTACTGGAAAGACATTTCTTTCAACAATAATTCTTACCGAGCTTATTGCCCGTAAAGCGGTTAAAGGCAAATTCGTAAAAATATCCAGGACTTTTTTCGGAAGAATAAGAAATACCTTTTCCGATAAAAGCGAAGATTTCGGCATGGGATACAAAATTGAACAGGAACTTGCCGAATGCGAACTTCTGGTAATTGATGATTTCGGCGTACAGCGCGACTCTGCATGGGAGCAGGAAACTCTTTATAATCTTATTGACGCGCGTTATGAAGCTGAACGTCTTACGATAATTACTTCAAATTCTAATCCTGAAAAAGGATTGAAAGAACTTTCCGAAGGACGTATTCTTTCAAGGCTAAAGGAGATGACGAATATTATTGAATTATCCGGCACGGACAGAAGGGAAGCGCTTTGAATAGAATATTTCTTTCGTTCGGAAGTAATATCGGCGACAGAAGAAATTATATTGAAGAAGCGTTTCGAAGACTTGCAAACCATGGAAAAATCATCAATATAAGCGAAATTATTGAAACTGAACCTGTTGATTATACCGAACAGGATAAATTTTTGAACTGCGTCGCGGAATATGAATCAAATGAAACTCCGGAAGTTCTTTTAATTTCAATAAAAAATATTGAAAAAGAAATGGGAAGAATTAAAACAATCGATAAAGGACCGCGCATCATCGACATTGACATTCTTTTATACGGAAGCTCTGTTTTAAAATCAGATAATCTTACTATTCCGCATAAATCTATGATTGATAGAAAATTTTTTTTAGAACTTCTTTTGTCTCTTGATTCGGAAATTAAAAATCCAGTTAATGGAAAACCATTCAAGGAGTATCTTGATGAAAACTAAAACTATTATTGATTTCATTGAAATGAAAAAGAACAATGAGAAGATAAGCGTCATAACCTGTTATGATTATTCTTTTGCGCGTATTGTTGAAAAATCTTCAGTAGATATGATTCTTGTCGGTGATTCAGCTGGAATGGTTTTCGCAGGATATGACTCGACAATACCTGTTACAATGGAAGAAATGATTTATCATTCAAAATGTGTACGCAGGGGAACTTCAAAATTTATTGTCGCTGATATGCCTTTTATGAGCTATCAGTCATCTGACCGCGACGGTCTGATTAATGCAGGAAGACTGTTGAAAGAAGGCGGCGCTAATGCCGTAAAAATAGAAGGCGGATTTTCAACTGCTCCTTTGATAAGAAAAATTACCGATGCTTCAATTCCGGTGATGGGGCATATAGGGCTTCAGCCGCAATCTGTCAATATGACCGGGGGTTACAGGGTTCAGGGAAAAAATGCTAAGGATGCGGAAAGAATTATCGAAGAAGCAAAGATTTTGGAACAAGCAGGTGTATTTGCACTTGTAGTTGAGCTTGTAGTTGAGGAAGTTGCACGCAAAGTTTCTGAATCTGTCGGTGTTCCGGTTATAGGTATAGGAGCCGGTAGATTTACTGACGGACAGGTTCTTGTGATAAATGACATGCTTGGCGCGGATAGATCCTATCAGCGGAAGTATTTAAAAAAATATGCAGATATTGAAGGTGTTATTCTCGGTGCGCTTGATGAATATTCTTCTGATGTAAAAGATAAAAAATTTCCTTCCGAAGAAAACTCTTTTATATGATCTTTCGTTTTGGAATGAAAGAAATATCTTTTCCTTTTTGGTAAAGGTAGATAAGCGTAAACAGCACTGCCGCATCTATAGCAGTAATTATCGCGAGATAAGTAAGATCACCGCCGTTATTAGAGCATCCGCAGGAGTTATATTTATTGGCGGCAACAGAATATATTTTTGAAATTATTCCTGCAAAAAGAATAATTGACGAAAGGAAAAATGCCGCTTTTCTTTTCGCAGAAAGAAAAACGAATAAACCGCACGAAGTGAATAATCCGCTTGAGAGAAAAACAAAGAGTGCAAGAAATTCCTCGGGCAGAATGCCGTATACGCGGGTCATTCTGATTTCGCTTTCAGGGGAAAACAAGGCAGTAAAATTCTGCATTAGATAGAATGCAGCAGCGATGCGGATCGCGGTGTCTAATATTTGTTTAATTCTTTTCATATTTGTATCCGGCAATCTGCCAAAAATTCATTCCGCTTTCAAAAATATATATAGTATTTGGATAACCAAGCGAGTTTATGTACTTTGCCATAAGTACTAGATCAATTTTTTCTTCAGATGAATCATATATTACAATCTCGGCGGAATTTTTAATCAGCTGTGAATAGCTCATTATAGATTGAAAAACATTGCCGTTCCATGAAATATTAACAGAAGAAGGAATATGTGTTTTTTTAAATAAGTCATTGTCTCTCGCATCAATAAACAATGCTCCGGATTTGTTTTTATGAAGAGCTTCTATTACATTTATTTTTGTGATATAACGCGGATAGTTATCAGTTTTAGGTATTATATCAAAACCGGATTTTACAAAAAAAGAAGAAACAGAGAAAAGCAATCCTGCTGCAATAATAAAAATTATATCCCGCAGAAAGAAAAAATTAATAGTTGCTGGCTGCAGTCTTCTGTTTTTCTTCTTCATGCTTAATCTGATCAATTGTAATGTCAAGTCTGGCGAATAGATCATAAAGATTAGGATCAATTTTGTTTTTTTCGGCTTCAGCACGGAGTATTTCCAGAGCCTTTTCGTGAGGAAGTGATTTTTTGTAAGGTCTGTCATTGGCTGTTAACGCATCGTAAATATCGGCTATAGCAATCATTCTTGACTGAATAGGAATTTTGTCTTCAGTAAATCCGTTAGGATAACCGGTACCGTCGAGTTTTTCATGATGCATTAATGCTATTTCCGGAATCTTGCGGAATTCGCTCGGCCATGGAATCTTGCTTACGAAATTATAAGTATGGAGAACGTGGCTTTCAATTTCTTTTCTTTCTTTGTCGTTGAGAGATCCTTTTTTTATACTTAAATTTGATTTTACTTCATCCGTCATTATGTCGATGAGCTTACCTTCAATATCATAACATTTGATTTCAGCAATCTGTTTGTTTAAGTTTTCAATTATTTCAGCGGGATTAGCCTCGGAAACAGTGGGTTCATTTAGAGCTACGATGGAATTCTTGATCTTTAGAACCATTTCGAGAAACTTGGATTTTTCTGCCTCAATTTTCTGGATAGAATTGTTCTGATCTGCTTCAGCATTGTTGAAAAATTCTGACGTATACTGAAGTTCAACATTCTTATAAAGATAATTGAGCTTAAGTATAAGATTCTGCAGTTCGAAAGGATAGAGCTTTTTTTCTTTCATGAAAATGCTTGGGTCAATATAAACCTTTCCGAAATCATGCAGAAGAGCCGCAAATTCAAGCTCTTTTATCTGAGTGTCCGTAAATTGATTCTGTGCAAAAGCTCCGCCTTTTTCGGTATTGATTGCAAGAGCAAGACGGCGGCAGATTTCCGCAACGCGAAATGAGTGACCAGAAGTCGCCGGATCACGGGATTCAATTGCCGATACCGATGCTTTAACAAATTCTTCGAACTGATTCTGAATCTGCTGAATCATACGGTTGTTTTCAATTGCAATTGCCGCCTGGGCTGCAACTGATTCCATAAGTGATTCATAGCGGCGGTCAAAAGGACGGACTTTTTCGCGGAAGTCTTCTTCTGTGTTTAGTGCGATTTCGAATGCTTCATTACCTGTTGAAAATGTAGGGTCAATGGGTTCTTTGCAATTGATGAGCTGAACGACTCCAATGACTTCATTCGCATGATTGCGCATAGGAATAACTATCATTGATGTTGAGCGGTAATTGTTGCTCAGGTCGAACTTCTTATTGAATGAAATAGGATCATTGGGAGACAGCTTGTAAACATCAGGAATATTTAGAACTTTTCCTGTAACAGCAACATAACCTGCTATTGAATTGGTATCAAAAGGAATAACGAATTCTTCAAGAGGAAGATCCTTTGAAAAAGTATGGGAATATTTGAAGCGTATTCTCTTTCCGTTTTCATCTTCCTCGACAAGATAAATCGAACCTGCATCTGCTCCGGTTATTTTTTTCGAAAGCATCAAAATCTGTCTGAGAAGCTTCGGCATGTTTTTTTCGGTAGAAAGCGACCGGCCGATTTTTATCAGATCTTCCTGGTCCTGTTTCATATCAAGAAGCCGCGCCAGATACTTGGCGCTTGATTTGCGGTCCTTCATTCTCTGTTCGAGAAGCCTGAACTGATATGATGTTGTGAAAAGAAATTCGCTGAGTGAAAGATTATTTTCCCATACAAATGCGACCTGTGCATTGGTTTCAAGATTATGGTTGTCCTCTTCGATATGTACTGCAAAAAAATGGGACAGGTTCTGTTTATTGAACATTTCGATGATTTGTGAAAGGATCGGAAGTTCTGAATAGGTACAATAGATGAGAGCAATCATCGGATCGTCGTTTGACGGCATAAACTTGGCTACAATTTCAGTTGAGTCTCCGGTCTGGAGATCGAAGTCTGAAGATTGTGGAATTTTTATAGACGGCAAAGCGTCATTAGTAATAAAAACAATTTTATGAATACAATCGTGCATTAAGCTGCAACCTGTTTCGGCTAAAATATTAATCCAAATGAAAATAAGCACTGAAAAAAACAAGCAACTTCTGCCACTTAATTTTTAACCTTTTGAAATAAACTTTCCATTTTTGTTTTAGTCAAGAATAAAAACCAGTTGGACGGAGTTTTTTCGGGAGAAACCTTCAAAGGATGATATATGAGGCGAGTAGGGAAGTTTTACCGCCGATCACATAATCGGCGGTAAAAATAGTTATTTTTTCATTTTATCTGAAAATTGGTCATTTTCAAATAAACCTTTGAATACTTCATAGCCGGTTCTATCATAAAGAACACCCTGTCCGTTGGCTTTATTTCCTTTGTACTCACCGATATATTTATATCCGTTTTTCCAGTAATATGTTCCTTTTCCTTCCCGGATGCCGTTTTTAAAATCACCTGTATATTTGTCACCGCTTGGCCAGTAAAAAGTTCCCATGCCGTCAGGCTGCCCGTTTTTGAAATCACCTTCATAACGTTTGCCGTCATACCATGTGAATACACCTTTTCCGTGAGGACGGCCGTTAAAGAAGTCTCCGGTATAAGTTCTGCGGTCACGCCATTTGATTTCACCTTTCCCCTGCGGAACTCCCTGTTTAAAATCTCCCTTGTATTTTTGTCCGTCAGGCCAGGTTTGTTCTCCCTGACCTTCGGGATAATCATTTTCGAAATTTCCAGTATACTCGGTAGAATCGCGGTATGTAAGTTTGCCTTCACCGGACATAACACCGTTAACAAAATTTCCGGAATATATTCTTCCGTCAGGAAAGCGCATTTCACCTTTACCGTGCGGAAGCCAGCTTTTTATATCGATCATCCCAATGTAGAGTCTTTTGTCTGCCCAAGTCATTTTGCCCTGAGCTTCAGCGTTTCCATTAGTGAATTTACCTTCATATTTTTTTGCGTCAGGCCATGTAATTTCACCGTTTCCGTGAGGATTCCAGTTTAACAGTTCGCCTTTATAGATTCTTCCGTCTTTATATTTAATGGTTCCGAATCTCGGTGTTCCGTTTTCCGTAAAGACCACTTCTATTTTCGTGCCGTCAGGAAGAGAAATTATTCCCTGGCCTGAAGGATAACCGTTTTTAAACTGACCGAAATATTTTTTACCGTCAGGATATACCAGAGGATCCTTACCATCGGGATTTCCTCCTTCGAAAGTGCCGATGTATTTTGAACCGTCAGGATATGTCATTGTTCCTTTTCCGTGAGGTTCAACTCCTGAAATTTCACCTGAGTAGGTTCTTCCGTCTGGATACTTGATAAGAGCATTTCCCTGTATTTTGCCGTTTACAAAATTTGCTTCAATTTTTGTACCATCTGCAAGAGTTAAAATCCCTTTTCCATGAGGAAGTCCGTTTTTTAATTCTCCTTCATATTTGCTGCCGTTTGAGAAAAAGATAGTGTTGGCAGTAGTAGATTTTACTCCACCGGACAAAGATACAATTCCCATGTCATCTGCGGAGTTGTCGGATTTATGGGCTGATTTTTTCGTCTTTCCCGATTCAGCTGCTTTATTCAAGTCAGCTGTCTTTTTGCTGTTTGGTGATTCTTCATAATTATTTGCTGAATCAGCTGAGGCAATTTCTTTTTCAAGAGTTTCCGTGTCTTTCATCTTGAAAGTTTTCTTTGAAATTTTTCCATTTTTATCTTTAACAGTAAAATCGCCGTTGAGATTGCCGTCTGTAAAGTTACCTTCAAATTTTGTACCGTTCTTGGCAGTCAGAACACCGCGGCCTGAAGGCAGACCTTTATCATTAAGTTTCCCCGAGTATTTTAATCCTGATGGAAGTATTATCTCGGAATTCGGCAAAGGTTTTCCATTTTTAAAATTGCCTTTGATGATTGTGCCGCCTGCATAAGTATATTCGCCTTTTCCTTCAGGCTTTCCGGACTTAGACAGGGAGCCGACATATTTATCGCCGTTGGTATAAATAACTTCAATAGGGGATATTGGTTTTCCGTTTTTGAAAAACGCACGGATAATAGTTCCGTCTGCAAGAAGGAGTTCTCCTTTTCCGTTAGGTGCATTTTTTGATAAAGCGCCTTTGTAAACGCTTCCGTCCTTGTTGTAGATTTCTCCTCTGCTGACTACTCCGTTTTTAAAAATGCCGGTAATTATATTTCCATCAGCTGTTTTGAGAGATCCTTTCCCGTCAGGTTTTCCGTTTTTGATTTGTCCTGAATAAACTGAACCGTCTTTATATTTAATTAAAGCTTCATCTTCTTCGCCGTTAGCGCCTTTTTTCTCAACAATAAGAGTTCCGTCGGCAAGTTTCTTTGCGTTATTGAAACTAAGTGAATCAAATTGTTTCGATAGGCTTTTATAGTCTTTTGAATTGTCGATATTTTGATTTTGAGATGCTGATTTAGAGTTGTTTTCTTCGGCAGATGATTTTCGGTTAGCAAGAAGCGATTCGCCTTTGAATTTTTTATCTGCGGCTTTTGTGTCTGCAATCTCTTTTGCTCTTTTGATGGTCGGAGTATGATTTATGAACTTCTGATTATATTTTCTTCCATCGGCAAGGGTTATTGTGAAGTCGCCGTCAGGATAACCTTCGACGAATTCCCCTTCAAATTTTATTCCGTCGGCAAAAGCCATAGTGCCGAAGCCGTCTTCTTTTCCATTTACCACAGATCCGCTGTATGTTCTGCCGTCAGGGTAGAGTATGGTACCGTTTCCGTTCGGTTTACCGTTTGAGAAGGAACCCATGTATCTTTTGCCGTCAGAATATACTATTGTCCCGTTTCCTTCGGCTATACCGTTTTTAAACTGTCCGTTATATTTGCTTCCGTCTTTGTATGAAGCAGTTCCGAATCCTTCGAGTTTACCATTTTTAAAATCACCGGTAAGAACTGTTCCGTCCGAAGTTGTCAGTTTCCCGTTTCCTTCAGGAATTCCGTTTTTGAACTGACCTTCATATTTGCTTCCGTCCTTGTATGAAGCAGTTCCGAATCCTTCGAGTTTTCCATCTTTAAAATTGCCTTCAGTTACAGTTCCGTCCGAAGCTGTAAGTTTTCCGTTCCCTTCTGCAACTCCGTTTTTAAATTCGCCCGAATATATACTTCCATCGGCATATTTTAAAGTTCCGTTTCCGTTTGGTTTTCCGTCTTTAATATCACCGTTGTAAGAAGATCCGTCGGGATATGATAAAGTGCCGTCAGGATTCCTTTTGGGATTTGATTTGTCGGTAGATAAATCATAATTATTGTCTTCTTTTTGATTTTCGTTTTTAGCAATGTCGGAATCGGCGCTGGTGTTTGATGCTGTCTTTTTTACTGTGCTGTCGCCTGTTCTGCATGAATAAAAAGGCAGGCATAGAAACGAGATAATCGCAAAAAAAGCGATTTTTTTCATTATAAACCCCTTTCACATATTTATAATTGCATTTTGAGTAATGGGACTTGACGGTCAAGGCTAATTTCGGATTTAGCATGTTAAAAAATATGTTTTATAATTATTACTGATTTAAGTATATGATGAATAATCTTTAATTATAATTTATATAAACTTATCAGATAAAATGAATATAGAATATTGTAATTATTTTGCCAGTCAACTAACAGAAAGAGATTTTCCGAGTTGATATAATCTGTTCTGTATTATTATAGGGTTTTACAAGAAGGTCTTATAGCGGTTGTATTTATTAGTGTTGACAAAAAAAGGACTCGCCGGATATTTAGCCGTGGTATTTGGAAAGGGAAATTTAGGGTTTTTTATCGCCTTTGTTTTGATAGGCGGAATTCTTGGAACTGCTCTCGGCAGTCTCTTCGCTTCGCTTGTTCCGGCATTAGCGATTCTTAAAACTAATCTTGTTCCAAATGCTGCAGTTGATTTGGTTGTGATGAGTGTCTCATTTAACATCAATCCGCTTACTATTGCGGGGATGTGTTTGGGAATATTCTTCTTCATCAAAATTTAATAAGGCTTTAATAAGCCGGTTGCGCCCGCAACTATCCCGCCGAAAGGCGTTTAAATCGGATTCGTTCCGGTTGAAGCATATCTAATGATACTTCAGGGAAATCTGCGGCGTAATATCTATCCGTTCAATCGGAAATATTACTATAATGGGGGAAATCCATTGGCATTACCATCTATGAAATCACTTCTTGAATCAGGTGTTCATTTCGGACATCAGACAAGAAGATGGAACCCGAACATGGGTCAGTTTATCTTTACTGCAAGAAACGGTATTCATATTATCGATTTGCAGAAAACAATGCAGAGACTTAAAATTGCTCACAATGCAATGAGAGATGTTGCGGCTAAAGGCGGAAAAGTTCTTTTTGTCGGAACAAAGAAACAGGCTCAGGGAGCCGTTAAAGAATATGCTGAAAAATGCGGAATGTATTATGTAAGCGAAAGATGGCTCGGCGGTCTTTTGACAAATTTCAAAACCGTTTCCCAGTCTGTAAGACGTCTTAAAGATCTTCAGAAGATGAAAGAAAAAGACGAGTGGGATGCAGTAACAAAGAAAGAAATTCAGGATCTATCAAAAGAACTTGAGAAGAAAGAAAAAGTTCTTTCCGGTATCGCCGACATGACATCTCTTCCTGACGCGATATTTGTTATCGACCCTAAAAAAGAAGCTATTGCTGTAAACGAAGCACATATCCTCAATATTCCTATTTTTGCCGTTGTTGACACAAACTGCGATCCTAACGAAGTTGATTATCCTATCCCGGGTAATGATGATGCAATAAGAGCAATCGCGCTATTCCTAGAAGTAATGGCTGATGCAATTGAAGAAGCTCGTTCGGGCGTTGTCAGCGATGATGAAGCGTTTCCTGAAGAAGAACTTTCTATGGATGAGGCAACCGGTCTTCCAAAGAAAAATTATGATGAGTACGCTGACGATGAAGAAGTTCAGAAGTGGTAAGAGAGGAATAAATGGCTGATATTACATCACAGATGATAAAAGATCTCAGAGACAAGACACAGGCCGGAATGCTTGAGTGCAAAAAAGCGCTCGAAGAAAGCAACGGCGATATGGAGCTTGCAACTGAAAATCTTAGAAAGAAAGGTCTTGCTGCTGCCGGAAAAAGAGCCGGAAGAAGTGCGAAAGAAGGTCTTGTTGTTACAAAATCAAAAGATAATGACAGATATGCAATTATGCTTGAACTTAATTGCGAAACCGACTTTGTTGCAAAAAATGATGATTTCAAGAAGCTTGCTTTTGAAATGATGGATATTGCGGAAGCTGCCGGAGTGGACTGCCAGAGTGCAGACAAACTTCCTACTTCTGCTGAAGACAAAATTAAAAATGCGATTTCTACAACCGGCGAAAACATGACAGTCGGAAAAATCGCTCAGTTCGCGGTGCCTGCAAATTCATTCGGAGCTGTTTCTTCATACATTCACAGCAACAATAAACTCGGCGTTCTTGTAGAACTTGCATGCGAGTCTGCAAATGGACAGAAGCCTGAGCTTTCTGCTCTCGGGAAAGAACTTGCTATGCAGGTAGCTGCTGCAATGCCTCTTTATCTTGATTCTTCAGAAGTTCCTGCTGAAGTTGTTGCAAAAGAAAAAGAAATTTATCTCGAGCAGATGAAAGATTCAGGAAAACCTGCAAACGTTCTTGAGAAAATCGTTGAAGGAAAAGTAAAAAAATATTTCAGCGAAGTTTGCCTTGTTGATCAGGTTTTCATAAAAGACAACGCGAAATCTGTAACTGATCTTGTTAAAGAATATTCTACAAAAATCGGTGAAAAGATTACGGTTAAGCGTTTTGCGAGAATTCAGATAGGCGCATAATATGCCATCAAGTAATCGTTATAAACGCATAATGATAAAAATAAGCGGGGAAGCTCTTGCCGGTTCTGCAAAGACCGGCATAGATTCCACGATAGTCAAAAAACTGGCTGATGAAATTAAAACTGTTTCACAGGCTGGTTTTGAAATTGCACTTGTAATCGGCGGCGGAAATATTTTCAGAGGCGGAACCGGAGAAGCGCTCGGTGTTGAGCGTACAACCGGAGACCACATGGGAATGCTGGCTACGGTTATAAATGCTCTTGCCATGCATTCAGCTCTTTCCAACTCGGGAGTTGATTCCTGCGTAATGACTTCAATTGAAATGAACAGCATTGCGGAACCTTATACCATAAGAAACGCAAAACGCAGCTTAACCGAAAAGAAAGTTGTTCTGATGGCGGCTGGTACCGGGAATCCTTTTTTTACCACTGATACAGCGGCATGTCTGCGTGCGGCGGAAATTAAGGCGGATCTTGTAATCAAGGCTACAAAAGTTAGCGGTGTTTACGATAAAGATCCGGAAAAGCATTCTGATGCCGTAAAATTTGATCAGATTTCATTTTTGGATGTTCTGCATAAACAGCTGAAGGTCATGGATCTTACGGCTATTTCTTTATGTATGGAAAACAATCTTCCGATTATGGTATTTAATCTTTTCGAAGATAATTCCATAATGAGGGCGCTGAAAGGCGAAAACGTGGGAACAATCATTCAATAAGCGGAGGCTTTATGGTCGGTACTATTATCAAGGATCTTGAGAGCAGAATGGAAAAGAGCTTAAAGGCTCTTGAGAAGGAATACATAACGATCAGAACAGGAAGAGCCAATCCGGCTATTCTTGACAATGTTTATGTTGAAGTTTACGGACAGCAGATGCCGATCAATCAGGTTGCTACAGTTTCGTGTCCTGAGCCGAGACTTATAGTAATTCAGCCATGGGATAAGTCGAATCTTCAATCTATTGAAAAAGGCATTCTTAAAGCTGATCTTTCAATAAATCCGGCTAATGACGGAAATCTTATCCGACTTCAAATTCCGGAACTGACGGAAGAAAGAAGAAAAGAACTGGTAAAAACCGTTAAATCAAAATGTGAAGATTCAAAAGTCGCAATTAGAAATATACGCCGCGATGGAAATGACGCTGTTAAAGCAAAAGAAAAGAATAAGGAAATTTCTGAAGATGAATCCAAAGCAGAACAGGATTCAATTCAGAAGCTCACTGATAAGTATATAGAAAAGCTTCAGAAGCTTGCGGAAAACAAAGAAAAAGAAATAATGAGCATTTAATGAGTAAAGATATATCCGCATTAGATATGAAAAATATTCCGGCGCATGTAGCTGTCATAATGGACGGCAACGGGCGCTGGGCTAAAAAACGCGGACTCGACAGGAGCGCCGGGCATAAAGCCGGCGCTGATGTTATAGAAGCTCTCATGGATGCCGCATTCTCTTTGAAAATAAAATGTATTTCTCTTTATGCTTTTTCAACCGAAAACTGGTCCCGTCCTTCATCAGAAATATCTTCACTTTGGAAACTTTTTGAATATTATTTTGATGTAAAGATGCCATTGATGAATCAAAAAGGAATAAGAATTGTTCATTCCGGTGTTTATGACAGACTTCCTAAATCAATGGTAGAAAAAATTAAAAATGCTGAAAAGATAACTGCAAAAAATAAAAATATAATTCTCAATTTTTGTCTTAATTACGGTTCCCGCAGAGAGATCGTTGATGCTGCAAACCGTGCATTATTTAAAACAGGGAAAAATGTACTTACCGAGAAAATGATTACTGATAATCTCTATGCTCCCAATCTGCCTCAGGTTGATCTTATGATAAGAACTTCCGGTGAAATGCGCATCAGCAATTTTCTGTTATGGCAGGCGGCTTACGCGGAACTCGTTTTTACAAAAACACTTTGGCCGGATTTCCGTCCGAAGCATCTTTATAAGGCTATTTTGGAATATCAAAAAAGAAACAGAAGGTTCGGTGGAATATGACACTTATTAACGAAACTTTTACAAGAATTCTGAGCGCGCTCATTCTTCTTCCGGTATATTTATTCTGCATTTTCAGCGAGTATTTTTTCAACATACCTCTTTTGCTGATAACACTCGTTATATCACTTTCGGCATTGTATGAATTTTATCAGATTGCATCTTTGAAAGAAAAAACCAAACCTTTTATTGTCATCGGGACTATTTCTGCAGTGGCTATCTCAGTTTTTTTCTATCTTCATTCATTTGCGAACGTATACGCTTTCGGGAAATTATTCAGTACTTTTGACGCCAGATTTATTTTAGCGGTCGCATTTCTGACTGTTCTTTTAATTGCGATTGTTCAGGTTTTTTCACGTCCGCTTGAAGGGGCGATAGGTTCCATTTCTACGACTGTTTTCGGCATCGTATTTATTGCGATGTCATTTTCGTATATGATTTTAATGAAAGCTTTGCCGGACGGTGTATTTTATATATTCGCTCTTCATGCGGTAGTAATGCTGAATGATTCTGCTGCTTACTTCGGCGGAGTTCTCTTAGGGCGTCATAAGGCAAATATTCCGGCTTCTCCTAATAAATCAATTGAAGGATATTTTTCAGGAATTTTAGTCAGTATCATCGCCATGATTGTATTAAATGAAGTATATATCACATTCTGGGATAAAAAACTCTTCAGCATTGTTGAAGCAGGATTTGTAGGATTATTTCTGGCAGTTGCAGGCAATATAGGAGATTTAATTGAGTCTGCCGTGAAACGCGACGGAGGAGTTAAAGATTCTGGACGTATTATTCCCGGTCACGGCGGTATGTGGGATGTTTTTGATGCATTGATAATTTCACTTCCATTGTTTTATTTTTATCTCAAGATAAAGGGAGTTTAATTGAAAAGCGTCAGTATACTCGGTTCAACAGGGTCAATCGGTTCTTCCGCTTTACGGGTTATTGATTCTTTTCCGGATAAATTTAAAGTTAAAGCTTTAAGCTGTTCTTCGAATATCAAAACACTTGAAGAACAGATTCAGAAATATTCACCAGAATTTGCGGCATTAGGTTCAATTGAACCTGAAATTTATGATTCTATTAAAAAAAAATATCCGCGTACTATTTTCTTTTCCGGAAATTCAGCTTTGTCGGATATCGCATCCGAAGGAGCGGATATCCTTTTAACTTCTGTAGTCGGATACTCCGGAGTTATACCGACATTAAAAGCTATTCCGAAAACAAAACGCATCGCGCTTGCTAACAAGGAGACGCTTGTCGCTGCCGGTGATATAGTGATGAACGAAGCCGCAAATCATAATACTGAAATTATTCCCGTAGACAGCGAGCACAGCGCTATTTTTTCACTTCTTTCTGAAGTTAAAAAAGATGATCTAAAGCGGGTCATTATCACTGCTTCAGGCGGAAGTCTCCGAGATAAAACAGCAGATGAGCTTTTTTCAATAACACCTGAAGAAGCGCTTCGTCATCCGACCTGGAAGATGGGTTCAAAAATAACTATTGATTCCGCAACTTTGATGAACAAGGGATTTGAGGTAATTGAAGCGCATCATCTTTTTAATCTGCCTTATGATAAAATTGATGTTGTTATTCATCCCGAAAGCGTAATTCATTCAATGATAGAAACCAATGACGGTTCGGTCTTTGCACATATGGGAATTGCGGATATGGCGCTTCCGATAATGAATGCTTTTTCTCATCCTGCGAAGTTAAATAATCCGTTTAAATTTCTCGATTTTTCAAAACTAAAGAGTCTTTCTTTTCGTGAGTATGACGAAAAACGTTTTCCGGCGCTTAAGATTTGTTATGAAGCAGGAAAAAGAGGCGGAAATGTCCCTTGTGCGCTGAATGCAGCTAATGAGATCGCGGTTGATGCATTTCTAAAGAAAAAAATCCGCTTTACGGATATTTCTATGATAGTAAAAAAAATTTCAGATGAGGCTGATTTTATTAAGTCTCCCGAAATAGAAGAGCTTATCGAAACTGATAGGCTTTCCCGCGTAAACGCGGAAAAATATATAAGAGGTTTATGCTGATGTTTCAAAATTTAGGTAATATTCTGGGCTATGTTGTTCCAGCTCTGATTCTTTTAGGATGCTGCGTGTTCGTTCATGAGCTCGGTCATCTTCTTGGAGGAAGGCTTGTCGGAATCCGGGCTAAGGTTTTTTCAATTGGTTTCGGAAGAGCGATTATTAAGAAAAAAATCGGCGATACCGTATATCAGATAGCAATAATTCCTTTCGGCGGATACTGCGCCTTTGAAGGCGAAGATGCTGCAAAGGAAAGAAAAGGCGAGAAGGATGAATTCTTTTCTGCTTCTCCATGGAGAAGACTCGTTGCGGTTATAATGGGGCCTTTGTTTAATTTAATATTCGGAATACTTCTTTTCTTCATTATGAATATGAGCGGTTATTTGACAGAAACAAACCGAATCATTATTCCGCAGTTTTTTAAAGATTCAGGTATTTCGGTTCCTGCCGCAAAGGCCGGTCTTGCGGACGGAGATAGAATTGTTGCAATTGACGGAAAGGAAATTACTTCTTTTAATGATATAATGATGAACATATCTCTCGGAGACGGAAAAGAAGTCGCTCTTACTGTTGATAGAAACGGTGAGAAAAAAGAAATTAAAGTTACTCCTGAAAAATCCGCATCACAGAGCTTTTATTCTATAGGTGTTATGCCATGGGGTGAAAGAGTTCTCGTAAACGATGTTACTGACAAAGAACCGGCAGCAAGTGCAGGTTTTAAGAAAATGGATGAAATCAAATCCGCTGACGGTAAAGCTATAAAAGATGAAGATTCGCTAAAAGCTGTTATCAAGGCTAATCCAGGAAAGATTATCAAGTTTGAAGTAGTCCGTTCAGGAAAAAGTATTATGATAGAAATGACTCCGCGGCTTAAAGAAAGTTTTGTTATTGAAGAAGCAGAGTCAAATTTAAAACTTAAGACAATCAGATATGATAATTTTGATACTTTCAAAAAAAGCATGATAGATGGGAAAGTTTCTATAGAAGGTAATAAAGTCTTGAACATAGAAATGCTCAAGAATGCTTCTATCATTACAGCAGGACGTGCTGTTGAAGTTATAACACCGGAAGCAACAATTAAAGGAAAAATTAAATATCTTCAGGAAGGATTTGCCGGTATCACATATTCGCGCGCACCCGAACTTGATCTTGTAAAATTTCCTTTAGGCAAGTCATTATCCAAAGCTTTTGTTGACCCGGTTGATTTTATTGAGAAAAATCTTAAATCGTTCGGAATGCTTTTTTCAGGAAAAATAAATGTCCGCGAAAATCTCTCAGGTCCGATAATGATTGCAAAGCTTGCCGGAGATACGGCTCACCATCGCGGTATTTCTTCATTTATCGTTCTTATGGCAAAGATTTCTATTATTCTTATGATTATGAATCTTCTTCCGATTCCGGCTGTTGACGGAAGTTACGTTATATTTTTCGTATGGGAAGGCATTACAAAGAAGCCGTTAAGCGATAAAATCATGGGATACATCCAGTATGCAGGTTTTATTTTCATCATGGCTCTCAGTGCTCTTGTATTATTGAATGATGTGGTCAAACTCTGGTTTTAAATATTATGAGAAGGTCTACTCGTAAAATATTTGTAAGAAATTCTGATCTTGTCATTGGAGGCAATTCTCCGATTTCAGTTCAGGGAATGACAAACAAGCCTTTGACTGATGTTGAAGGTAATGTTAGTCAGATAAATGAAATGGCGCGGCGCGGGGCTTCGATTGTCCGTGTCGCTGTCCGCACAATCGAAGAAGCGGACTGCATACCTCTTGTTTTAAAAAAAAGCAGCATTCCTCTTTGTGCGGACATTCATTTTGATTACCGTATTGCGTTAAAGGCCATTGAAAACGGTATAAATAAAATTAGACTAAATCCCGGCAATATAACTGACCCGAAAAAGGTCGAAGAAGTTGTCCGCCTTGCCGCGAAAGAATCTGTTCCGATAAGAATAGGTGTTAATTCAGGTTCTATTGATAAAAAAAAATATTCCCATGTTACTCCGGAAGCACTAGTCGATTCGGCACTTCATCATTTGAGAATTCTTGAAGATTTGAATTTTGATCAGGCGCTTGTTTCAATAAAATCGAGCGATATTTTTCAGACAGTTGAAGCGAACAGAATGTTTGCTGAACTCAATGACTATCCTTTGCATCTTGGTCTTACCGAAGCGGGTTATGGACTGCAGTCGGTAATACAAAGTTCTATTGCAATCGGTTCACTTCTTCTTGAAGGTTTGGGAGATACTCTCCGAGTTTCAATGACCGGTGATCCTGTTGAGGAAATTTTAGTTGCTCGTGAAATATTAAAATCAACCGGACATATTAAAAGCGGAATTAAAATAATATCCTGTCCTACCTGCGGAAGAACCGACACGTCAATTGATCTTGAAGATATTGCCAGAAGTGTAGACCGCGAACTTTCAACACGTTTCGAAAAAGTTCTAAGTGAAAAAAACAGAATAATTTCAGTTGCGGTTATGGGATGTGAAGTAAACGGTCCGGGAGAGGCCACTCATGCGGATATGGGAATTGCGGGTGCGCGTAACGGTGAATTTATTTTGTTTGCAGGCGGAGAGCCTCTTAGAAGAATAAAAATAAATGAAATAATTGAAGCCTTGTCAGCTGAAACTGCTAAACTGATTTCGTGATCTGTAATCTTTTCTTGATTTAAGTCACAATCGGTGATATCGTTTTCGTAATGAATGATATCATAACTGAATCGACAAATAACTATTTTTTCAGGATAATTGATAATCATCCGGATGCGGTAGTTCTTGCTGATATAAATTTCGATATTGTTTATTCAAACAAAAAATTTCCATTACTTTTTAAAAATGATAAAGTAAATTCAAAAAATATCCTTTTTATATTATTTTCAAATTCAGATGAACTAAATCGCGTGAGAAAAATCTTATCAGAATTGGCTGATAATGAAAAATGGAATACTGAGATCTGCTGTGTTTTGAATAATGAAAATAAAGGTTATTCTCTTTTAAATGTTTATAATCTTATTGTAAATGATAATAAATTCTATGTTTTTAATATTGAGGATATTACAGACCGAAAAAAGGCATATAAGAAAATTCAGGAAAGCGAAGAGCATTATAAATCAATAGTAAATAATATTTCCGAATATATTTTCAGTACAGAATTTGATGACTCGGGTAAAGCTGTTTCATTTTATCATAGTCCTAAATGCGCTGAAATTACCGGTTATATGATGGAAGATTTTAAAGCGAATCATAATCTTTGGAGAGATATGATTTATCCTGATGACCGTGACTATGTTTTTGAATTTCTTGATAATGTAATGAAGTATAAAACCAATTCGAGCATAGAGCATAGAATTATTGATAAAAACGGAAACACGAGATGGATTTATAATACAGTCAGTCTTTTGTGTGATGAATTAGGAAAGATCCGCCGTATGGACGGATTTCTTCTCGATGTAACAGAAAAGCATCTTATGACTGAAAATTTCAAAAAGTTATATAAAGCAGTCGAACAGAGTCCGTCGGCTGTTTTGATAACTAATTCAAAAGGTATAATAGAATATGTTAATCCCAAATTTGAACAGCTTACAGGATATATATGTTCGGAGGTGTTAGGAAAAAGTCCCGGTATTTTAAAAAGCGGAGAAACTACACGTGATGAATATAAAAGACTTTGGGATAATATTTCTTCCGGCAAAGAATGGACAGGTAAATTTCATAATAGAAAAAAGTCAGGAGAATTATACTGGGAGCATGCATCGATATCACCGGTTAAAAATGAAACCGGACAAATTACCCATTACATCGCTGTTAAAGAGGATATTTCTCAGCTTGTTGAGTCAGAAAAAGCATTAAAAAAAGCGGAAGAAGATTTGCGTAAAAAAAATATGATTATGGAAGAGGATCTTCTTTACGCAAAAAAAATACAGCAGTCGCTTCTTCCGAGTGATTTACCTCAATCAGATTTTCTCAAAGTATCATATAAATTTAAACCGCTTCTTGCTGTTGGGGGAGATTACCTTTCATTTTTTCCTGAAGTTAATTCACTTGGTATTTTTGTTGCCGATGTCGTTGGTCACGGTGCTGGAGCAGCGCTTTTTATGAGTCTGATAAAATTTGCTTCGGATAAAATATATCCGGAATGCCGCGATCACGCAGATAGATTCATGAATAAGCTTAACAGTTCTCTTTTTACTGTGATGAGCAGTTATTTTATAACTGCTGTTTATGCTGTTATAAAAAAAGAGAAAGATGAAGTGAAAATATCATTTTCAAACGGGGCGCATCCGCCCATAATGATTTATAGGAAAAAAACCGGCAATATAGAGTTGCTTCAGTCAAAAGGTACAATTGTAGGTTTTTTTGATTCTGTTAATTATACTTCAGGAGAATCGCTTCTCTATAAAGGCGATAGAGTATATTTTTATACGGACGGATTCCCTGAAACAGTAAATGAAGAAAAAGAGATCGTCGGATATTCAAAAGCCGCAGAGATTATAAAAGAATCATATCACGAAGACTGCGAATTAAATCTGCAGAATATTTTTGCCGGACTTGATAAATTCAGGGGAAATGCTGATTATGAAGATGATATTCTCATTTCTGTCATAGAAATTATCTGACGGAATTTAAAATCGCGTATTCAAAACCGTCAACAATTACCTGAAAAGATGCGGCGTTTATATTAGCCGAGGAAGCGTAAACTTTCCATGCTTTTGTTTTGTCTGTAAATGTAATTTCAACGAGAACAGTTGTCCCTGTTCCGGAAGAAGAATCAAGTATTTTCGCGCTATAGTCTACAAGGGTGATGTTTTCAAGACAAGGGAAAAGAGGGGTTAAACCTTTTTTTAAAACATTAGCAAGCGCATCAACCGGACCGTTTCCATTGCTTGCCTCATGAATAGTTTTACCGAGAGCTTCTATCTGAATGGTGGCTTCTGGTTCAATTCCGTTATCGATTAAACGGTATCCGCCTATCAGTTTGAACGGAGCAGAGTATCCTTTAAGCGATCTTGCGATAGTCAGCTGTTTTGTTGCGTCGGTTATTTCATAATTCAGCATGCGAATTTCCTCAAATTTTCATCACATTAAATCTGCCTTCATTGTCAAGCATAAGAATAGCTTTTTCATTATGAATTTTCTTTCAAAAAGTTGTTGCGCTTCACCGGCATTTTTAAGGAATAAGATATCCCTGTAAAATATTTGCGGAGTCATATGACAATTCGTTTTGTTGATAATTGTTTAATGTCTGAATTATTTATTATAGTAACCGGACTTAATTGTAAATGACATGTTTTGATTCATCAGAAAGAAATACGGATTCAATTTTTGATTATTCTCCCCAGGAAAGGGAGACCTTCGAAATCGATGATTCCGGTATAATAGACAGCATAAGCGGAAACAGATTTTCGCCGGATCCGAAGTTTTCACTTAAAATGGAAGCGTATCTTCTTGAATTCGCCTATTCATATAATAAAATACTTTCATTGTCGAATTCACGTACAAGAATTCTTGCTCATCAGGTCGAAAGCACTTATATAATCGTCAATTCATTACATCAGCGTTTTATGATAGCCGATGAAGTCGGTCTCGGAAAAACCGTTGAAGCCGGTCTCGTAATCAAAGAAATGATTTACCGCAATGACATTTCCCGTATTCTGATAATCGCACCGGCATCACTACTGATTCAGTGGCAGAACGAGATGGAAGAAAAATTCGGTGAGCGTTTTGAACTTATTGACCGCAAGTATCTTGAAAAATTCAGAAAAACAACTTCTAATGTCTGGGAAAAAATAGGAAAGGGAATCTGCTCGGTTGATTTTATCAAAAACGCCGCTTTTCTTGAAGATTTAAAAAATGTTAAATGGGATGCCGTTATTTTTGACGAGGCGCACAGGTTGAGGCGTGATTCGGTTACTACAACTCTTGCGTATAATGCTGCAGAAATAATTTCTGAGCGTACTAAATCGATGATACTTCTAACTGCGACTCCGTTTAGAGGAAAGCTTGAAGAACTTTATTATCTGATACGCCTTGTAGATAAAAATCTTCTCGGTCCGTTTCAGAGTTATTATAATGAATTCTGCATGCCGGAAAGCGATTTGTCGAAACTGAAGGAAAAGCTTTCGTCGATAATGATACGCAGAACAAAGAAGGAAATCGGCGGTTTTACTGTACGTCATGCCCGTACTATTAAATTTGATCTTTATCCTGAAGAAAGAGATCTCTATGACGCAACGACAAAATATGTTGCTGAAGAATTCAATAAAGCAATGCAGAGTGAAAACAGGGCTGTCGGATTTATAATGACGGTTTTTCAGAAACTTCTTGATTCTTCTTCGTATGCTCTTTACAAGGCATTGGTAAACAGACGCAATCATCTTCAGAATTTAGTCAATAAGACAGATGAAGCTGATCAGATATTTTTTGACGAACTTCTCAAAGACATGGATGACTGTGATGAGGAGCTCAGCGAAGATTCTGATGAGAAACGCACAGCCCGCGACATCATGAGCGAAATCGTAACTCTTAATCACATCATCGAACTTGCCGAGAAAATTAAGCGTAACAAGAAAGGCGAAAAACTTCTGGAGATGATCCGTTCTCTTAAGAAAGACGGTTATACTAAATTTCTGATATTTACTCAATTTAAAACTACACAGGATTATCTAAAGTCATTACTCGGTGAATATTCTGTCGAAGTTTTTCACGGGTCGATGAATAAAGACGAGAAAGAAGCTGCTATAGATAATTTTAAAAAGGATGCCGAAATTCTTATCTGCACGGAAGCCGGAGGTGAGGGCAGAAACATGCAGTTCTGCAGCATCCTTTTTAATTATGATCTGCCGTGGTCGCCTTTGAAAATTGAACAGAGGATAGGACGAATTCACAGATTCGGTCAGAAATATGATGTTTATATTTATAATTTTTCGACTAAAAACACCGTTGCGGAAAGGGTTCTTGAAGTTCTGACTCATAAGCTTTCTTTGTTTGAAGAATCAATCGGTACGCCGGATATAATGCTTGGTCAGATTGAAGACGAACTGAATCTGGCTTCATTATTTATGAAATTCGTCGCTAAACGTAAAAAGCGTGAAATGATTAAGCAGATTGATGAATCTGTTGAGCGCGCTAAAAAAAGCTATGAGAAGCTTTCAAACCTTACTGTTGCACACAGGCTTGATTTTAATTATGACGAGTATTATAAGGTTACACAGAAGGAACGTGCGTTTTCAAACCGTCAGCTTGAATCGTTCATGCTTCGATTTTCTTCATTATGTGATAATTCAATTTTAAAAAAATCGTCGGGAGATATTTATAATTCAAGATTTGAAGGCAATGACATCAGAGGTACTTTTGACAGCGAAAAAGCGCTTCTTGATTCTAAACTTCATTTTTTCGCTTTCGGGCATCCCATTATTGATTCATCAATAAAAAAATGTTTTGATGAATCATTTTCTGTACCTCTAGGAAACCGTTATTTAAAATCGTTTAAAAAATTCAAAGGAATTGCTTTTTTCTTTGTTGTGTCATTCCGTTCTGTCAGCGAAAAGAAAGAACTATCAGTAATTTTCATTGAAGACGGAAACGCACTTTCGTCTCTTGATGTTGATCTGATCGAGAAGGATATTCTTCATGGTCTCGGAAGAGATTCCGATTTACCTTTTTCTTATTACAGCAAACTTTCTGATTATTTTGTTTCGGCAAAAAATAAATTAAAAAGAATATCAGAAGATAAGATTTGGGATATGAAGGAAAACCTTGATTTGTCCGTTGATCCCGAACTTGATAAAATAAAAGATTCATTTGATAAAGAAATACGCGAACTTAAAGAAAAACTTTCAAGACAGGAAATGAACATGAACCTGATGGGAAAGGATATGAGAAGCGCTATTTCTAGAACAAAAAACGCCATAAAAACAGCTACTCTTCAATACGAAGATGAAGTGGCTCAGTGCCGGCGCTATTTTGGAATAAAAGCGTCGGCAAAGCTTATTGGTGTGTGTGAAATACATTCGGAAGAAATAAATTAATTACATCTCTGCGATATTTCTAAGAACATTCAGTGTGACTTCTGAGATGTCAATGAATTCAATGCCCATTCCGGCGCGCATATCTTCATTTTCCTCGCGTATCCATCTAACAATTCCTGCAACCGATATGTGATCGCTTGGAGTCAATGCTATTGTCAATGTTACTTCCTTCCCCTGGTCAATCGGTTCCGGCGTAGTAATGAATACTCCGCGTGCGCTCATGTCAAGCGTGGAGCTGAATGTCATTCCGTCAGAGGTATGAACTTCCGCGCGGATGGTTTTTCTCTGTCTGGCATGTTCTCTTTTTTCGGTCATATACGCCTCTCTGTCTGTTCTCTATTTTCTAGAATGATTATAGCCAAAATAGACAGGAATACAAGCTTTTTTCTTTTAATTACATCAGTTGTATTGAGTTGACAAATGATACTTAAAAAAAAGTATGTATTCATGAACCGAAAAGACGTTATAGGACTATTAAATTCAAGATCGCTTTCGCCTCTGAAAAAACTCGGACAGAATTTTTTGTGGAACAGCGCAATAACTTCCCAGATCGCAGCTGCAGCTGAAATCAAGGAAAATGAATCAGTCATAGAGATCGGCCCGGGTCTCGGCGCACTTAGTGATGAGCTTGCAAAATTAACGGATGATCTTACTCTTGTTGAACTCGATAAAGGGCTTTTTTCTTTTTTATCAGAAAAATATGCTTCCACATCAATTAAGCTTGTTCACTCCGATTTTTTAAAATATGAAAGTCATGCTGTATATAATAAGGCTGTGTCCAATCTTCCTTATTATTGCGCGAGCGAGATTTTGTTTAAGATTATCGAGGATTATAATCCTGAAATTATTGTAATTATGCTTCAGAAGGAAATGGCTGAACGAATTTTGTCCCGTGCCGGCGATGATTCGTACGGCGCACTTACGGCATCGGTATCACTTTCATATACTGCAGAAAATGTGATGAGTGTTGCGGCGGATAATTTTTATCCAGAACCTGATGTGAAATCATCTGTTTTGAAATTAATTAGAAAGAATACGGACTTCACAAAAGAAGAAAGATCGGTGTTCCGTCTTGCTGTTAAATCGGCTTTTTGGGGAAGAAGAAAACGGATTTTAAAATCGCTTACCGATTCTCCGCACATGAATATGGAAAAGAACAGGGTTATGAGTGCTCTTGAAAAATCAGGAATAGATCCGAATAAAAGAGCCGAAGAAATTTCACCCGAAGAATTTATGAATATAGCGAGAGCATTAATTGAAAAACAATAACAGTGTCATTGAAAAAATACTTCTTTCGGTTGAAAAACCCGGAAGATATTCGGGCGGAGAGCGCAATCAGTTTCTAAAAAAAGACGCGAAGTTCCGCTTTGTAATGTCATATCCCGATAGATACGAAGTCGGAATGGCGAACAACGGAATTAAGATTATTTATGAAATGCTCAACGAGATAGATCACGTCGCATGCGAGAGAGTTTTTGTTCCGGCGCTTGATTTTGAGACTGAACTTAAAAATAATTCAATTCCGCTTTTTACGCTTGAAAGCAGAACGCCTCTGAAAGAATGCGACATGATAGGATTTAATTATTCGCATGAACTTCTAGCTACAAATATATTTCATATACTCAGTTTGTCCGGCATTCCCGTAGACAGAAATGAAAGAAGTGAAAATGACCCGATTATTATAATTGGTGGTGAATGTTCCTCGAATCCGCTTCCTCTATCTTTTGCAGCGGATGTTTTTTTTGCAGGTGAAGCTGAGGATAATTTAACTGAAATAGTTAAACATATATTTGAACAAAAAAACAAAGGCGTTTCTAAAAAAGAAATAATCGCGTCTCTTGAAAAGTTTGATAATCTTTTCATACCGGCGAATTCAGCAGTTAAAGAATTCTCCGGCGGAATTAAAGGTTTTGACGCGAAACCTGTACGCAAGGCTTTCTATAAGGGTAATCTGGTATATCCGAAAAAAAGTCTTGTTCCTCTAATTTCTATCAGTCAGGAAAAAAGTGTTACCGAAATCGCGAGAGGATGCAGAAACATGTGCTGTTTCTGTCATGCCGGATTCTGCACTATGCCGTATAGAGAATACAGCGAAGATGTAATATTTCAGAACATAAAGAATCAGATTAAAAACACTGGTCTTAACGAAGTGACACTTTCCGCTCTTTCTGTGAGCGATTATACCAGAATCGACTCGCTGATAAACACTATCATGCCGTTTATAAATGAAAACGCATATTCGGTATCGCTTCCTTCTATGAAAGTCGATAAAACCAATCTGCCGCTCATAAAAGCCGTTTCGGACGTCAGGCAGTCGTCGATAACTTTTGCCGTTGAAACTGCCGATGATTTTCTCCGCAGAAAGATTCATAAGAAGCTCGCGATGGATGATCTATATGAAATTATCGGAGAAGTATTCAGAAACGGATGGAATCTCATTAAACTTTATTTTATGATCGGGCTTCCGGGATATAAGGAGCATGATGAAGCTGAAAGCATCATTCAGGCACTCACTAAGATAAATGAAATAGGCGGTAAAAGAAAAAAAATCAATGTTACAATATCGCCCTTTGTTCCGAAACCGCATACACCTTTTGAATGCGACGAATTTGCTTCTAGCGAATATCTGCTTGAAACGGTTTTGAAGATTAAACGTGCATTGCCAAAGAATATTTCAATAAAGAATCATGATATATTCGTTTCGCGCCTTGAAGCTGTTATTTCAAGGGGAGATGCATCTTTAGGACATGTATTACATGAAGCATACAAGCGCGGTGCTTATATGGATTCGTGGGATGAATTTATCCGAAAAGATATTTGGGAAGATATTATAAAAGAATATAATCTCGAATCATTTCTCAAAGAAAGAGAAATGATTCCATGGGAATTTGTCCAGGCTTCAAACCGCAAAATTATTTCTTATAAAAAAGAAAACCTGATGAGCGCTGAAAGGCTTTCTGCTAAAAAGAGAGAGCTTTTTATTGATAAAGACAAACTCCGTGAATCGTTTGAAAAATTTAAAATAAGATATAATTCTGAAGGGAATTACAGACTTTCATTTCAGAAAAAGGATACTGCAAAATATTTCTCGCATAATGATATGCTTGATCACATACGCCGCGCTTTCACATCGGCTTCGTTTCCCGTTTCATACACTCAGGGATTCAATAAGCATGAAAAGATATCCGCTTCGTTTCCGATTCCGCTCGGTATCGAAAGCGAATGCGAACTTATAGATGCGGAAGTCTATACTTCTTTTGATTGTGATGAAATGAAGAGAGCTATTAACGAATCGCTTCCTGCAGGATTGATGCTTCTATCAATCATTAAAACAGCTAAAGCAAATCTCATGAGAATCGGAGCTTCCTCGGTTTATGTGATAAAAGGCGCGGATAATGAAAAAATGAAAGCGTATCTTGAATCAGATTCTGTTTACATGAAAGAATCCAAAGGGAAAGTTCGGGAAATATCTGTTAAAGAAGCTGTTCTTGATTATGAATTCAGCGAAGACAGTGCAAAGATTGAAATGCTGTGCGGAAGCATCCGAATAGATGATTTCATCCGTATGTTCGGTGAAGACGGAATAGTCAGCTGTGTAAAGGTTAAACAGAATTTGTAAAGTTGTCGCTCTATTATCACGATGATGATAGCGAGACTCTGCGCCAGGATGGCGCGATAAAGAGTCGAGCCGTTACCGCGCGGCTCTTATAGCGCAGACTCGCCGAACCGCCTTTGTAAACACGGCGGATTCGGCTCAGACATAACCCCTGCGCGACGATCAATGTAAGTTTGCCGAAGGCAAACATTTTGCTTTATTATTTTATTCACCTTTTTTGATATCATTCTTTGTGAAATATCATTATATTCTTTTTTCGTTTCGCTCAGCAAATATAAAAATATTTTTGCAAAATATTTTTATCTATAATTATCACTCAGCTTGTTATTCTGTTAAAATTATTGAACTTGTTATTCTTTTGTGCTAAGCTTTTAAATAATAGCAGGAGGCGCAAATGGGAGTAAAAGGTTCTGAAATTATTGGTGTAAACAAAGACGAATTAGTTCAAATGCTGAATGAAGCATTGTGCGAAGAATGGCTTGCATATTATCAGTACTGGATCGGAGCGCAGATTATGGAAGGTCCGATGAGAAGCGAAATCGAACCTGAACTCATGCTGCATGCTTCTCAGGAATTCGCTCATGCAGGACTTGTGTTAAACAGAATTATACAGTTGGGAGGAACGCCTGTATTATCACCAGCCGAGTGGATGAAATACAGTAAATGTCCTTATGAAACTCCGGCGGATCCATATATTGAAATTATCTTAAATCAAAATCTTTCAGGTGAGAGATGTGCTATTGCCCGTTATAAAGGAATTGCCGATTTTGCAAACGGAAAGGATCACAGTACCCACCAGATAGCAACTCAGATTCTTAATGAAGAACTTGAACACGAACAGGATATTGAGGATTGGATAGGTGATCTTGAAAGAATGAAGGAAGATTTTCGAAAACTGCGTTTGTGATGTTTCAAAAATATTATAATTTAATAATAAATTAATAAGGAGGAATTATGGGTATCGTAACATGGGGTAAGGAGTTTGAAATCGGTGTTCCAGAAATGGACAAACAGCATCAACGATGGATTGAGATTATCAATAATTTTTATGATAATCTAGAAAGAACAAACGTTGAGAATAAACTTAAAGAAATGATAAACGAAGTACTTGATTATACTCATTATCATTTTTCAGAAGAAGAGAAACTGATGGAATCAATAGGTTTTTCCGAGTTTGACGGACAGAAAAAAATGCATGAGACGATAACCGGAAAAATGAAAGAGTATAAAAGAAAGATTGATAATAACGAAATGCTGATGTCTATTACAGTTACGAATGAACTTAAAGACTGGCTGAAAAATCATATCATGGTTGAAGACAAAAAATATGCAGATGTTTATAATTCAAAAAAATAATATTTTCTAAAATATCCCGCCGGGATTTATGCCCGGCGAAACCGGCGGGCACTGGAACGCGTACACCGAGAAATACAGCTATTCCGACGACGGAAATCTTTTAAGCAAAAGCCTGTACGGCAAAAACGGGACACTCGATGAAAGACTCGAATACGAATACGCAAACCACGCGGTGACCGACATACATTCGTCGAAGTACGGAAACAAATCCGCGATGAGATATTCTCCGTGCGGAAACATGACGTATAACAGCAACGCGGCAAAGAAAACCGAAAAGCGCATGTATTACAACACCGACAACCGCATCGTGAAAGTGACTGATAAGGAAAACATAACAATCGGCGAATACGACTACGATGACACGGGATTCCGCGTTAGAAAGCAGTCGCGATATATGAAGGACGGAATAGAAAAGAGCAAGGAGACGATAACTCCGAGCATGTATTTCAGCTATGAAAAAGAGCTTGAAATTTCTACGGATAAGGAGCTGGATAAGACATATGCCGTGAGCCATATATATCTTAACGGCGTCAGAATAGCAGCCCCTCCGGCGCTAATGCCATCCTTGGCAGCGCCGGATTCGTGTCCGTCCTGGACACACAAATGCCGAACGGCGAATGCAGATATTTTTTGACTGATCAGGTGGATTCAGTCAATGTAGTGCTGAATGATAAGGGCGACGCGGTAACGAGAACTGAATACAAGCCATATGGAGAAATCAGAAGCAGGATGCTTTAAACGAGGCGCGGACAGGAGGTCCAACAGCGCCGAGCAGGGTCCAGGAGGGTGACAAAAGCAATAGACCTAAATTCAACTCGCAGGAGCTGGATGAAGAGACGGGATACTATTTCTATAACGCAAGATATTACGAAGCGGAGATAGGAAGATTTATCACAGCGGATAATATTATTCCGGAAGAATATAGTACCCAGAGTTGGAATAGGTATTCATATGTTAGAAATAATCCGATTAAGTACAAGGATCCGACTGGGCATAAAGAATCTAGTACTTTAAATCCGATGAACTATGAAGATAAATATGATAAAATATTTCAAAGAATGGATTTTGAAGCGTCTGTCGAAAAGAGCTTACAATTAGATAGTTCAACATATAAAAGAATAAAAGCTGGTAAGCCAGTTAATATGTTTAGAGCAAATGGATGTCCTCTTTGGGTTACCGGTGATGATTCAAAAAGGTTATTCGATTATTTGAAAAAAAATAAAGCGGATAATTTACTTAACAAAATAGATAAATCATACATTAAAAGTGTAAAAGCTGAACGGCCAATGGGGATAGAATTAGAAGTGTCTAGTGAAAAAAATCCCAATGTTATTCCAGAAAGAGAAATGAAACTTTTAAATGAATTTTTAGAAAAAGAAAGAGAGAGTATCCGTAAAAGTAAAATATCGAACCAATCTATGCTTGTTAAAACAGCTAGAATAAAGGATAATGAGCGAAGTGTTGTTTTTAATAATATTCATTTCTACGAAAAAGAAATCAAAGGTGGTAAAGAAAAGGTACAAATGGTTCATGTGGATATGTTTGACGGTACTAAAAGTATAGACGATTTTGGAAGACACATGCGTTTTGATTATAGAAGAATGCATGGTCCTCCAGAAAATAAATAGAGGTAGTTAAGAATTTGAAAATATTATTGATGATTCTTTTTATAATTCTAAGCAATCTTCATTGTATTAGTAAAAACAAAGATTTCGTGTTGTACTCAGATTCAAAACAGAATTATTCACTTGTTGGAGTGAACCCCTAAAACTGTAAAGTAAAATCATTCTTCTTTGTAAACATTCT
>ERZ795030.336-NODE-336-length-74822-cov-14.996589_pt1 | contig 74822 bp, 62 predicted proteins | sample MGYA00375122_ERZ795030 | MGnify/ENA primary metagenome ERZ795030 (study PRJEB30165, sample SAMN05720146) | activated sludge metagenome | isolation source: anaerobic digester from wastewater treatment plant | place: Japan | collected 2015-04-20 ... | reverse complement strand
CGTTCAATACGCGAATGATGTTGTTTTCACTGTAGGGGTTGTCACCACTCCAGAAGAGGATGCACCCTGCATAAGGGGATGAGAAATCATGCAGTCCAGTATTCCAAGCCCGGCATATCCCCCGCCCTAGGAGTAGTGCTAATGCAATGGCTGTGAATGCGTATAAGAGCAAGCGCCGGCCCCGGTGGTCTATGTTTTGCGCTTCTTTTTTCATAATTCAGGCAGGTGGGTGATCAGGTTGAATTATCCTAATCGACCATGAGAAATATGCGAATTTAGCCTGGTCGTATTAATTAGAGGGCTCGCTGTTTCGTATTAATAGTACATAGCCAGCAGCCGCCGATTTAGGATGATAGCCGGAAAGCGCAGCTCCATCATATTCTGATACGGCAGATTCTGGGAGAAGCAGGGCGGCAAAATAGCCACGGCTGATAAGACCACCAATGCCATCCTCAAAAAAGTGCCGCCCATGTTTGCGATCTTGGGGATAGTTAAAAGCTAAGACAAACGGTGGTGTGTGCGGATTTAGCCACGGTAAGTTGAGGCGAAGGTCGTGCGAAAAACGGGGTTCTGGCGCATCTTGCCATAGTTGCCAGCGGGCCGCCAGTATTTCGTTCTGACCTCGTAGATTTGTTTGCCCTTTCCCGCCCAGCACCGCGAATAATAAGCTGATCGCAATTACCACAGACGGGGTTAGAAAATATGCTGTCCGTGCGCTGTGAGCCGCCAACGACAGTCCTGCAATCGTGAGCAACAGGGATGTCGTGAGATAGTAGTTATTTGACGCACCGACCTTGCCACAAGTGAGGAGGGTGATGGTAATGGCCACAGGCAAGCTGCCCAGCGCCAAACGAGCTGCATCTGGCAAATCGCGCCAGCGCTGATGGCGTAAATGAAATAAGCATAATGCACACAATACGAGGATAGGTAGAATGCGTAACGCAGCACTGGTGGTATTATCTTGGACGATTCCGAACAGAAACTGGTTAGACGTGGCGGTCTCTAGCAGAGCCTTTTGGTATGTTGTGCCGAGTGTTAGCAAGGTGATAATATATGCACCACAGGTAAGCGTAATCAGTGTCAGGACATGCCGCCAACGGCGTTGCGTGAGCAGGAAAAGCGTCGTACCGCAGATTGCTTGAATGAAGTTGGGTTTCATGGCCCAAGCTGCATAGAAACATAGCGCGGCAAGAAAAACCGCTTGCCATGGTTGTTGACGTTGAAAGTGGAGAAAAAGCAAAAGTCCGAGTAGCTCGAATGTGAGCGCCCATATATCTGGTCGTGTTGTACATATCCACCATCCTGGTAGGGGACCCAAAAAACAGAAGCATGCGATAAAGACGGCAGCGAATGCACAGGCTCTCCCACGGCGTTGAAATTGTTGCCAAGCGAAGCAACTGAGCATAATCGTACCGCCTAGCGCCCCGATGAAAGTCCAACAACGACTTATCACAGGGAGCTGTGCTTGATCATGCTCATTAAGCATGACTGCTGCAACGCGGCCGTAAGTAGAATAGAAAAGCCAGTTAAAATAGGCCGAGGCGTAGGGTGGAACAGCGGTGTCTCGGTAAGCTGGCTGTCCGTGGGCAACCCGCCAGATAGCATATAGGCTTTCTTCTTCACAGCCGGTAGTAACTGCAACACCGGGTGCTGATTGTGGCGCGGTGACGGCATGATAGGTGCGCTGCAGGCATATCCCCCAAAGTGCGACACTGCCGATGATTGTTAGGACTACAAGTCCACGATAAACTAGCCGTGTGAATTGCATGTATGGAACTATCTATCGCCCCCGGCCAAATAGCATCACGTGGATTGTCTTCAGCACGATGGCCGCATCCATCTGGAAGGAGAAATAGCGAATGTAGTAGAGGTCGTACTCCAGTTTTCTGAGCGCGTCGTCCACACTGGCGCCATAGGGGTAGTGGACTTGAGCCCAACCGGTGATGCCAGGGCGGACGAGATGCCGGAAGTGATAGCAGGGGATTTGCTTTTCGTAATCGGAGACGAGGCGCTCCCACTCCGCACGGGGACCAATCATGCTCATGTCGCCACGTAGCACGTTCCACAGTTGCGGAAACTCATCGAGGCGGATCGCCCGCAGCAGACGACCAAACCGGGTGATGCGCTTATCGCCGGGTTGTGTGTAGAGGGCGTCTCCCGGCGCAGCCGGGCGCATGGTGCGAAGCTTGATCAGCGTGAATGGGCGGTCATTTCGGCCTATGCGTGTCTGCCGGAAAAGGGCGGCTCCGTGGCCGTCGCACCGAATGGCAAGGCATGCCAACGCAAGCACCGGCGCCGCGAGTATCAGTCCGGTCCCGGCGAGCAGCACATCGCTGATCCGTTTGAGCCGTTCGTACACGGGATCGCGCGCAGCTTTGAAGCCTTCCTGAAGGAGCCAGCTTTGGTTGACTCTATACAGCGGGATCGTGCGCCAGTAGGTTTGATGGAATCGCTCCAGCGTGTAGGTGGGGACTCCGGCAAGATAGATGCGCACCAGTTGCTGGGCGACCGAAGTCGGCAACTCGCGGCCGGCCTCACGCAACACGATCGCTTCGGCAGGAAGTTCGCCGCTTTCGATTTTGTCTAGCATGCGTGGCAGCTGCCGGTCCACGGCGTGTTCGGCGACGTCCTCGATGACGCAGGCTTCCACCGGTTGGGTGAGACCGCGTTGCTGCGCAAAGACGCGGAAGTGAGCACAACTTTTCTCGCTGCCGACAAAGATGATCGGTCGTTCGCCGCGACGGCGCCTGAGTTGCTGAAACAGCCACCGGCGGTATCCGAGCGAGAGCGTGGCAAATCCGGCATAGCTGATCACCAGCACACCACGTGAAGATTGGAGCGGGATGGTGGAAACCACGATGAATGTGAGCACGAGTGCCCCGAGAAGTGCACAGGCCGTGGCAATGAGGTGCAGGCTGGTGTAGTCGAGGCTGACCATGTCCGACCGAGGCGAATAGCCATCGATCAGGTAGAGTGTGCCGCAGGTCAGCAGAGCCAGAGGTAGGATTGCCCAGAAATAAATCTCATCCAGGCTGCTCAGCCCGCGCCAATCGGCAGCGACGTTGATGAGCAGCAGCAGGGACAGAATATCGCCTGTGATCAGGGCGAGAGAAAATAGGCGGCTGCGAATCATGTCAGAGCGTGTCGAGCGGTTGGTTGGCAGGCTGCCATCTTCGTGGCGCGGTGCAAGGTCACGTGCGTGTCTTCAGGAGGGCTTGCCGCCAGAGCGCCAATGCCGAGGTGAAGGCCCCGTTGTGTTCGGCAAACTGACGTGCCGCCGCGCCGTATCCGGCCAATGTGACGGGATTCTGCGATAGTTGGCGGAGCGAACTGGCCAGAGTCGTGAGAGCCTCCCGCTGACTGGCGAGGCCCATGCCGTACTCGCGAACGAGGCGCGCCGGCTCGCTGTCGTCAGGCCCGAGAAAGAGGATCGGTTTCCCGAGCGCGGCGACGCCGTAGAATTTGCTGGGAAACACAAGCGACGCGCAGCTCGGCAAGAGCGTCACGAGGTGCAGGTCGCCGACGCCGAGCGCCGTAGCTAGCCGATCACGAGGTTGGGCCGGTTGGAAATGCACCTGGTCAAGCTGTTCGGCGCGGACGCGCTTCTGGAGACAGGCTTGTTGCGCGCCTCCTCCGATGAAGAGAAACGCAAGGTGCGGCTCGTCGCGCAACTGACCGGCGAGATCGAGCACCGGATCGAGATCGTGGACGCGCCCCAGATTGCCCGAGTAGGCGATGACGAATTTATCGGCGAGCCCCCAATTCCGACGCAGCGCAGCGACCTCATCGGCCGGCGCCGAAGCCAGCCCCGTGGGTGCCCAGTTGCCGATGATCGAAATGCGCGAGGCATCGACGCCTTGGGTGCGGATAAACGCGGCCATGTCTTCGCCCAATGCGACACATGCCGTGCTGTGCCGCCACGTGAAGTCTCGCAATCCACGCAGCCCTGCCAACAGCCACCGGCCCGCGCGTCCGCCAGCGACCGCCATTGCCACCTCCGGGTAGATGTCCTGCACCCAATGAATTTGCCGAGCGCGGCAAATCCTGGCCCATGGCCACAACATGACGCCGAGGAGCGGTGGATCGGTCTTGGTGACCAGTGTGTCCCCCCGTTGGAGCACGCGGAGGCATCGCCACGATGCTCCGACGAGAAACGCGGCAAAATCAGCCATGCGCCCGATCAGACTGCGTTTACCCCAGCGCGGACCGCGTACGCGGTGGATGGTAACGCCATTGCGTCGCTCGCAGCGGGGCGCGCCGGCGTGGCCCGGATGGCTGGCGATGACTGAGACGTCCCAGCCCTCCGCAGCCAGGCCCTCCGCAAGATCGGTGAGCAGTTGCGCCGTCGCTGGCTCGTCTGGCCAGTAGAAGCGGTTGACGAATACGACGCGGCGAGGCGCAGGCATGCTCATGGTTGCACCCGCTCGGCAAAGCCGGCGGATTCGAGTCTCTGGAAGATTTCTTGAAGCAGAGGCTCCGACTGCAATTCCTCCAGCCGTCGGTTGCTCGCGAGCCGAATCACCCACTGCGGGGCGCGTGCGCTGACCGGCTCACGCAGGAGACTCGGTGCGACCTGCCACGGGAGAAATCCGGGGAGTTTGCCCATCAATCGCCCGCCATAGAAATGCCAGTACCACACTTGTTGCACCTCTCCCGCCAGAGTGTAGGTGAAGCGTTGGGGGGGGCCGAGTGGATAGCGTGGTAGCGGTGCGGGCGTGGGCTGCGCAGTCCAGCCAGTGCCTGGCATGCAGTAGGCCGGTTGATGAAAACTTACCTGCCCGAGAGTCGACTGTCCGGGCTCCCAAAAGGCCATGTAAACGGAAACCTCCGTGCCTGGACGGCGGTAGCTGATGGCATAGAGGTGTTCGGTTCCGAGCGTGGCCGCGAAATCGGAAATCTCCCGATCTTCTTCCGCGGTCCAGCCCGGCGCGGACACATGGAGCAACCGGGGAAAGTCCGGTAGGGCACGGACCTCGTCGGCTCGGACACGGGTTTTCCAGACCGTAAACACGGTCGCCACGCCCATGAACAGCGCGAGGCTGACCGGCAGCCAGAGCCGATAACAGACTCGCGATTCTCTCACTGACGGTGCGGATGGTTGTTGGTGACGTCCCACGCTGGTCGCACCCGTATACATGGCCACGGCGGTGATCCCGAGCAGGGCATACGCCGTGGCATCGTGCCAGAAACCCGTGATATCCACCCCGGCGTTGATCAGGAGACAAAGCACGAGCGAGCGAAGGTAGTTGCCCACCACTGCGAGCGCCGCGCTTCCCGTCACCAGCAAGACCCGCCACCAGAAACCGCGCACCAGCAATCCGGCTAGCACGAGGCCGACGAATGTGCAGGCGAGCAGGCTGCGGAGACCGCTGCACGCATCCTCCACACCAACCACGCAATGGGGAAACTCGATGATATTGCCATGACGCACAGCCGAGTAGCCGAGCCAGTGCATTGCGTTGAGCACGACCGCCGTCGTGTGATCACGCAGCGCTTGTGTGAGCGTGACGAGCGGGCCCGGTGGCAGCGGCACGGCGAGCACCCAGATGAGGCAGCCTGCGAGCCCGGCGCCATTGAAGCGTGCGAGCGGCTGCACCCCGGCATCGAGCGCGAGGAGGATAGCCCCGAGTAGAGCCACGAGCGCGTAGGCACCGAGCGCGAGCGACTGGGTCTGCATGAGCCCTTGTGCCAGTACGGAAAACGTCGCGAGCGTCGCCATCAATACGCCGCCAAGCCCGAGTAGAAGTTGAACGAGGCTCCGCCGCCACGGCACGTTGCCCCATGAGGGTTCCTGACCCGAGGCATGCCAGAGCCAGGCACAGAAGATCGGTGCGGCAAACGCATGTGAGAGCTCCGGCGTGGCGATCCATGCCGGCCAGAACCAGAGGCAGGCGATGCCGACCGCGACGCATGCGAGCACGAGCAACAGCCGGTCAGGCACGCATGCGGAGGCGCTGGATGTTGCGGGTTGGATCATCGGTTTCTCCGGAGTTGGCGGAGGGCATCTTGGACGAATCGTTCGTAGCGGGCGAGCAGCCGGCAGTAGTGCCAGCCGGCACATCCGTCGAGAAAACCACCGCGTAACCCATATTGGTAGAGGAAACGTGCCGCCGGGCGGCAAGGCAGGCGGTAGCTGAACTGTTTGAGTGCACGCCGGCGCACCATCGGATCGCGCGCCCAGAGATGGCTCCACGGATGAGTCTGGCCGCAGGCGAGGTGAGCCTCGGCTTCTTTGGTGGCATACCGGCGGTGTTTTTCCAGCCACGCGCCATCGCCGCCGGTGGCGAGCTCATGGCGGTAGTTTCCCTGGAGAAAGTCCATCTGCATATCGGGCGCCTCGCGCTGGCCATGGCCCACTTCGATGAATCGAAACCGCGGGGCGCGGACCAGCCGCGCCTGGTAGGCCGGATAATCCGTGCAGTGCGGGATCCACCGCCCGTGCCAGAGCATTTGAGGCGCGACGTAAAAGCCGTCGATCGACTCGGGCGCCACGCGCAACCGGGCGTTGCACTCGTCCAGTAGTGCGGGCGTGAGGAGTTCATCCGCATCCAAGTGAAATACCCATGGGTGGCGAAACGGGATCTGCGTCTGGGCGTGGTTGCGTTGTCCGGCAAAGTTATCGAATGGCCGGGTGAACACGCGCGCCCCCGCAGCTCGGGCGATGGTTTCCGTGCCGTCGGTCGAGCCGGAGTCGAGGACCACCAGATCGTCGCAGCCCGCACAGGATGCGAGACAGCCTGGCAGATTGCGCTCTTCGTTTAGCGTGAGGATGAGGACGGAAAACATGGGCGTTCAGTGAGCGAGCGCTTCGAGCTGCCGGTAACGCACGGCCACGAAAAAGCAGAGCCACCAGAGATAGACGATGGCCTGGGAGCCAAAGGGGAACTCCACCAGAGCGTAGATCAGGATCAGCGCGCAGCCCCCGAGCAAGTAGCGCGGAAGCAACGTCCACGCCCCGGGATATCGCCGGAGTTGCCACAGTGGCAGAACGCCGAGCATCGCCAACAACACCGTGCCCACGACGCCATGTTCGGCGAGGGATTGCAGCCAGTCGTTGTGCGCGTCGACGTACACCACGGGGAGTCGGTCCAATGGAGACGTCTGCGTGTTGTATCGACTAAACACCGTCGGGTAGGAGGCCATGCCCCAACCGAACCAAGGTTTCTCCTGCGCCATGCGCCAAGTGTCCTGGTAGAGCTGGCTGCGCGATCCCAAGAGATTGCCCCGTGCATGGGCGGCAGTGAGTTGTTCGCGCGTCTTCTCGACACGCGCCTCAATGATCGGCTGCCCCAGCCAGTAGACCAAACCGACCGTACCAACCGCCAGCAGGCTGCCACCGCCCCAAACGGCAAGCGTTCGACGAGGACTGCGCCCTGCGTGGCGGACACGTTTCCAGCTCCAGTGCAGCCAGGCGCCGGCGAGCAGGACGAGGAGAAGCAGCGTGCATGAACGCGAAGTGCTCAGCGGAATCGAGGCCGCCAGAAGAAGGGTGGCCACCAGCCACATCGCCGTCGGCGAGTGCCATGCGTCACGATAATCCTGGTGCGCATTGAGGGCGTGATGCCAGACGAGGCCGAGGCAAACGGCGACCGCCAGCAGGGCAACCGGTCCCCAATGGTTGTGGTAGATGAATGACGCGAAGAACGTCGGATTGGGCGAGGCGATTGCTCCGAAGAACAACCCCTCGGCGCCTGCCAGTTTTTGCAATGAGCCGAAGATTGCCAGTGCTGTCGCATTGCCGGCGACAAACAAGAGCAGTCGGCGCAGAGCGGTGCGCCGGCGGACGAGAAACGCGACGTTGAATGCCGTGAGGAATAGCGCGTCGAAGAGCCAGAGCGCCTGAATCGCCTGGTCCGGGCGGGCGCAACTGGGCAACCAAGGGTGCTCGCCTCCCGGAATAAAACCGGTCGCGCCATAGCCGGTGATCGCGCGCAGATTGGGATTGGCCAGACTGAGGAGCACGACGAGGTTGAATGCCGCCCACGGCCACAGCCAGATGATGCGACGGCAAGCACCGGGTTGCCTCCAGCGTTCGAACACTCCTAGGCAGAATACGAGGATGCTTAGGCTGCCCCATCCTGAAATCAGCGTGTGGGCCCAGTCGGAGTTGCCACCCAGTGCCCATGTGGAGAGCAGCACCATGCTGGCCGCATGCCAGAGCGCGAATCGCTCGGCCAAGCGCGGCGTGGATGAGAGCATCGGGCTGAAGCGGTCGTCCGTCATCGAGTCACCAAAAGTTGCGAATAAAAGGCGCTGAGCGTCGACGCCGTCCGGGCCCACGAGTAGTCGGTCTGCATCCAGCGACGAGCGTTCTGCCCACGCAGGGAAAGTTCGTCATGTGAAGTGGCGAGTGCATGGCGTAGCCGCTCGCGGTAGGTTTCCCAGGCGCAACACCAGCCGCAGCCATTTCGATTGAGCGCCTGCCATGGCGTGGTGTCGGTCACGAGCGCCGGCACGCCGCAGGCGAGTGCCTCGGCGATGACCATGCCGAAATTTTCCGAATGCGACGGCAGCAAAAAGAGTCGTGCGACCGCGTAGGGCGGGAGCGTCTGCGTGCCGTCGAAGACCGCGATGCGCTCCGCACCACCGCGCGCGGCGATTTTGCCGCGCAGTTGATCGACTGAGATCGTTTCGGGTATCCCCACGATCAGCAGCAGCCAATCCGCTGGTGCCACATCGAGCCACAGGTCAACCAACTCGACGATGCGTTTTTTTGCGTGGAGTCGCGAGTGGAACACCGCCGTTGGACGCGAGGCGCAGTCCGGGCAGGCGTGGTGCCAGTAGGCACGCGCCTCCGCGAGTGCTCGCTCGTCTGGGAGGGCCACGCCGTTGGGCGCGACGCAGATTGGCTGGCGCCAGCCGTGCGACCGGATGTCGTCGGCCTCATCCTGACTCGTGGCATGCCAGCCAGCGGCGGCAGCGAACGCACCGGGGTGTACGAATTTCTCGGCGAGCCATTTTTTCCAGCGCCGATGACGCCACGCCCACAGGCTCATCATGCCACGCGGCGAGATGACCAGTGGCACGCTTGCCTGTGAGGCGCACTGGTGTGCATAGTGCAGCGGACGCTGCCAGAGCGCATGCGCATGGATCAGGTCGGCCGGTGTGGCGCCGAGCCGACGGCGCAACTCCGGCGAGCACGCGAGCGTCGCGGAGCCACGGACTGGGGTTGGCTGGTAGTTCAGGCCGGGCAGCGCCGACGTATTTAAACCGGTCGTCCCGGTGGCGAAGAGGGAGACCACGTGGCCAGTGTGCGCCAGCGCGGCTGCGAGATTCGGCACCGATACGCTCGGGCCGCCGAACCGCGGGTCGATGCTGGAAACGACGTGCGAGAGGCGCATCGTCAGATCGGCTCCGGGCGTTCCTTGACCGGGTGGCATGGATTACCGGCGCAGACCATGTGCGGCGGTTGGTCTTTCACGACCACGGAGCGCGCCCCGATCACGCACAGTTCGCCTATGGTGACGCCAGGGCCGACAAAGACCTCCGCGCCCAACCATGCGTTCTCACCGATCACAATGGCACGTGCGTCGAGTGGAAGAGCCCACTGCCGATAGTCGTGGGAACCCGCGCAGAGATGCGCCATGCGGCTGATTTGCGCGCCGCGGCAAAGTGTGGTCGGCGCGAGATTATAGATGAGCGAGCCGGGACCGATGAGCGTGTGCGCTTCGAGGCGGAGCTTCCACGGGTACACGATTCGCACATCGGGAAACACTCGAACGGTAGCGGGAGACGGAATATCCGCGCCGAACCGTTGGAGTAGCCAGATGCGCCAGCGATGGGCAAAATTCGGGCTCGGACGGAAGAGCACGGTTTGCACACCGCTCCAGCACCAGCGGCGGAGCACCGCGCCAAGGGAATGAGGGCGGCGGTTTCCCTGGCCGAGATAGGGGCGTGTGGACGAATCAGGCATGGTGGCTAGCAGAGGCGTGCGGTGGATTGGGCGCAAGGCTGGCAAGCGCAGCGAGTACCCCCGCCGTGGTTTGCTCGTAGGTGTAACCGGTAATGCGCTGCGCGATTGTGGGCCGCATCGGGTCGATGTCAGTCGAGAGCGCCTGGGCGAGTTTGGCCCGAAAGGCGGCGGCGTCTTCGCTTGGAAACACCCAGCCGGTGACGCCGTCCGTCACGAGATCCTGCTGGCAACCGACCCGGTCGCTCACCAGACAGGGGCGCCCCATGTGCATGGCTTCGTTGACGGCGAGTCCCCACGTCTCGTAGAGCCCGCGCGACGGCAGACAGAAGATGTCTGCCATCCGATAGCGCGCCGGCATCTCGCTCTGATTGGCAAACGGGAGGAACCGGATGCAGTGATTGGGGGCCGACCGGGCGAAGGTTTCGAGCTGGGCTTTTTCGGGGCCGTCGCCGACGTACACCAATGCGTCGCGGTGCGGTTCGGCGGAATCGATGAACGCGCGCAATAGCTCGACGGGTTGTTTGGCGCTGACGAATTTCCCGGCAAACAGAATGACACGGCGATCACCAAGGCCGAGGGCGTGCCGGAGCCGGGCGGCTTCGGCATCGTGCTCTGGCGTGACGCGAAAATGAGTAGCGTCGACCGAGTGCGGGGCAAAAAACAGCCGGTTCCCGGCGACGCCGAGTGTGCGGAAATATGCGCGGTTGGCGGCACCGACGTAGGTAACGGCGGAAAATTGTCGATAGAGCCAGCGCAGAAGCCAGCGGCGCGGCCCGCCGAGCGTTTCCCGACCGAGCAGGTGCGAGTCGCCACGGAAAACGAGCGGGAGCTTTTTCCGCCTGGCTGTCGCGATGATGCGGAGGTGCGTTGCGTAATTGTAGCCGAAGAGGAGCACCGCATCAGGGCGCCAGTTGCGGAGACGTTGCGAGAGATCGGGATTTTGCAGCCCCCAGAAATGCTCCGTGCCTGGGCGTCGCGCGGTGTTGGGCACCATTTCCCACTCATAGCCGGAAAGAAGGTCGGTGTCCCATTGGACGGTGCGTTGAAACTGCGGATCGCGCTGCGGCGTGACACCGAAGTTCCACAGGTAAAAGACGCGGATCGAGATGGTGGCGTGCGCGGCCATCCAGCGGAACCACGGGCTGTAGTACTGCGTCGGGTGGGAAAGAATGATCGCGAGACGGGGCATCAGTCGGCTGGGGTTTCCCGTGGCGTTAGGACCGTGCGGCGCACGAAGGGAGCGGTGGCTACAACGATCAAAACCAGTTGCTGGAACTGGGATGTGATCAGCACACTTGCCACCATCTCAGAGGAGACGGCAAGGCCGAGAAGGAGCGCGATGGTGAGGAATCCTTCGAGAGAGAAAATGGGTTTATTGGCAGTGCGCATTTCGAGCCAGGCCGCGAAGCTTCCGAGTAAACCGCCGAGAAACAGGCTGCCCCACCATGCGCCGAAGTTTCCATAGGCTTCCGGGATCAGCCCCCATGCGATGTAGGTTTTATAGGTGTCTTCCTCTATTTGACGGCCGAAGTGGACATTGAGGAGGGCCTGCCCTTCATGGGCACGCGGTTTTTCGGGCCATAGAACACGAGGGATGAGGAGTGGGGGGATCAACGAGTAGGTGGCTCCACCAAGTGTGGGGATATGTTCATTTTCGACGGCTTGGACGACAAAGATGAGGTTTTGGAGATTATCGATCCGATCGAGGAGGGTCTGACGTTCTTTCGGAGTGGTATAGCCAGCTTCCTGGGCTGGGCTGAGCCTGGCGAGAGAGAGCTCGGTCCATTCGGCATAGCGGGCTGGAATGTCGGAAATCGTGCAGGCAGGTGGTGTTTCGTTGTCGGTCTGTGGCCAGTAGCGCTTGCGCATGTCTGACTTTCCCAGATTGAGAAACGCCAGTGCACAGAGGCTGATGGTTAAAAAACGCCACGGAAATTTAGCTCCGCCCCAGAGCAGCCCGGTGGCGAGGGCTGCGATGCCCATGATTGGAACAGAGAGCAGCAGCGAAAGGGCGGCGATCAGGCTACGCGTGAGAAATAGCATCCAAAGGCAGCCTCGTTGCGACTGAGAGAGGTGTCCGCTCGCTGCACTGAGGCCGAGGATGAAGAAACCGGCCATCGCCGCGACCGACGTGATGGCGACGAGTACAGAATTTGCCCCAGCCGGCAGATTGGCGACGATCGATGAAATCCACCCCAAACCGGCTGCCACTTCATAGGCCGTGCTGCCGCCTGCCAGCCAGAATCCGAGGCGGGTAAGCCCCTGCGTTTGCTCACGCACGATCAGGTTGATCGACCAGGCTGTGGAGTCTGCAGGATGAACCAACTGGCTGCAAAAATACCAGCTGCCTGCGAGTGCGAGTTGGAATAGGAGAAGTTCGAATCCGCAGCGGGTGAGCGTCTCCGCCGTGGCGTTCTGGATGCACGCGTTGTTGGCGACAATCGGCACGCCGTAAATGACCAGCGTTTGGAGCGCGAGGATCGGCAAAATCGGTACGCCCCGCCCGAGGGTCCGCCATAGCGAGAGAGTTATATATGCGCCGGCTGCGAGCGCGATGAAGGCGAATAGTCCAGGATGCCCCTCCCACACGATCCACAGGGCGGCGAGTGCCAGTGTGGTGAGGATAGGCCATTGCCCGTGTTTCAGCATCCGTGAGGTGCTGGTGGCGAGCTCGGCGAAGGTTGTCTGAGTATCGAAGGAGGCCTTAGGCATGCGTTTCTAGTGCGCCGTGCGACTGGGCGTAGGAGCCAGACAGGCGTCAAAAAGCGCGCATTGTCTGCGGGTGAGAGTTTCCGCCAGGCAGTGCTCGGCAAACCATGGCTCGTTGCGTGGACGGGTCGGAGGCAATCCTCCGCCTGTAGTGAGTTGCTCCAAGGCTGCGGCTATGTCGTCGGTAGTTGTGTCGATGGATGACGCGGAATCGTCAAAGAAAACCTCGTGGCAACCTCCCATCTGAGCCGAAAGCTCAGCGAGGTGGCTACCGCGTAACGCTACTTGCAGGATCGGCTTTCCCGAGAGCCAGTAAGCGTAGGTTTTCGAGGGCGAGTAGGATGGATCGACTGAACCCAGAAGAAGCAGCGCATCGGCCTGGTCGAGCACCCGCAGACTGGCGAGCTGGCCGATCCGGTGCGGCACCTCATGCACGAGGTCTTCTACTCCATGGCTCGCTGCCAGCGGGAGTAGTTGAAGCCGTCCGCGGCCTTTTTCGACGTAGCTTGTGCCGATAAAATGAAAACGAAGGCGTCGCGCGGCGGATGGGTTGCGTTGCCGGAGCTGGGCCAGCCCAGCAAAGAGGAGGTTCGCCGCGCGTGGGATGATCGGGCCAGCGGCGCCAGTGTAGAGGAGCACGATCTCGTCGGGTGTCTGGCGAAGTACCGGCACCACGATGGATGATTGGCGAGCGAGTTGTAGATCGCCGGGCGCGACACCAAATGGGATGTGTGCCTGCGGCTGGTTGGAGAACCACGAATAGCGGCGGCTCAACTCGGCGAAATATCGAGGGGAGACACTCGTGAAACCTGCTGCGCGTCGGTAAGTGGGGCCTTCGCCTAGTTTCGCGATGAGCGAGGCTATCCGGTATTTCCACCCGCCTGGAGGACGAGGCGCGCCGGGCTGTTGGTAAGCATCCGTGTACCATGGGTCCTGGATGTCGATGGCGTACGGCACGCCGTAGAGTCGTCGCCAGATCGGCCCGAGGAGAAACGTGAGAAACTGGGTGTTTGAAAAATAAACCAAGTCGAAGTGTTCGGATCGAATCAGGCGGCGCCCTGCAAAGAAGAGGGGCCACCACGCGCGCCAGCCGAGCGTGCCGCAGCCGAAAAAGCGCAGCCAGTTCCAACACCGAGTTTGGCAGCGCAAAACTCGGCAATTGGCTGGCACGGTTGCATTGAGCTCGGGCTCCTGAGTCGCCGCGACGTCCTTGGCCGCCACCGCCAGCACGACGACGTCCCAGCCGTTCTGTGCGTAATACGGCAGGCTCATCCGCACACGCTGCATGTCAGGCGCGTTTGTCGGCGGAAAATGTGGGGAGACGATGAGAAGGCGCTTCAATGAAGTGCTTTTTCGACAAGGGTAAGAAGCGTGGAAACTTGTTTTTCCCAGCAGTAGGTTTCCTCGGCGAGGGATCGTGCGGCGCGTTGCTGCTGCCGCAGGATGCTTGGTGAATTGAGTAATCGATCCACTGCGTTCGCAATCGATCTAGGGTCGTTGAGTTTGATCAGCGTCCCGGCCTCAGGTCTTCTCTCGAGCACTTCGCGTTGTCCAGCGGTGTCGGATGCGATGACCGCGAGCCCGGCATTAAGGTATTGAAGAATCTTATTGGAGATCGTGAGGTTTTTGTTGGCTGGCTCGGATAGCTCAAGTGCAAGTCCGACAGCATGCTCGGCGATGACGGAGGGCAATTTATTTGGCTCTACCAGTGGTCGGAATGTGACCCGGGATTGGAAGGGCTCCGGAAGCTGTGACCGTAAAAGAGATTCGTACCCTGGCAGGGCTTGACCAAGCAAAACAAGCCGACTGGAGCGCGTAGTTTGCCGCCACCCGCGGATGAATTCTTCCAATCCCCGGCCAGGGCCGATTGTTTGCGAAAACCAGAAAAGCGAAGGATCGCTGTCAGAGGCTGGCGTTCGTGACAACGTTGCATGAAGGGGGAACGAGTTGGTGATTACGATGGGCGTCTGCCCCCCATACCTTGACGCTAGTGCATGGCCCATTGCGTACGACGTGGTCGTCACATACGCGGCGGATTGGAATAGCTGTCGTTCAGTAGCCCTGATCAAGGAGAGTGGGCGTTCTTTTCGCGCCTGTGGCAGCAAATCTTCAGAGTGCCAGTCCTCCATATCGACAGCGACACGGCGGCCGGACTGGATCAACTGAAGGCCAGCCCAGTGCGGAGCTTCGTTATGAACGATAGTCAGTGCCGCCGGTAACCGACGCGCGGCATTGAGCAGCTGGGTTGCGGGCCCCAATGCATGTGGTGACTCATGGCCAAATCGGATCGTCTGGCGGGCTAGCTTGGAAGCGCTCCGAGCGTACCAAGAGTAAAGCCGGCCTCGGAGAGTTTCTGACATGAGATCGATCGCAACAGCGCGGTAGGTCGCATCGCGCAAAACTGATGCATCAGCGGGGGCGCTCGGAGGATGATTGCGCACGTAGAGCAGTGTCACTTCGTAGCCAGCGGCTGAGAGTGCGGAGGCTTCTTTTACGGGCCTCGGATTCCGGCTCGGGTGTCCATTGGTGATTATAAGGATGCTCTCGTGTGGCATGGCCTTATTTAGGGGAGACAGGACGACGTCCAAGACGCGCATGAATGTGCAATGCGGCTCGCCAACCGATCATACGAGCAAGGAATTTGAGCATGGGCCCGCCATCAGGGGGGAGTGTGGCACCGCCCAACTGTTTAATCTCGCTCAAAAGGGAGTACGCGAGGTCAAGGTGTGCAGGGTATAACACATAGACCAGTTTCTGCAGCATATTGGCCGCGAGCAGCCGGGTGCGGGGCGTGTTTTCTCTCGCGAGCAAATGCGATATACTTAGGCGTGTAGAAAGGCATGCAGACTCCAGTCCTTTACGAGATTTGTTGGCCGAGAGGCTGCCAGCGATTTTGGACCGGTAATAGATACGAGCGTCAGGGGTATGCCTTATCCCATCGGACGCGAGTATGATCCGAGTGAAAAACTCGAGGTCGTCAATTAGCGACAGGCGTTCATTCCACCCGCCGGCGCGTTCCAATAACCCTCGAGGTATGAGAAACAAGCCACACTGATACATCGGTTCCGCATCCGACCATGTCTCGCATATCCAATCGACGGAGGCGTTCGAGTCGTGCCAGCCCGGATGTGGGGTGAATTGAGCTTCGGAGGGTGTTGTGACGAAACGCGCCCATATGCCGTGCGCGAGATGCCCAGGATGACCATGAAGTCTTTCTACCTGCGACTCGATTGATGTGGGCGAGATCAGGTCGTCTGCATCGAGGAATTTAATAAGGTCTCCTGTGGCGAGACGCAGACCGTGATTTCGGGCGGCTGCGGCCCCTGCGTTTGCTTGAGCACCGACACGAATGAGGCGCGGATGCCGTGCTGCATAAGTCTGCGCAATCTCAAGACTGCCATCAGTGGATCCATCGTCGATGACAACAATCTCTATTTCCCGCCAGGTTTGTGCGATTACAGATCCGAGGGTCTCGGGCAGCCATCGGGCTGCGTTGAAGCTCGGAATAAGGATAGATACGCGCGGGGGCATATAGGCTTTCGGATTTCAGGCGGGCCTTTGATTTTCAGGCAGGCGCCATATCCGGGCCCGATGCATAACGAGACGTCCCCAGCGCCGCGCGAAGCGGATCGTAAACCTGAGAGCGAATCGCATATACTCTGGTAAGGATGGATCTTCCAACGATGGGATGAGCCCTATCTTGGGGAGCCAGACTCTAGGGCCAGTCCGCTGGTCAATGATGCTTGCCATGTCCGCACTGGCATCACGACCGTGCAACATTCTAGTCTCGTGACAGACGAAATTCGGTTTGTAAGTGTATAACTGCCACTCCAGTGGAATTGGCGCGAAACGCGCGTTACTTGTGTAGAGCGCTTGCCGTAGGCTGCGCTGATCCCATGCACCCTTGATGTTTTGCTCGCGCTCGATCTTGGCGTATGCGATCTGCCACTGGTCGAAAAATGCTGCCGTTGCGTTATTCTTTCGCCAAGCGATGAGGCCCGCCGATGGTTCGAAGAAACAGACTGGCACACCGGGAAGACGGTAATGGTTTCCTCCTTCGGTAAACTGAAGCGCGAGATCGAACTGGTCGAGCAGGTCGAAGAGCTCGAAAACCGGGCGAACAAAGAATGTGTCAGTGTCGACAAATATGGTGTGTTCGTAGGGGCTCTCGTACATGCGCAACTTGTCGCGATAATCAAAGCCATGAAGGCTCACCCGCACATCGTCGAAAACGGCCATACTCGCCGGAGAGAGCGCCTGATCACAAATAAGTGTGATGGGCAGCCCATGAAGCTCACGTACGCGGGCGGCGGAATGTGCCGCTTCTCGAACGTATTTTTCGCCGGATGCGACATAGATAAACCCGCGCTTGTTCATTGTATTAAATTTATGGCAGATTTTTGGTCTAAATATTAAGTCCTGTTGCGCCGCAGCCATGGCTTGCAAAGGCGAATGACGGATTCGCGTATACGAAAGGCGTTTTGCGGTCCGGCGAGGCGCGCGAGGCTGGCGAAGAAGGTGCTTGTATCGGGTGGTGGGCCTGGGGCGATGCGATTTGCGAGTGCCAGTGCGTCGTCGACATCTGTCCAGCAGCCGTAAGCGGCAAGAATCCCTGCGATATGCCATAGGCGGCTTGCTATAGCTGGTGCATAGGCGTTATCGACGCGAGAAGCCAGTCGGCGCATGACTTGGTGTTGGGCTTGAATGCACTTCAAATAATTCCCGGAGGACATCGAACCGCCCACCCGATAGTTTATAATCGAGACTTCGGATTCTGCATCAAAAGAGAGTCCGGCGACGGCCAGCTTGCAGTGGAATGCCACATCTTCGTTATAAAGTATTTCTGGAGATGTATCGTATCCGCCAATCTCAGTGAGTTTTGAGCGGCGGTAGAGACCGCAAAATGGGTTTATCTGTTCTCGGATTGCATACTCTATCGCATCTTTGCGAAGAGCAGCCCCGTCAAAGTATCGTGTCTGGATGAGTGCGCCGGTAGCGTGATCGCGATACTCGTAGTTGAAGAGAACGACATCGGGGCATTTTGCCCTGCGAATCATCCATTTATGGGCCAAACGTGTGAAGTTGGGGAGCAGTTCATCGTCTGCGTCGTGAAAGTGAATCCAGTCCGAGTGTGCAGCTTGGAGGAGAAGGTTTTTGCCGGCACTACAACCGATGTTGCGTGAGCCTCGAATCACCGTGGCGCCATAGGTGCGGGCCACGTCGGCAGTATCGTCGGGGCTGGCATCATCGTAGACTAGGATCTCATCGAATGCGATTTCTTGCCGTGAGGCAGAGCCAAGCAGCCGAGGTAGACACCACGCGGCTTTGTAAGCAGGAACGCAAAGGGCTAGAGTTGGCACTCGCATTTAGACTGAGCGCGGGTCTTTCAGGATGCGGCGGTATCCGAACAGCTGGCGAAACAGCGGACGGAGGAGATTCTTTGCCCAACCCTCAATTTGCTGAGGCAATGTATATCTCAAGTAAGCGACTATACGGGCGGGTTTGACAGGCCATCTTTGACTGCGGGTCCATCGCAATACCGCCGCCTCTCTAGTATAGGGAGACTGGAATGCGTAAGTTGCATTAAAGTGCCCAATGAGCGGACGTGCCTCTTCAATCAAGGGCAAGTTCGGGCGTGGGATCGTGGGGGTATGGTGATGAAAACGCGCGATGCCACGTTGTACGTTGATGGAAGGAGGTGCGCTGAACTGATGGCAGTCGGCCTTCAGCCAGCCGTCATCTTCGATCGGGCGTATCCCATGGGTGGCCATGCCGATCGCCAAGAGTGGTTCGTCTGAACATTGTCCACGTAAACGCCAAAGATTGAGATCGTCGTACCGCGATTCATAAGAGCGTGCCGTGGCAAAGACCGGGGATTCCTGTGCTGTATTAGTCCAAAAATAGACGCTCGTCACGAGTGAGGGCATCCACGGCAGCCCGGTACGTTTCAGAAGAGCTGCAATATCTGTGTAAAAATCCCCAACCTCGGCCACATCCCCAGGGATCACAAATGACTGCCCTCTATATTTTTCGAATATAGGAGTGAGTAGGCCAAGTACGAGGCAGTCGCCATCTACGAATAGTGTGGGACCTGGCGGGAGAATCTTGTCTAGATAGAGCTTGGGTGAGAAGTGAGATCCGCATTCAGCTGGATTGTAACAAAGCAGTTTTACAGACGATATATCGCTCGGGAGTGGAAATAATCGATCCGTACAAATGATAAACGCCAAGTCTGAGCCTTCATTCCAGTGACAGAACGAGCGTGCTAGATTAATTGCGAGCTCTCGGTAAACATCTGGTCCAGATGCGATCGTGACGACAGTGCCAATGCTGCGAGTCTCCATGGCTGGTTGGATCACTAAAAGTGGATGGCTTATGGTGTCGTTGCTTCAGCCAAAGACAGCTTGGGTAAGACGTCCTCACGCGTACGACAAGTTGCGTTAAACAGGCAGATATTGCGCTGTTTGGTATCCATCACCATCTGTTGAAAGGCGGGTTTGCAAACATGCTCATAGTCGAGTGGCAGAAAATTGGTTGGTTTGCTGTGAAAATAACTACTACTGGCGCTGTGGCCGTAATTCATGTCTACTCCGAGTAGCACGATACGCTTTGCTTTGAAATACGCCGCAAGCTGAACTGCTCCAAAAATGACGCTTGGCCCGAGGCAGATGTGATCCGTCAGATCGTCGGAAAAACCGTATCGATGTCCTGCCACCTCTGGAAAGACTATCAATTTGTGCCGATAGAACTTCAGTCGTGGAGGGATGAGTATGTCTCCTGGTCGGAAAAGTCTGCTTGTGACCGCTGTGCCGCCGCGGACCAATCGGAGTGTGCTCAGCATGTGAAACGAGCGAAACATGCCCTGAAGCTTTGTTTGTCGTAGCTCGTCGTCGAAGCGATTGGCCGCATCGGTGTCTTGAATGTATGAATAGGCCGCCGCGGGTTGGCAGTGTTTGAGTGCCAGAAATGCGGCGTTGGTAAAAATGACAACCTGCCCATTGAGCCTGTGCAGGTCTTCACTATTGAGCGACGGTCCTGACCCGAGACAGAAAATGGTGCCCCCCTGCATGTCGGCCTTCCATGGATCGCACCGCTGACCGCTTTTTGATCCGCATGAAGTGGATCAGCCTGACATAGTTTGCAAGTAGTCGAATGGACTCGCGCATTAGCCTTATGGAAAATTGTTTAACGGCGTGTGAAGGTGCGCTTGATTATATACTTCAGGAGACCTTGCAGTGGCACCCGATCAAGGCCAGCGAAGCCCAGCCTGGACACGGCGTCGGCTGGATACTTTTGGGGCATAAAAGCACCGATCATTGGCAACCCGCGAGTCTTGTGCATCCGCGCTCGCTCATAGGTTTTGATGGTTGTTCGAGCGATATTCTCTGGATTAAGCCGTTCTTGCACGGTCGCCCTTGCCGCTTTTCCGATGTGTGCGGCAGCATCGGGGGATAGTCTGACTGTTTTGCGGATAGCGACTGCCAGGGCGTCGCTGTCTCCGGCTGGGTATGTGAAGCCGGTTGCTCCTGGCTCAATCAGTGTCGAGGCACCCGCGCCATCTGAGCAAATGACGATGGCCCCTTGCGACATGGCTTCGACCGCTCCCAAGTTGAAAACATCCCACTCGGAAGGGACGACCACAAATTGGCTGGTTGCCTGGCGTTGCCGGATCGCATCGGGCGGCTCGGGTTGATACCAGCGCAAGCGGCTCCCCCATACTGCAGGAAAATCCTGTGCGAGCGTCGTGGACATGGGGGCTCGTGTGCCTGGTGTTGGCATATCGCGGCCCACCCATTCGATAATAGGGGCGTCTTCGCCGAGTGCCGTGAGCGCCTTGCACAAGGTGACGGGGCCTTTCCAAGACTGAAGTCGCCCCACGACCAAACCTTGATGCGGGGGGCGCGGTACGTCGAGCGACGGAGCGTCCGAGACACAAAAAGGAGGAGGGCAGTGCTCCACTTCGGCATTAAGCTGGTCCTGCCACCACTGCTGGTTTCGGGCGCCGTATGTGACACGCGCAGCTGCTCGTGGTAGCAGCGCATGCTCTGCAAGCTGGGCGAGCGTTTCGGTTAGGGCTTGGCCGCTTTGAGGATCATAGCGTGCGATCTGGCCGATGCTGCCGTGCAGGCGGACTACGCAGGGCGGCGCCTCCGAACTGAGCCAAGGCACAAACTGCAAACCCCAGTCGCAACATTCGACGACGTCGAAGTCACGGCCCCCGTTGGTTTGCTCCCATGCCGCCCAAGCGGCGCCAAGATGACGGCAGAGGTCGGGGGCAAGGGATAACCTAGGGAATTGACCAGCCCAGAATTTCGCACGGGCGTGATTGAGCGGTACAATGTGCACCCCGCCATCTTCGCCGCGGCTACCGGAGGGCGAATAAGCGGAACCGGCGACGACGGTGACATCGATGCCTTGCCTGGCGAGTGCAGGCAGCAGCGCTCCATAGAAACTGGCGATCCCGCCACCATAGTCTGGCGGATATTCGGGCGTGATGCAGAGCAGCTTCATAAGGACTAGGTCGCGCTGCTTGCCGCCTCAATGTGCACGTTCCCGCAGACGCGCACGAGCCCGTGCGCGGCCCGATAAGCCCGGATAGCCTGTCCGATATTGGAAGGCACAATCTCGATGCTCAGTGCGTTTGCCGCATCCAGGTGCGGCCGGGGGGCTAGGCTGTACACTTGCACAGATAGATTATACCGGCCTGGCATCAGGCCGATATGCGGCAGGCTTACCACGAAGGTGGTCGTCCTTTCGGCCGGCTGAAAATCAAGGCCCTCTTCGGGACCACAGATGCTGCTGACGAGCACTCCGCTTGAATCGCAAATGCGAATCCACGGAGTTATCCGCAAGCCGGGGTGGCCTTGACCGAGCGTGAACCGCAACTCGTAATCGGCCCCAAAAATGGCCGTCTGAGTTGGCTTGCCGTGGCGGATATCGCGCAGCTGCAGATCCAGCAGACTAACACCATCTCCATGAATGGGGTGGAACGAACCCAGCCCGGCCTGATTATCTTCCAAGTAGGCCGCCAGTCCCTCCGTGGTCGGGAGGATTGCTTTCAGCCGACCTTCCCGCAGGTAGGCAGACGTGCCACAAAGCTGACGTATGGTCGCAAGATTATGGCTCACGAGGAGAACGGTCCGCCCGTTCCCACTCGCGACATCTTGGATCTTTGAGAGGCATTTCTGCTGGAACTGAGCATCACCGACGGCGAGGACCTCGTCGACGATGAGTATTTCCGACTCCAAGTGTGCGGCGACGGCGAAGGCGAGGCGGACGTACATGCCGCTGCTGTAGCGCTTCACTGGGGTATCGAGGAACTTTTCGACCTCCGCGAAGGCCACGATCTCGTCGAATTTCCGGCGGATTTCGGCACGACGCATGCCGAGGATCGCGCCGTTGAGGTAGATGTTTTCCCGTCCCGTCAGGTCCGGGTGAAATCCCGTGCCGACTTCCAGGAGTGAGGCGACGCGTCCACGCAGGGTGATTTTCCCGGTCGTCGGTTCGGTGATCCGCGAGAGTATTTTGAGGAGGGTCGATTTCCCTGCACCGTTGCGTCCGATGATGCCCAACACTTCGCCGGGCTGCACCGCGAAGTTGATATCGCGCAGTGCCCAGAACTCTTCGCGTTGGAATCCAGTCCCCCATCGGAAGCGCCGCCAGAGTTTGCGGGCGGTGTGATGGAGGGTGTCGCGCAGGGTATCGTGCCGCGATTCGTGCTCGATCACGTAGCGCTTCGAAAGGTCGGAAACTTCAATGGCGGGGAGGCCCATGATCAGATGATGTCGGCGAACTGCCGCTCGGTTTTTCGGAAGTACCACACTCCAGAAACCACCAGGGCTAGGGTGACCGCTACGGCAGTCACCATCCCGGGCCAGTAGATTTCAGTGCGCCCGCCGAGCAGGCACCACCGCATGCCATCGACCGCGGCCGAGAGTGGATTGAGCGCGAGTAGGTCGCGCCAGTTGGGAAGGTTGTCGGTACGAAAACCGACGGGCGTCACGAAGAGCCCGATTTGGACGAGAAACGGCGTGATGAATCGGAAGTCGCGGAAACGCACCGTGAGTGCCGTGATCCAGAGTCCGGCACCGATCGCGATCAGAAGCGTCAGCCCCACGAAGACGGGCAACAGGATCAGTTGCCAGCCCGGCCACAAGCCGAATGCGGCGATGATCGGCACCGCCAGAGCGAACGTGACCCCAAAGTCGACGAGCGAGACGGCGACTGCGGACAGTGGGACAACCATGCGCGGGAAGTAGACCTTGCTGATCAGGTGGCTGTTTCCGACGAGGCTGCCGCTCGCGCCGTTGAAGGCTCCGGCAAAGAGTTGCCACGCGAGGTTGCCGCTGAGCACGAGCAAAAAGTAGGGCAGCCCGCCATCCGGCATCTTGGCGAGTTTGCCAAACACGAAGGTGAGCAGTGCGGTCTGGATCAAGGGCTGGAACAAGGCCCAAGCGACCCCGAGCGCGGCCTGTTTGTAGCGGACCTTGATATCCCTCCATGCGAGAAATCCCATCAGCTCGCGATAGCGCCAGAGGTCGCTCCAGTAGTTTTTTTCGGAGCGGCCGGCTTCGATGACCAGCGCGGGACTGGCGTCGATTGGCGCGGCGGAGGGCTGTTCTGCGGTTTCGCTCATGCGGCGAGGAGTGTTTTGAGACGTTCGCAAAATTGGGGGTAGGCGAAACTCTTCGCCCGGGCGAGGATGGCAGCGCCATCCCAGGTGCGCTGCAAGGCTTCTGCTGCGGCGCTGGCCAGCGCCTCTACGTTGCCAAATGGCACGAGCGATCCGGATTCGGGTGTGAGGACTTCTGGGACGCCGCCGGCTTGCGCCGCCAGGCAGGGCCGGCCCTGCGCCATCGCTTCGAGAAACACCAGCCCGAAGCCCTCGCGCTGACTCGGCAGGGCGAAGAGCGCGCACTCACGCAGCCTTGCCTGCAAGGCCTGGTCGCCGATGTAGCCGAGAAATTCGATGCACTGGGCGACACCAGCACTTCGGGCGAGCGCCGTGAGCCGCGGCAGGTCGTCGCCTTGCCCCACCACTTGCAGCCTCGCTCCCGGCACGCGTTGCCTGATGCGCGGCATGGCCTGGATCAGGTGATCGATACCCTTGTAGGCGTCGGAGCGCACGAGCCGGGAGACCGTCAACACAACAGGCTCGGCCGCGGGAGACGGCGGCTGGCAGGCGATGGGGAAAAACGGATCGAGCGCATTGGGCAACACGACGAAACGCGATTCGGGCAGGCCGCAGTGCCGCCGCATCTCGTCGCGCGTGTAAGCGCTGACGCACAGGATCCGGCGCGCCGCGCGCAACGCGAGCCGCTCGGCCAGTGTGAAGTCGCGCCAGACTTCAATCCCGTGGGCAACGAGGTCGTAGCGCAGCCCACGCCGGCACCGCTGCGCCGCCCAAGCGACCGGCAGTTGTGCAATGTGTCCGCACACGACGTGCTGGCCGGGACGGCTGTGCCGCAGTGTAGCCCGGATGAACTGAAGTTTGCGGCGGTGGCACGTTTCCCAGTGTCTGAGTGCGGGGGTGCTGTAGCGGCGCAGGTCGGCGGAATCAGCAGTATCGTCGTTGAGTGCAACGAACCCAACGTGCCCGTGGGGCGCGTTGGAGGACAATTCGCACAACGCCTTCAGGTAGAGGCGCAGCATGCGGGGGATGCCACCGTTGGTCGTGAAAAGTTCCGGGGCGAGGAGGAGTGTTTTCATGCTTCGTTGCCCCGGTTCAAGAACGCCACCAACACGGCCAGACTCCACACCCGCGACCATTCTCGTGTGTCATTACCGGCGAGAAATGCCCGCCAGCGTGACTGGACGGTTTGGGCCGAGAGCAGCCCGCAACGTGCGAGGCTAGCGTCCGAAAAAGTCTCGTCGAGAAATGGGCGCAGCTCCCGGCGCATCCAGCGGGCAAATGGCAGGGTAAAACCCCGTTTGGGGCGGCGGCCGATTCCGGCCGGCAACAGGTCTGCGACTGCTTCCGCGAGTACCGACTTGGGGTGGCTCGGCGTAAATTTGAAACGCGCCGGCTGGGCCCAGAGCCATTCGATCAGCGGGCGGTCGATGAACGGAACGCGCAACTCCAGTGAATGCTGCATGCTCATCACATCGCTGTCGCGCAGGAGCACATCGGCCATATAGGTGCGCAGCTCCCATGCGCTGATCGCCACTGCGGGTTCAGCTCCGGAAAGCTCGGCGGTGAGCGACGCCAACTGTGGATGATGCGGCGAGAGTGGAGCCAGCGTTCGGAGTAGATCGGGGTCGAGCAGCGCGTGGCGGGCGGGCTCCGAGAAGACGCGGCGTTGCAACGCGCACAGGTCCTCGAATGTACGGGCGTGGCCAAAAAAATCCGCGAGTTTGCGCGCGCGCGTGCCACCACTGGTCAGCCGTTGCACGACCGCACGGCGCACGCATCCCGGCAGCCGCCTCCAGAGCGGCAACACGCGGCCCAGCCGCGGCAGATCGCGAAAGGAAGGATAGCCGCCGAAGAGCTCGTCGCCGCCGAGTCCCGAGAGTCCGACGGTGATGCCGCCGGCGCGTGCGACCCGGCCGATGAAGTAGGTGTTGACGCCATCGCCCGTCGGCTGGTCAAGCGAGTCGACCAGCGTGCCGATATTGTCGGCGACCTCCGTGCCGGTAAGCGTGTAGGTGAAGTGTTTGGTACCGAGGTGCCGGGCGGTCGCGGCGGCCGCGTTTGCCTCGGAAAACTCGGCTTCATCAAAGCCCAGCGAGAAAGTTTTCAGACGCGTGCCACTGGCGCGCGTCATGAGTGCGACGATCGCGGCCGAGTCCAGCCCACCGGAAAGAAACGCGCCGACCGGGACGTCGGCGAGCAGGTGGGCACGTGTGGTGTCGGCCAAACGAGAGCGGAGTTCGTGGACAAATTCTGCGCGGGTGGAGCAGGGGCGTTCTTCTGCTGAAACGTGGAAATGCCAAGAGCGGGTGCGGGTGATGCGACCGTCTTGCCAGTGCAGGGTCTCGCCTGGGAGCAGGCTTTCCACGCCGCGAAAGATCGTGCGCGGTGCAGGGACGCAGAACCATGCCAGGTAGTCGGCCACTGCGCCCGGCTCGATCTCCATCTTGAGCGCGCCGGAGCGGCGCAGGGCACGAATTTCTGAGGCGAACAGTAGCCGGCCGGCGTTTGCCTCATGGTGAAAATAGAGCGGTTTGATTCCGAAGGGATCGCGGGCGAGGAAGAGACTGCGCGAGTGGACATCCCAGACCGCAAAAGCAAACATGCCGCGCAACCGCCCGACACAACGTTCGCCCCATTGTGCATAGGCGGCGAGCAGGACCTCGGTGTCGCACTGCGTGCTGAAAACATGGCCCGACGTCTCAAGCTCCCGGCGAAGCTCGCGGAAGTTGTAGATGGCACCGTTGAAAACGAGCGTGAAACGCCCGTCCGGCGTGCTCATCGGTTGTCGTCCGTGTGCGGGGTCGAAGATGGCGAGTCGGCGCATGCCGAGTGTTGCAAGGCCCAGGTCGGCTACGCCGGTATCGTCGGGTCCACGATGTCTCATGGCTTCGCACATGCGGACGACGGCCGCGTGGCGCGCCTCCGGCATCGTCTGGGTATCGATGAAACCGGCGATGCCGCACATGGGATTTAGAGACAGCTTCGCCCCGTCGCTTCCGTGGAGGGCGACGAGGTGTTCAGTAAAAAAATGGAGAGAGGAGGGCTATTGCGGCGTTGGACACCGGAGCTCATCTCCGGTGTGCAGGTACACCCTCCAGAAAATGGAATCGAGTCCGGGGTTACGCGCAGATGGCTGCGGCGATCTCGCGGGCTTTGGCGGTTGAGATGAGTTGTGCCACGAGAGTCAGTCCGAAGTCGATGGCCGTGCCCGCACCGCGCGAGGTGATGAGTTTTCCGTCCACGACCACACGTTCATCGGCAAGGATCGCCGGGAGCTCGCCGGCCACGGAGAAGTGTGCGGTATAGCGCCGGGCGCTCAGCAGCCCGGCATCGTGGAGTACGGCGGGCGCGGCACAGATGGCGGCGATCCATCGACCGGCCGTGGCATACTGTTGGACGAGGGTGCGCACGCGGGGATCGGCACGGAGGAGTTTCACTCCTGGACCACCGGGAAGGAAGAGCATGTCGAACTCCCGGCCGGCAATTGCGTCGAGCGTGGTCTCGGCTTGCATGACCAGCCCGTTGCGCCCTGTCACACGGTGTTCTCTTTCCAGTGCGGCGAGGGTCACCTCTGCTCCGGCGCGTCTGAGCAGGTCAATGGGGGCCACGGCTTCGAGCTCTTCAAAGCCATCCATCAAGAGGGTAAGTACTGCGGGCATAAAATTGGGTGCGCCCTCTGTATGCGCTCCGGCTGGGATGCCCAAACCTTTTTTGAGTAAAAGCAGAGGGGCATGGCCCCTTGAATCCCATGGGGCAAGCCTTCAAGGGGAGACGCCCCGATGGCGCGAGTTGAAGCTTGAAGATTTGGGCCCGTTCGCCGCCATTAGACTCTTTCACCTCAACCCATCTTTTAAACACATGGCCGGCGTCGGAAAACTCCTCAAACAAGCCCAGAAGATGCAGCGCTCGATCGAGACGCTCCAGACCCAGATCGCAGCGAAGGAAATCGAGGTCACCAGCGGTGGTGGCGCGGTCAAAGTGAAGGTCACCGGAGCGGGCCAGTTCCTGGCGCTCAGCCTCGACCCCGAGTTTCTCAAGGAGGACGCCAAGTTCGTCTCCGACACCGTGCTGCAAGCCGTGCAGGATGCCGCCAAGCAGGCCAAGGCTTACAATGATTCCGAGATGCAGAAGGTGACGACCGCCTTCCAGATGCCGGGCATGTTCTAAGCGCGACGGGACGCGCGCCCATGACGCCGGCTTTCGAAAAGCTCCAAAAGCATCTCAAGCAGCTGCCGGGCCTTGGCTATCGCTCGGCGGAGCGCATTGCCCTGCACCTCCTAGTGGAGAAGCCCGCACGGCTGGCGGAGCTCGTGTCGGCCCTGGAGGCAGCCGCCCAATCGGTCCGCCGCTGCGCGCAATGCGGTAATCTTGCCGAGGCGGAGCTGTGCCCGATCTGTGCCGATGGACAACGCGACCACGGGATCGTCTGCGTCGTCGAACATGTGCCTGATCTGACCGCGCTGGAGCGGTCAGGGGCGCACCGTGGCGTTTATCATGTGTTGCACGGAAAACTTTCCCCGATCGGGGGCGTGTCTCCTGCGGATTTGAATTTCGGCCCGCTGTTCACGCGGATCGCGGCAGGTGAAGTACACGAATTGATCCTGGCGCTCTCCAACGATGTCGAAGGAGAGGCCACTTGCCACTATCTCACGGAGCGGCTGCCGGCCGGCGGGGTGATCCGTGTGTCGCGAATCGGATTTGGGCTGCCGAGTGGCGGCGGCGTGCTTTACGCCGATGCGGTCACGCTGAAAAGCGCACTGGCCGGACGCCGCGAATATTCGTGATTGCGCGCCGCGCGGTCATTCGTTCTATCGGCGGCACTGTTTTTTGCGGGCGTAGTATATCGGCTATTATGTGAGCTTCCCAAGCTTGAGAGGCGGGTTCGACTCCCGCCGCCCGCACCAAAAACAATTTCCGCCCAGACCACGGGCTTTATCGGTCCCCAGAGTGTGAGGACCAGCCGCAGTTGGGCGGAAAATGAGAGAGCGACTCCAATCGAAGGCGCTCAGTTCAATGAACGTTTACGGGGCTTCGTAAACCTCCACGAGGCCGACGCCAGTCGTGTTTCCCACGCCGGAGACTTGGGCGGTGTAGATGCCCGGTGGCAGTTCGAGGACAAGCGCGGCGTCTTTCGAGCCCACAGTCAGTTCGCCCATGCCAACGGCCTTAAAGAGGGCCGCGGTCGTCGAAGAGCTGTCCCAATTATCGTTTTGCGCCACGAGATCCCAGCCTGAGCGATCCGCCTTGAGCCGGTAAACATGGAGCTGCGGATCGGCGAGGTAGGCCGCGACCGAGCTGGATAGTCCCGGGCCGATGCCGCGCACGATGACGCGTTTCGTGGGACCGGAGGGATCGCCCTCGAGGACGAGTCCGGCGATCAGGATGTCTGAGCCGGTGCCGACCTGGTTGCGCACCGAGAGGGCGGTGAGACGCTTGGTAGTGTCGGAATTGGCGGCATCGTAAGCTTCGGCGAGCGCCACGCCGGTTCCGGAGGCGCTGGTGATGTGCGCGGAGTAGACGGCGCGAGTGAGCCCGGTCAAGTGAAGTGCGGCGTCTTTCGATGCCGGTTCGAGTGCCCCCAGCCCCAACTCGGCAAATTTGGTGCTCATGGCGGAGGCTCCGCCCCAGTTGTCGTTTTCATCCAGCAGTTGGAATCCGCCGGATTGCAGCTCGTAGAGTTTGAGTTGGGGATCCGCGAGCACACGGCCTTCCAGGTCCGGGCTATCTTTGAGCAGGCCGGGGCCGACGCCGCGCACCATCGTGGGCTTACCGCCTCCGGCGAACACGAAACCGAGGATCAAGGTCTGCTCCCCGGTGCCGGCAGGGGCACGGGCCGAGAGTGCAGGGAAGTGGCTCCAGCCGATGTTGAGCGTGGCAGCGGCCGAGGTGGCCGGAGTGCCGCCGGTCGTGACCACGCAGCGGAATTGCCAGCCATCGCGGGTATCGTCCGGGGTGGCGACGGTCAGCACGGCGGACTGCGTGCCGGCGTAGCCTCCACCATCGGAGAGGCTGTTCCAAGTGAGGCCGCCGTCCGACGAATATTCCCATTGATAAGCGCTCGATCCATCGCCTGTGCTGGGGACGGAGAACGTGGCCGAGGTGCCTCGCGAGACAGTCTGGTCACCTGATGCCCGGCGCAACGTCACCGTCTCGCTGCGGCTGGTGGTGAGTCCATCGCTGACGGAAAGAGCCAGCGTGTAGGCGGGGACGCTCGTCCAGTTGAGCGCATCCGGGTTGGTCAGTTCGATGGCGCCAGTCGAAGCATTGATGCTGCAGGCCGCAGCGGCGGTGCCGCCGACGATTTTCCAATTTTGCAGGGATGCACCGGTGTCGGCATCGGTCGCGCGGGCGGTGCCGACTTGGGTGCCGGCAGTGGCATTGGCGGATAACACGAACACCTGGCCGGAGGTGACGACGGGGGCATTATTGCGCACGTACTGCTGGAGCCAGACCATCGCGGGCTTCTCGGTGCCGTCGGCGAGGACGAGATTGGCGCCCTGATCGCCGCGCCACATGCCGGGCCGGAAGCCCCACAGGGTGATGCCAATCACGGAGGGGTGCTCCCAGAACAAGGGGAAGATGCGCTGGTAATCGGCGAGCTGTGGAGCCGCAGCCGTGTCGTCGATATCCATCTCGGTGACAATGATTGGCAGGCCCGTGGCGGCGAGCGTCGCGAGGTTGGCCGACAGGGTGGCCGTCGAGTAGTTCTTGATGGCAAACGAGTGTCCCTGGAAGGAGACGACATCGATGAGGTTTTCGGCCTTCAGCAGGTTGATGATCGCGATGTAGCGGGCCATCGCGGAGGCATCGTTGGTGACGCCATATTCGTTGAGCACCAGTTTCTTGCCCGGGAAGTACTGGCGGGCGAGTTTGAATGAGTTGATGATCCAGTCCCATCCAGTGGTGCCGGAGCCACCGAGGGCGGCGATGTAGTTGGCCGTGCGCGTGGTGGAGGCAAAGCCGTACTCGCCGTTCGGTGGGGCGTGCAGCGGTTCATTGACGACCTCGATGTAGTCGAGATCGGGGTAGCGCTCGGCGACGGCGGCAAACCACTCCTTGATTTCCTCCAGCTGTTCGGCGGCCGGCAGGTTGGAGATCCAAGATGGCTGCTGACTACCCCAGACGAGAATGTGGAAGCGGAAAAGGCAGCCGTTGGCTTTTGCAAAGTTGTAGGCGGCGTCGAGGTCGGTCCAGTTCATGACGTCGCGGGTTGCTTCGACGCTGCCCCACTTGCCGCCGTTTTCGGGCGTCACTTGGTTCCAGTAGGCGGCGAAATCCGTGGCCTGGGCGGTGCTGTAGGCGCAGCCGAGGAATTTCTCTTTGCCGTCGGCCAGAGGGGTTGCAAGGGCGGCAGCGGCGGCTGTGAGGAATAGAGCCGGGCTGCGGACGATGGAGACGAACGGATGAGTGAGTTTGAGGAAACGCATGGGGAGAATAGGGGAGGCGCCGCATCCGTTTACGTGAATGCGGGGGCCGTGGGGTGTGCGGAGACGTGTGCCGCTGCGTCCGGGCTTCGCCAATCATGCCACTGCTCTAACAGTTGCCTTTAGTAAGGGGGCTTCGGCGTGGAAATGAGAAGGCCCCGGAATTGAATCCGGGGCCTTCGTGGGAGTCTGGCTCCCAAAGTGGCGCCCTCACGGGGAATCGAACCCCGGTTTAAGCCTTGAGAGGGCTCCGTCCTAGCCGCTAGACGATAAGGGCGTGAAGCGGACCGGCAAAAGAACCGGCTGCCGCAGGTGGTTCAAGAGAAAAAAACAGCTTTTTCGTGGTTCTTCGTAGCTCGCTGGTTGCTGCGATTATGAAGAAGCTGCGAGGCGCGGACCTGGCCGGCACTGTTGCCAGCGGGTGAGTACGCGACGGTACAGATCGTCCGGCGCGAGGCCGTAGGCGGCACGCAGGGTATCCACACTGTTGCCATGCTCGACAAACTTGTCGGGCCAGCCGATGCGCTCGACGGGCGTGGTCGCGCCCGCTTCCTGTACGGCCTCGATGACGGCGGAGCCGAAGCCTCCGACGACGGTGTGGTCCTCCAGCGTCACGATGAGCCGGGTGGCGGCGGCGTGTTGCAGGAGCAGTTCGCGGTCGAGTGGCTTGACGAAACGGGCGTTGACGACCGCGACGCTCAGGTGGTGCTCGAGGGCGAGTTGGTCGGCGAGCTTGAGCGCTTGTGCGACCATGGGGCCGATGGCCCACAGGGCGATGTCGTCGCCATCGCGGAGCAGCTCAGCCTGGCCGAGCGGGAGGATGGCCGGGACGGCCTTGATTGCGGCGCCGGCGCCCGAGCCGCGTGGATAGCGGATGAAGGCGGGCGAGGGGAGTTGCAGACTGGTATGCAACATGTCCACGAGTTCGTCCTCGTCCTTGGGCTGCATGACGACAGCTCCGGGCACGCAGCGCAGGAATGAAAAATCGTAGAGTCCGTGGTGGGTGGGGCCGTCGGCGGGCGAAAGACCGGCACGGTCGATGCAGAAGGTGACGGGCAGGTTTTGCAGGCAGACGTCGTGGATGATCTGGTCGTAACAGCGCTGGAGGAAGGTCGAGTAGATGGCGACGACCGGTCGGAGCCCCTTGGTGGCCATGCCGGCGGCAAACGTGACCGCGTGCTCTTCGGCGATGCCCACATCGAAAAACTGCTTGGGGCACTGCGCGGCGAGTTGTGAGAGGCCGGTGCCGCTGGCCATGGCCGCAGTGATGCCGACGATGCGCGGGTCGGTTTTGGCGAAACGGGTGAGCGCGCAGCCAAAGACATCCTGGTAGGCTGGCGGGGTGCCCGGGGCGGGCTTGGTGCTCTCGCCTGTGACGGGGTCGAAGGAGCCCAAACCGTGAAATTTGTCGGGGGCCTTCATCGCCGCGTCCAAGCCGCGACCTTTTTTCGTGAGGACGTGGAGGATGATCGGGCTGTCGCTTTGTTTGGCGAACTCCAGGTTTTTGACGAGTTCGTCGATGTTATGACCGTCGATGGGGCCGAGATAGCGTAGGCCGTATTTCTCAAAAATGCTCGATTCGACGAAAAAGTCCTTGGTCTCGCGCTTCCACTTCATCCAGGTGCGGTGCATTTCCTGGCCGCCGGGCAGGCCGGTGAAGAAGCGCTCCAAATCGCCATGGAGACGGTTGTAGGTGGGGTTGGTCGAGAGCCGGTTGAGGTAGCGCGATATCGCGCCGACGTTCTTGGCGATCGCCCATTCATTGTCGTTGAGAATGACGATGAGGCGCTTGGTCGAGCTGACGACGTTGTTGAGCGCCTCCATGGTGAGACCGCAGGTGAAGGAGGCATCGCCGCAGACGGCGACGACGTGCTCGCTGGTGCCGCGCAAGTCGCGGGCCGTCGCCATGCCTAGGGCGGCGCTGAGGGCGGTGCCGGCATGGCCTGCGCCAAACGCGTCGTGCTCGCTCTCAGCGCGATTGAGGAAACCGCTGGCGCCGCCGGGCTGGCGGAGGTGGCGGAAAAACTCGCCCTGGCGACCGGTCAGCAGCTTGTGCGTGTAGCACTGGTGGGAGACGTCGAAGGTGAACTGGTCTTGAGGCGTCTGAAAAACGCGGTGGAGCGCGATGGTCAACTCGACCACGCCAAGGTTGGGGCTGACGTGACCGCCATGGTCGGCGGTGACCGTGATGATCTCGTCGCGAATCTCCTGCGCCAGTTGAGGCAGGACAGCCGCGGGCAGGGCTTTCAGATCTTCCGGGCCGCGGATGCCATCGAGCAGGCGCGGGGCTGCCGGTGGCTGGGAAGCGGGGATGGTCGTGCTCATCGAACAGGCTTGAGTCCGCGTGCGCGGTTCAGGCTTCGCCTTTCTCGGGGGCAAAGGAGGCAAAGGCGGCGGCGCCGTTTTGCTTTTTCAGGAGCTCGATCTTCATCTCGGCGTCCTTGAGGCGGGTTTCGCAGACTTGGAGCAGCTTGTTCCCCTCTTCGAAGCGGGCAATGAGTTCGGCCAGCGGCACGTCGCCCGACTCCATCGTATCGACGATGGTTTCGAGCCGCATGAGGGCATCTTCAAAGGAGAGTTTGTTGACGGTCTTGGCGTCCACGGCGGCCACGATGAGTGGGGGCTGGCGATTTTCAATCACGCTTTGGCGGCGGCCCGATGGGGCAATCTGCGCGAAGGGGTTGGCCAATGCGCAGGCGGGCGAGACGGCGGATCAGCGGCCCGCGTTGTAGGCGGCCAGCTGGCTGAAGGTCAGGAAGACGCAGCCCTGCCGCTTGAGCTCGGCGAGGATGGCGGGCAGCTGTTCGGCGGTCTCGGCACGCCATTCATGGAAGAGAATCACGCAGCCATCGGTGACGCCCGTCGTGGCCCGCTGGCGAATCTCGTCGGCCCCCACTGACATATCGTAATCTTTGGAGACAACGAGGCTACGCGGGGTGTAGAGGGTGATGCCGGCATGGGCGACCTGGGCCTTGACGCGTTCGTTTACGGCGAGGAACGGCGGCCAGTACCACTTCGGGGCCACGCCTGTCACCTCGGTGATGGCCTTTTGCGCACCGCCAATTTCATGGGCGAGCGTGGCATCGTCGATCTTTTCGTCCGGGGCCAGGTGCGACCAAGAATGGTTGGCGAGTTCATGGCCGGCGGCCAGAAGGCTTTTCGCCGTGGCCGGATCGGCCTGCACCTTTTGGCCAACAGCCCCGAAGGTGACATGAACCTGCTCGCTGGCCAAGAGGCTGGCGAGTCGCGTGGCGGATTCGGCCACCGGTCCGTCGTCAAAGATTAGGGCGACGTGAATGGGCGCAGGCGATTCGGCAAAGCTCATGGTGACCAGAGAGAGTAGGAGTGCGGCAAACGCGGTGAGTTTCATGGGAGAGGGACGACTCAAACCAGTCCGGGCCGTGGCGGACAGCTTTTCCTTATTCGCCCTTGGGTCTGAGGGACAATCGTGCGCGCCTGCCAACAGGGACAACGCGCACGAAGAGATGGCACGGGCGGCTGCACGCCGAGGCGTGTCAGCCAGCCCTATCGTGATCCGACTCTCAGGCCGCGAGGCGGAGCACGGCGTAGGTTCGCTTGCCTTTGCGCAGGAGGATGTACTTGCCGAAAAGCAGATCGGTGGTGCTCACGCAGCGTGCGACTTCGGTGACGCGCTGGTTGTTGAGCGAGATGCCGCCGGCTTCGAGGTCTTTTCGGGCCTGTCCCTTGGAGGGAGCGAGGCCGGCCAGCACGAGGAGTTCGGTGAGCGGAGTACCGGGGGCGGCGAGTTTGCCGGCCTCGACGTCCTTGGTCGGGACTTCGCCGACGACGTCCTTGAACACGCTCTCGGAGATGCCGTCGAGGCCGCCGCCAAACATGATCTCGCTGGCGCGGATGGCGTCGTCGCAGGCTTGTTTGCCGTGGACGAGCGTCGTGACTGCGCGGGCGAGGGCCTTGTGCGCGGCGCGTGCGCCGGGATTGGCGGTGTGCTCTTGCTCGAGGGCTTCGATTTCCGGGCGGCTGAGGAAGGTGAACTTTTTGAGGTAGGTCACCACCATGCTGTCCTCGGTGTTGATGAAGAACTGGTAGAAGCGGTACGGGCTGGTCTTCTGCGGGTCGAGCCAGACGGCGCCGCCCTCGGTTTTGCCGAACTTCGTGCCGTCGGACTTGGTGATGAGCGGGAAGGTGAGGCCAAAGGCGGGCAGACCGAGTTTCTTGCGGATCAGGTCGGAGCCTGCGGTGATGTTGCCCCATTGATCTGAGCCACCGATTTGCAACTCGCACTGCTCGGCCTGACGCAGGTGACAGAAATCGTAAGACTGGAGCAGCATGTAGCTGAACTCTGTGTAGCTGATGCCGTTGTCGCCCTCCATGCGGGAGCGCACACTGTCTTTCGCCATCATGGCATTGACCGAGAAGTGTTTGCCGACGTCGCGCAGGAAATCGAGGAACGAGATGGGCGCGATCCACGAGGCGTTGTCGACGAGGCGAGCAGGGTTGCCCGCGCACTCGAAGTCGAGCAGGCGGCCGAGCTGGCTCTTGATGCAGGCGATGTTGTGGTTGAGCTGCTCGCGAGAGAGGAGGTTGCGCTCGGCGGATTTGCCCGACGGGTCGCCGATCATGCCGGTGGCTCCGCCGGCGAGCGCGATGGGCTTATGCCCGGCAAGTTGAAACCGGCGGAGCATCAGCTGGCCCATCAGATGGCCGACGTGGAGGCTGTCGCCGGTCGGATCGAAACCGCAATACAGCGAGACCGGGCCCTGGGCGAGGCGCTGATTCAGCGCCTCGAAGTCGGTACAATCGGCGATCAAGCCGCGCCATTTGAGGTCTTCGAGGAGGTTCATAAACGAAAGGCCAACGATGTGGCCGGGCCGGCGCCCCCAGTCAACGGCGCAAGCACGCGTTTTCCCACGAAACGATTTGCGAGCTTGCGCATTGCCACTCTATTTCTGCCCGCCTTCACGCTCCCTTCTGAGCGTGAGTCGGCCCAAAAACTCAAATACATCACATCATGCCTATCGCTGTTGGATCCAAAGCTCCCGATTTCACGCTCAAGACCAAGACCGCCGACGGTCTCAAGGATATCAAGTTGAGCGACAATTTCGGCAAGAAGCAGACCGTGCTGCTCTTCTTCCCCCTGGCCTTCACCGGCGTCTGCACTCAGGAGATGTGTGACATGACCGGCGGCCTCGATCAATATGCCGCGCTCGGCGCCGAGGTGTACGCGATCAGTGTCGACAGCCCGTTTGCGCAGGAAGCTTGGGCCACCAAGCACAAGATCGGCCTCACAATCCTTTCCGACCTCAACAAGACCGTCACGAAAGCCTATGACGTGGTCTTCCCGAATCTCGCCGGCATCGGCGACACCAGCGCGCGCGCCGCGTTTGTGATCGGCAAGGATGGCGTCGTGAAATACGCGGAACAGACTGCGACCCCGCAGAACCTGCCGAACTTCGAGGCGGTGAAGGCCGCCTTGGCGAAGTAATCAGAGTGTTTGGCGGCTGGCGCGGTGCATGCGTCAGCCGTCTTTGTTTTCCGCTGACGTTTTCCCGATATTCCATGAGCAACCTGCCCAATCCCTTTAACACGCTTCAGACACTGTCGGTCGGTGGCACCTCGCACCGCTATTATTCGCTGCCTGCGCTGGAGACCGCGGGATTCCGAATCTCCCGTCTACCGGTTTCGATCCGGCTGGTGCTGGAGTCGTTGCTCCGAAACTGCGATGGGAAACGTGTGGCAGAACATGCGGTGAAAGCCCTCGCCGGGTGGCAGCCCAATGCGCCGCGGACCGAGGAGGTGCCGTTTGTCGTCGCACGAATCGTGCTCCAGGATTTCACTGGCGTGCCGCTGCTCGTCGATCTGGCCGCGATGCGCTCGGCGGTCGAGCGCCTGGGCAAAAATCCGAAGATCATCGAGCCGTTGGTGCCGGTCGATCTCGTCGTGGACCACTCCGTGCAGGTGGATTTTGCGGGGAGCCCGACGGCGCTCCAGCAGAACCTCGATCTGGAGTTTAAGCGCAATCGCGAGCGCTACCAATTTTTGAAGTGGGGCATGCAGGCCTTCGACACGTTCAAGGTCGTGCCGCCCGGCATCGGCATCATCCATCAGGTCAACTTGGAATATCTGGCGAAGGGCGTGCTCGGCGAGCAGTCGGGCGTCCTTTATCCGGATACGCTCGTCGGCACCGATTCGCACACGACGATGATCAACGGCCTGGGCATCGTGGGCTGGGGCGTCGGCGGCATCGAGGCCGAGGCCGGCATGCTCGGCCAGCCGGTTTATTTCCTCACGCCCGACGTCGTGGGCGTGCACCTGACCGGCGCGCTGAAGGAAGGCGTCACGGCGACCGATGTCGCCCTCACGCTCACGCAACTGCTGCGCAAGGCGAAGGTCGTCGGCAAATTCGTCGAATATTTCGGGCCTGGCGCCGCGGCGCTGCCGGTGGTGGATCGTGCGACGATTGCCAACATGGCGCCGGAGTACGGTGCGACGATGGGCTTTTTCCCCATCGATGCCGAGTGCTCGCACTTCCTGCGCACGACGGGCCGGAGCGAGGAGCTCGTCGCCCGGTACGAAGCCTACTACAAGGCCCAGGGCCTGTGGGGCATCCCGCAGAAAGGGCAGGTGGACTACTCGCAAACGCTGGAGCTCGATCTTAGCACGGTGGTCCCGAGTGTCGCGGGTCCGAAGCGCCCGCAGGATCGCATCGAGTTGCCAAAACTCGGGCAGGAATTTGTCAGGACGTTTTCAAAGCCGGTCGCCGAGAGCGGCTTTGGCAAGAAAGCGGAAGACTTGGCCAATGTTTCCGCCGAAGTCCCCGGTGCCAAGATCGGGCACGGCAGTGTGTTGATCGCCTCGATCACGAGCTGCACCAATACCTCGAACCCTTCGGTCATGCTCGCGGCCGGATTGCTCGCCAAGAAGGCGGTCGCCCAAGGCCTCAAGCCCAACCCGGCGGTCAAGACCTCGCTGGCTCCCGGCTCGCGCGTCGTCACGGATTATCTGACGGCCACGGGCCTCCAGCCTTACCTCGACCAGCTCGGATTTCAGACGGTGGGTTATGGCTGCGCGACGTGTATCGGCAACTCCGGTCCGCTGGCGCCTGTGATTGAAGATGCGGTCGTGAAAAACGACCTCGTGGCGGCCTCGGTCCTCTCTGGAAACCGCAACTTCGAGGCGCGCGTGCATCAGAACATCAAGGCCAACTTCCTGATGTCGCCGCCGCTGGTCGTGGCCTTTGCCCTCGCCGGGCGCGTGGATATCGATCTGACGACCCAGCCGCTGGGCACGGGCTCCGATGGGAATGCTGTTTTCCTGCGCGATATCTGGCCATCGCTCCAAGAGGTTCGCGACTTGCTGGCGGCGTCGCTCAAACCGGAGGTTTTCCGGAAGCTGTACACCAACTTCGCCGAGCAAAATCCGAAGTGGAACGAGGTTCCGTCGACGACGGGCAACGTCTATGCGTGGGACCGCCAGTCCACCTACATCCAGGAACCGCCGTTTTTCGCGGACTTCAAGATGCAGACTGGGACGATCGCTCCGATCACCGGCGCTCGTGCGCTGGGAATTTTCGGCGACTCGGTCACGACCGACCACATCTCGCCGGCAGGCTCCATCAAAAAAACCGCGCCTGCCGGGCGCTACCTATTGGAGAACGGGGTCGCGCATGAGGATTTCAACAGCTACGGCTCACGGCGCGGCAACGACCGCGTGATGACCCGTGGCACCTTTGCCAACGTCCGCATAAAGAACCTGATGCTTGGAGGGGAGGAGGGCGGTAACACGCTCCTGCAACCAGAAGGGACGAAACTCTCGATTTTCGATGCCGCGGAAGCGTATAAGAAACGCGGCACGCCGCTGGTCGTCATTGCCGGTCAGGAATATGGCACGGGCTCATCGCGCGACTGGGCTGCAAAGGGCACGAATTTGCTGGGTGTGCGCGTCGTCGTCGCGCAGTCATTCGAGCGCATCCACCGCTCCAATCTGGTCGGCATGGGCGTCTTACCGCTGCAATTCAAGGAAGGTGTCACCGCACAGTCGCTCTCCCTCGATGGGACAGAGACCTATGATGTGCTGGGGCTTGGCGCTGAATTAAAGCCACAGCAGGATGTGGTCTTGCGTATCACGCGCAAAAATGGCGAGCGGATTGATGTGTCGGTGCGGTGCCGCATCGATACGCCGATCGAGATCGATTACTACCAGCACGGCGGCATCTTGCCTTATGTGTTGCGCCAAATCATGGGCCAGGCCTTGCTTTAAGTGTCCCGAAGAATTTTGTCTGTGGCCGACCGTGACTTGCGAATCCATCATCCGCCCATCCCATGTCTGAAAATCCTGTTTACCTCGTTGATGCTTACTCGGATCCGGTGCTTGTGCGGATCGAAGGTCGTGCGTGTTTCCAGAATAGTTCGAGTCTAAAGGATTTCGTCAGCGAGATGATCCGGCAGGGCCGGCGGAGGTTTGTTTTCGATTTTCTGAAGTGTGCGAGCATGGATAGCACGTTTTTGGGCGTTCTGGCAGGTTCGGCACTGGAGCTGCGTAAGCAGCAGCCACCCGGAAGTTTGGTCCTGGCACGTGTCGGTCAGCGCAACTCTGAACTGATTCGCAATCTCGGGCTGCACCGCCTGCTCACGCTCGACACGGGCGAGGGGGGCGCTCCGAGCGAGGGCACGGCGACCACCGCACTCACGGAAAAGAAACACACCGAACTGGAAAGCGCACGTTTGGTGCTGGAGGCCCATGAAAATCTAGTCGCGGTCGACGAGTCGAATCGCACGAAATTTCAGGACGTGCTCTCGTTTCTTAAGAATCGAGTAGATCAGGGTTAAGCATGCTGGGGCGCGCAAAAAGCACTTCAGGGCGTGCTTTTGCGTAGTGAATTGGCGCTTTTCGGACTTTGCCCGGCGCGTTTTTTAGCGTCTGGTGTAGTACATCCCTGAATGATTCTAGTCGCCACAGTTAGCCTGTTTGCGCTGGTCGCCGCCTTGGGTTTGGTGTGGCGGATGCGTCGGGAGATTACTCGCATCAAGGAGGAGAGTCTCTCTCTGGCGCAGGAGAAACAGATTCTGGTCGACTTCATGCACCACATGGCGGAGGCCCTCGCCGATAATCCTTCGCGCGAAGTCCTTTACCAACGCATCGTCCACGCGGCCATTTTTTGCACCGGGGCGCTGAGTGCGTGTATTTTCGAGCGGATGCCGGGCGACAAGATGCGTGGTGTCGCCGTCGAGGGGCTTTTCCCTCCCCATCGTCCGCTGCCCGAAGTAGGGAAGGGCAAACTCACCACGCGAGCACGCTTCATCGAGCAAGTGCTCAAGTCAGAGACATTTTCGGTGCATGAGGGGCTGGTTGGGCGTGTTGCACTGACCTGCCAGGGCATCTTGGTAGCCGATGCCGCCAACCATCCCGATGTGGTCAAACACGACGATCCGGTGCTGGCGGTGAAGTCGATGATCGTGGTGCCCCTCGTTTTTGGCGGGCAATTCTTCGGCGTCCTCGCCGTGGCAAACCCGGCCGACGGGCTCCCGTTTACCGAGACTGATTACTCGCTGCTGCAGTCGATGGCCGAGCAGGCCGCACTGGCCCTGCACAACGCCGAGTTTCTCCACCTCCAGCTCGATAAGCGCCAGTACGACATGGACCTCTCTCTGGCGAGCGGCATCCAGCAGATGTTGTTGCCCAACGAGCGGATGACGCTCCCAGGTCTCGACATCGATGCGCGATACACTCCGGCGCAGAAAGTCGGTGGCGACCTCTACGACATCATCGTGCTCGGGGAGCATCGCATCGGCGTCGTCGTGGCCGATGTCTCCGGCAAGGGCATCTCCGCCTCGCTACTCATGGCAATTTGCCGGAGCAACATCCGCCAGATCGCGCCCCGGCACACCTCGCCGTCCGAAGTCCTCGCAGAGCTCAATCGTGTGCTCTCGCATGATATTCGCAACGGCATGTTCGTCACTCTGCTCTACGCCGTGATCGATACCGATGCGATGTCGGTGACCTTTGCACGCGCCGGACACGAGCTCCCCCTACTCGTGCAGCGCTATGCATCCGTCGGCGCGCCGACCAGCCGTTTTGTTTCTTCCGACGGCATGCCCGTCGGCATGGTCCCCGACGAATTGTTTTCGACGGTCATCTCCGATTGCACAGAGCCGTTCCGCCCCGGCGATGCGTTTGTGCTCTACACCGATGGTATCACCGAAGCGCCCAACGAGGACGGCAAGGAGTTCTCTGGCGCCCGTCTAGCCGATGCGGTCAGCACGCTGCAAACCAACTCGGCCCGCGAGATCAACGACGGCCTCATGCTCGCGATCGATCGCTTCATCGGCGGTGCCCCGCAGCGCGACGACTACACGCTCGTCACGATCAAACGGTTTTGACCGGCAGGCTGCCGGCGTGGCTGGCATCGCCTCTGAAAGTGTATCGGCCACCCGGAATATCCGGTGTACAAAGAGATGTTTTGCCTAACGTCGCGGCCACCTTTCAGTCTCTCCCGCATATGTCCACTGCCTCTGCTCCCACGCCCTTGGATCGTTTCTCCGTGCCTGATGCGTCGGGCCATTTCGGCTGCTTTGGCGGCGTCTTTGTCCCGGAGACACTGATGACTGCGCTGGCCGATCTGGAGAAAGCCTATTTGCAGGCAAAGGATGATCCCGCGTTTCAAAAGGAGCTGCGCCACTACCTGAAGGAGTTCGCCGGGCGTCCGACCGAGATCTACTACGCCGAGGGGCTGACGAAACACTGCGGTGGCGCCAAGATTTACCTCAAGCGCGAGGACCTCCTGCACACCGGTGCGCACAAGATCAACAACGCCCTCGCGCAGGTGCTCCTCGCACGGCGCATGGGTAAGAAGCGCATCATCGCCGAGACCGGCGCTGGTCAGCACGGCGTCGCCACGGCTGCCGCCTGCGCGAAGTTCGGTCTGGAGTGCGTCGTATACATGGGCTCGGTCGACATGGAGCGCCAGGCGCTAAACGTCTTCCGCATGCGACTCATGGGCGCCGAAGTGCGCGGCGTCGAGGCTGGCCAGAAAACGCTGAAGGAGGCCGTCAATGAGGCGATGCGCGACTGGGTGACCAACGTCCGCTCGACCCACTACGTGCTCGGCACCGCCTACGGTTCACACCCGTATCCGATGATGGTCCGCGATTTTCAGCGGGTCATCGGACTGGAAGCCAAGGAGCAGATCCGCGAACGTGAGGGCCGTTTGCCCGACGAGCTCATCGCGTGCGTGGGTGGCGGCAGCAACGCCATCGGCCTGTTCTTCGAGTTCCTCGAAGAGCCCGGCGTGCGCATGTTCGGCGTCGAAGCCGGCGGCCGTGGCATCAAGCCGGGCGAGCACGCCGCGCGCTTTGCAGGTGGACGCCTCGGCGTGTTGCAGGGCTGCAAAACCTACCTACTCCAAGATCAGGACGGACAGATCGACCTCACGCACTCGGTTAGTGCCGGTCTCGACTACGCGGCCGTTGGCCCGGAACACACTTTCTACCGCGAGCGTGGACGCATCGAGTTCACCTACGCCACCGACGCCGAGGTGATGGACGCGTTTCAATTGTGCTCCCGGCTCGAAGGCATCATCCCCGCGCTCGAATCGTCGCATGCCATCGCGCACGGCCTGAAGCGCGCCAAGGCGCTCGGCCAGGACAAGCTGATCCTCGTCAACCTCTCCGGCCGCGGCGACAAAGACGTGCAGCAGGTCGCCAAGATTCTGGAGGCAAAAGCATGAAGAGCATGACCGGCTACGGGCGTGCCACGGCAGCGCTCGGCTCGCGCACGCTGACCGTCCAGGTCAGCTCGGTGAATCGCAAGACACTCGACCTGTGCATCTCGATGCCCGAGGAGTGGGATCCTCTGGAGCCCGCCATCGGCGAGGCCGTGCGCGCGGTGGCCAGTCGCGGAAAGATCAACGTGCGCATTGAACTCACTGGCACCGAGGCCGCCCGCGAGTGCGTGTGGAGCGAGGAGGCCGTCGCGGCTTCGCTCGATAAACTCGCTGAGTTTTCCGCGCGCCGTGGCGTCGCTTTCGCACCGACATCCGAGCTGATCTGGTCCATCGCCAACTCGCAGCGCAAGCAACCCGAGCTTCCCTCGGCAGAGGAGGCGCAGCCCGTGCTGCTTCAGACGCTGAAAGACGCGCTCAAAGCCTTTGCCGAGATGCGGGCACGCGAAGGCGCCACACTGCTCGCCGATCTCTCCGGCCGGACCGCGCTGTTGCGCGGGCACATGGACGGTATCGCCGAGCGCGCACCGCTCGTCCCGCCGGCATACCGTGAGACGCTCAACAAGCGTCTGCGCGAAGCCGGTCTCGAAATCGCCCTCGACGACGAGCGCGTGCTCAAGGAGATCGCGCTCTTTGCCGACCGCTGCGACATCACAGAAGAGATTACCCGATTCCGCAGCCATCTGGAGCAATTCGACGCGCTGCTGCGCTCCGACGGTGAGATCGGCCGAAAAGCCGAGTTCATCCTCCAAGAGCTCGGTCGCGAGACGAATACCACCGGCGCGAAGGGCAACGACATCACCATTTCCCGACACGTGATCGAGCTGAAGAACGAGCTCGAACGCATCCGCGAGCAGATCGCCAACGTCGAGTAACCCCCGCGTCGCGATGGCCTCCGTACCCCAGAGTGCATCTCGTCCGGCTCCGTTCATCCGGTGGTTTTGCGCCCTCGCGGTGACGTGGTTCGCCGTCTGGGCGGGCGGCTGCTCAGATTTGGACCGCGCGCAGCGGGCTCGCGTGTTGGAGGTCGCCGCCCGAGCCAAAGAGGACCTTCGCCAGTTCGCGATGGCCGAGCAGGACTTCGTCGAAGCCGGCGTGCCTGCTGACTTCAGCTACACGAGCGATGCGCGACTGGCCGACGCCGCGGCGCTGCAACAGCTCCGACTGGCCCATGCCAATGGCGCGGCGGAGGCCGAGGTCGCGTTACCCGCCTTGCAGTCGGCGGTGCAGGAGCGGCAGCGCCTCGAATCGGTGTTCCGGAAACTTTACGAGACCAAGGCCGACGAATGTCGGCGGCGCTACGCTGCGGCGATGGGCACGATTGTGGCGGTGATTGCGACCGGCGATCCACAAGTCGAAGCGCAGGTCGTCGGCCTCGATATTCCGGCGGACAACCCGACGCGCCCCGAGTTTGTGCTGGAGCTGGCCGGTCGGCCGGGCCGGTTCGACCCGCAAGCTTCGCGTGCGCGGCTGTCGGAGAAGTGGCGGGCGATCTGGGCGCGCTACAGCGTGTCGCAGATGAACCGATTTGCGCCGGTCGAGAGTGTGCCGGCGGCGTTGCGCGAATCGGAGGCCGCCATCGCCGAGTTTACGGCGGTCCTCGATCTGGCGGTGTCCGAGTCGCGCTGGTGACGGTCAACGGCGCACCGGCACGCCGTGCGTCGCGAGGTAGTCTTTGACCTGCGGCACGGTGAAGGTGCCAAAGTGGAAGAGCGAGGCGGCGAGCACCGCGCTTGCGCGGCCCTGGTCGAGTACCTCGGCAAAGTGCGCGAGGGTGCCCGCGCCGCCGCTGGCGATCACCGGGACACTCACGGAATCGCTGACGCGTCGGTTGAGCTCCAGATCGTAGCCGACCTGGGTGCCGTCGCGGTCCATGCTCGTGAGGAGGATTTCGCCGGCGCCCAGCTCCATGCCGCGCACGGCCCAGGCGACTGCGTCGAGCTCGGTCGGATTGCGCCCGCCGTGCGTGTAAACGCGCCAGTGCGGCGTGGGGCCGGGGTCGCGTTTGGCGTCGATGGCGAGGACGATGCACTGGGAGCCGAAGCGGTCAGAGGCTTCGCGGATGAGCTCCGGATTCTTGATCGCGGCGGTGTTGAGCGAGACCTTGTCGGCGCCGGATTTCAGCATGGCTTCGATGTCCGCCACGGTGCGCAGGCCGCCGCCGACGGTGAGCGGCATGAAGCACTGCTCGGCCGTGCGTGCGACGACGTCGTGCATGATGGAGCGGCCGTCGCTGGAGGCGGTGATGTCGAGGAAGACGAGCTCGTCGGCACCCTGGGCATCGTAGGCCTTGGCGCATTCGACGGGGTCGCCGGCGTCGCGGAGTTCCTGGAACTTCACGCCTTTGACCACGCGGCCATTGGTGACGTCGAGGCAGGGAATGATGCGGCGGGAGAGCATGTGAAAAGGGGACACAAAAAAGCGCAAAAGCCGCGGAAGGAACAATTCCTTTCTGCGCCTCTTGCGCTTGGTTAAATCAAGAGGTCTTAGCCCTCGGAGTGCGCAATATCGGGCTCGAACTCGACCGCGAGGCGGTAGGTCTGGCCGGGGCGCATGACGAGAGGATGATCGCGCACGAGGTGCTGGAGATAGTGAATCTTGCCGTAGTTCGTGCGGTAGGTCGGGTCGTTGGAGACGACCTCGGTGTCGAGCCAGGTGGCCTGGAAGTCATCCTTGGCGACGGTGCAGCGCAGGCCCTGGGGCCCGAGCATGAGCGAACCGGCGGTGTGGTACTTCGAGTGGGGCGCGGCGATCGCGAGCACGTAGCGGAACTTGTCGAGCGTGACCTGCTGCTTGACGGTGTAGGCGAACTCGCAGCCGATCTTGCCGCCGGAGAAGGTCCACTGGACCTTCACGCTGCCGAGACCTTTGACGAATTCTTCCTTGGTGTCGATGAGGTCGGGCTGGTCGTAGCGGAAGAAGAAGCTGTTGCGCAGACCGAGGCCGGTGACGCAGTTCTTACCGTAGAAGGCCGGGATCGTGACCTTGTCGCCGAAGGTGAGTTCGGGCAACATGACCGGGAGGTACATGTTGTTGGGCCAGTCGAAGACGCCTGGGCAGTGCGGGAAGGGCAGGGAGTCGGCGTCGGATTTGCCAGCGCAGGAGATCAGCGGAATCTGGAACTGGAGGCCGCTCTCGACGTCGCGGTAGAGGAAGAGGCCCTGCTCCTTGCGGTTCGATTTGTCGAAGATGACGAAGCGACCGGTGTTGCGGGGTGCCTCAATCTTGGGCCCGCCGGCGGGCATCTGCACGGTCTTGGCGAGACGGGCCCACTGACAGAGGTAGCGGGCGGCGTCGAAGTTGGCCAGACGCGTCGTGTGGTTGTGGTAGGCGGTGCGCTCGCCGTCGCGCAGGTCGAGGAAGCCCTGTTCCTGATCGAGGTAGGTCTGGTAGAAGAAGAAAAAGAGGCGACGGAGGATGTCGAAGTACTTGGCCTTTTGATCTTCCGGAATCCAACCATCACGGAATCCTTGGAGAATAAGGCTGATGCAGTGCATCTGGCCGTAGGCGCCGGAGGCGCGGCCAAAGGCCCAGCCGAGGCCGTCCTGACGGACGAGGTCGGGCATCATCTTAATGTACTTCTCGGCGTAGGTGCGGAGGGTGGGGAGCTTGCGATCACGCACGCCGCTGTTCGCGTGCAGTTGCAGCGAGGAGCGGACGAAGACGAACGACATCAGACCGTAGAGGTTGAAGTTGCCGCCGAGGCCGGAGGTGGAGTCGTCGAAGAAGCCGTTGGAGCTGGTCTGCTGGATGCGCTCGACCATGCGCTCGATGAGGCGCGAGGTCTCGTCCTTCTTGGAAAGGCCGAAGCTGTAGCGGGCGACGGCCTTGGCGACGTTGAATGCCTGCCAGTGGTTGTCGTAATCGCTGCGGTGGAGCAGCTGCTTGTCGATGCGCTGCTGGGTTTCCTCGACGAGGCGTTCCCAGACGGGGTTGCGCTCCTTGGAAGGGCCGAAGCAGAGGAGGCCGAGCGAGGCGTAGGCGAGGCCGTTTTCCGCGGCGGGCTCGGTAAACATCTGCGCGGTGACACAGCGGGCCGTCAGATCGATGAGGTCGTAGCCCTTGAGGGTGGTCTCGCCAGTGGCACGATAATAATCGCCGAGGGCATAGGCGATGTGGCCAGGTTCGTCGGGGCGAGGTTGCTCGCCGGGAGCGGGAAGGACGGTGCCGTCGGGTTGGATGGCGTCGAGGTTGTGGCCCAGAATAGAGCGGGCCATGTCGAGACACTGCTCGGAGAAACTATGCATGCGATAAGAGACGAACGGTTGAACTCGTGCCTTAAAGGCGAGTCGCCCGTTGCACGAAGAGAAAAGTTGTTTAGGAAGTTCCCGAGTGGGGCAAGAGGGAATTTACAGCGATCTCACACAGGCACGAAAAAGGCGGAGTCAGGAAGACTCCGCCCTGGGAAAAACGCGCGCGTGAGAGTTTAGTGTTTCACGGACATCTTCGCACCCTGGGTCTGGCCGATGCTCTTGAGGAGCTGGCCGAACCAAGGCAGGTCGATGTTGAACGGCTTGCCGCCCTTGATGCGCGGGAATTCGATCGGGCGGAGAATATTGTTCTTATCCTCGTCGTGGCCGATCACGCCGCCCTCGCGGCGCAGCGCGCACTCGACGGCGAGATCCGTGCAGCTCTTGATGAGGCGCAGATCGTCGATGTTGGCGGCGGCGGCGCGGGCGAAGTAGCCGCTCTTCTGGACGAGGGTCTTTTCCGCACCGAGCATCTTGGCGAATTGCTCGCCGAACCATTTGCCGGGGTTGATGGCGTCGAGCTTGATGTGGCCGAACGCATCGCGCGGCACTTCCTGGCCCTTAGCCTGCATCTCGGCGACGATGGCTTCGACGCCGGCACCTTCGCTGATGAAGATGTTGACGTTGCCAACGGTATCCATGACGGCCTTCAGGCGGGTGGCTTCGGCGGCGAGGTCGATGGCCATTTCAGGGATGAAGATGGCGTGGACGTCGAGGCGCTCGCGGCTCAGGCCGAGGCCGGGGACGTATTCCTGTCGGTCGAGGATCTTGCGATACTCCTGGGCGGTGGCGGCGGTGAGCCAGCCGCAGTTGCGGCCCATGACCTCGTGGACGATGAGCATGCGGGGATTGGCACCGTGCTCGGCGACGACGTTTTGGAAATAGCGGGCGCCTTGCTCGGCGGCGGTCCATGCGCCGAGGGACTGACGGATGGGGAATACGTCGTTGTCGATCGTCTTCGGCAGGCCGATGACGGTGAGGCCGTAGTTGTTCTTCGCCAGATAGGCGGCGAGGTCTGCCGCGGCGGTGTTGGTATCGTCACCACCGATGGTGTGGAGGATGTCCACGCCGTCCTTGATGAGCTGCTCGGCGGCGACCTTCTGCGGGTCCTGGCCTTCCTTCACGAGACCGCGCTTCACGCAGTCTTTCACGTTGGTGAGCTTCACGCGGCTGTTGCCGATGGGGCTGCCGCCGTAGCGGTGCAGCACATGGGCATTGGCACGCACTTCGGGCGTGACCTTGTAGCTGTCGCCGAGCAGGAGGCCTTTATAGCCGCCGCGGTAGGCGATGATTTCGATGTCGGGCGCGATCTCGGTGTAGCGCTCGATGAGGCCACCGATGGCGGAGCTGAGGCAGGGGGCGAGGCCACCAGCCGTGAGGAGTGCAACTTTCTTGGGTCGGACAGGAGTGCTCATGACAAAAAGAGCGGGGAGTTTCGACAGTCCAAGGGAAGCTTGTCGAGCCGGGAGCTTGTCAAAAAGTAGAAGGGAGCGGCGTGGCGCAGACAAAAAAGCCGCCGGGCAACGCGTGCGCCGGCGGCTGGGGAAATGGATGGCGTGGGCGATCAGGCCTGGGCCGCGACCAAGGTGATGCTTTCGATTTCCACGCGGTCGGACGGCGTGCTGCGCTCCGGGCCGGAGCAAGGGATGTTGGCGATGCGCTCCAAGACGTCGTCGCCGGCAGTCAGCTGACCGAAGGCCGTGTACTGGCGGTCGAGGAAACGAGCGTCGCCGTGGCAGATGAAGAACTGGCAGCCGGCGGAGTTGGGATCTTGGGCTCGGGCCATGGAGATGACGCCACGGACATGCGGTTTGCTGTTAAACTCGGCCTTGAGCTTGTAACCCGGATCGCCGGTGCCCGGCATGCCGCGCGCGCCTTTTTTAGTGTTGGGGCAGCCACCCTGGATCATGAAGCCCTTGATGATGCGGTGAAAGGCCGTGCCATTGTAGAAGCCTTCGGTGGCGAGTTTCTTGAAATTCTCCACGGTCTTCGGGGCGACATCGGGCCAGAAGGCGAGGGTGAGTTCGCCGTAATTGGTCTTGATGACGGCGACTTCGTTGGCGGTGGCGGCAGGATTGCTCATAAAAAGCGGCAAGGAAGCCGGCGCCGCCCGCCCCTGCAAGTCGCAATTGATGGCGACCGCCCCACGCAAATACCAGGATGGTCAGCCCGACGATGGAATTTGGAGGCAAGTTGGCTATGCTATGTCTGTCATGTGCAATCAGCGAAACTCCAAGTGGCTGCATCGTTTGCAGCAGATGGCCTGCGCGAGGCGTTCCCCATGAGTGCGCCGCGCACAGGTCGATGGATGGAGCGCTGGTTGCCTCGGCTATTCTGGGTGCTGGTGCCGGGATGGGGATTGCTGGTTTATGGCGATCTCTACTGGCTGCACCAAGTCGGCTGGCACGGTGAAAAAGGGATATCCTGGTCTGCGATGCTGGCCAACCACCCCGGATTCACCGTGACCGCACTGGCCGGGATGCTTCTCCTGGCGATCAGCGGAGTGGCCACGCGCCGGACGGCCCACGATCTGCGCGACCGCGCCGCGCGTTATCGCGCGATGGTGGCGACGCTCAACGAAGGCGTCATCGTGCAAGATGCCCATGGCGTCGTCCTCGAAGGCAATTTGCGGGCGGAACAAATCCTGGGGCTCTCGCACGAGCAACTCGTCGGCCAGCCCGTGTGGACGTTGCGCTGGACCCTCACCCAAGAGGATGGCTCGCCCCTGCTGCCGGAGATGTTTCCCGCCGCACAAGCCCTGCGGACCGGGCGCCCATGCTGCAATGCCGTGATCGGGCTGGTGCACCCGGACGGGCGCACGCAATGGCTTCAGCTCAGTGCCGAACCTCTCTACCAGGAGCCCAACGAACCGCCGAGCTTGGTGGTGTGCGCTTTTCTGGACATCACTGCGCGCAGGCTGGCCGAGCGCCACCTGCGTCAGCTCTCGCAGGTCGTCGAGTGTTGCCCGATGGGAGTGTTTGTCTGCGACACCCACGGGCGAATCGAATATGCCAACCCCCGCATGGAGTCACTTTCCGGCTACGCTCGCAACGACATGCTCGGGCAGACCCCACGCCTCTTCAAATCAGGCCTGACCCCCGTCTCGGTTTACACGGAACTCTGGCGCGATATCCACGCCGGCAAACTCTGGCGCGGGGAACTGCTCAACCGGCACAAGGGCGGAAGCCTTTATTGGGAGGCCCTGACGATCTCCCCTGTCAAAGATGGCAACGGCCGCATCACTCACTTCATCGCACTCAAGGAGGACGTCTCCGAGCGCAAGCGCATCGAAAACCTCCTCGCAGACCAACGCCTCCAGTTTGCCGCCGGGATGGCGCTCGCTCGCATGGCCCCATGGGAGTACGAGGTCGCAACGGACCGGCTCACCCTCAACGACCACTTCTACGAGCTCTACGGGACCACTGCCGAGCGCGAGGGTGGCTACCAGATCAGCCTCGAGACTTATGCCACGCGCTTCCTCCCGGCCGATTCCGCCATTGCCGTGCGCGACGTCCTGCGCGCCGCCCTCGAAGGCCCCGAGCTGACCGTCCCACGCCAGGCCTCCCACAAAATCGCACGGCCCGACGGCACTCTCCGAGAAGTCGTCGCCCGATTCCGCGTGCTACGCGATGCCGCAGGCAAACCCACACGGGTACTCGGTGTCGTCCAGGATATCACCGATCGAATCGAGCTCGAAGAAACCCTGCGACAAAGCGAGGCCGTCGTCCGTCAGCAATTCAACGAGAGCGACTTCATCATGCTGAGGGTGGACCCCGCCACCGGGAAGATAACCGAGGCCAACCCGGCGGCTGTAGGCTTCTATGGCTATCCGCGCGATATCCTTCTGACGATGCGCCTCTCCGCGCTCGGCACATTGCCCGAGGAAAAAGTCGCCCAGACACTCGCGTCACTCACCTCGGAGCAGCCCCAGCATCACGAATGGCGCCAGCGAATGGCCGACGGATCCCTGCGCGAGGTTCAGATATCGCTCCGCCTGGTTCGCTCGGCTACGCAGGACGTGGTCAACGCCACCATCCGCGATCTTTCGGGTTGGCGCCAAGCCGAGGCCGCACTCCAGGAACGCACCTTCGAGTTGTCAGAGGTGCAGGAACGTCTCGCCCGTGCCGCCCATGCGAAAACCGAACTCATCGCAATGATGAGCCGCGACGTGCGACCCTCCATGTCCACCGTCGTCAGCTGCGCTGAGTTGCTGCTCAGTACGGATCTCACCGAAAAACAGCGGCACTATCTCGAATCCATCCGCACCGCAGGCGAGGACCTTTTCTCTCTGGTGAACGACGCCGACGACCTCGCCCTCGTCGAATCGGCACGGCTGACCATCGAGTCCGTTCCGATGGATGTCCGCAAAATCAGCGAGGAGGTCCTCGCAGTGTCTCGTGCCATCGCCGAGCAAAAGAGCCTCGACCTCCAGTACCACTGTGCCGACACCGTTCCGCGCCTGCTCCAGGGCGATCCGCGCCGGCTCAGGCAAATCCTCGATGCTCTCGTCAGCCACGCTGTTCAGGCGACCGATCAGGGCCGCGTTGCCCTGATCGTCAATGTCGACGAACGTGTGCGCGGACTCGAATTGCGATGCGAAGTTTTCGACACGAGCCACGGCCTTGTCCCAGAACTTCAACGGGCCCTGTGCGATCCACGCTTGCCACACGAAGGGGCCGGTGCCGACGCCGAGATCACAGTAAAACTTGGGCTCATCCTCTGCCAGCGGCTGACTCAGGCGCTCGGCGGCAAACTGGAGGTCGAGAGCGATGGGGGGCGCGGATGCCGGTTCCGTTTCACGATCCCGACGTTCGCCCCCGCATCCGAACCTCCATCAATTGACGACGGGGTGCCCACACCTGCTGCAACCCGCCCCGCGCGGCCTCTTTCTATTCTCGTCGTCGATGATTTTCTCACCAATCGCATGCTTGCCTGCGAAATCCTGCGCCATCTCGGGCATCGCTGCGACATGGCGGCCGACGGAGCCGAGGCGGTGGTCAAAGCCACCACGCACCCGTACGATGCGATCCTCATGGATCTCCATATGCCGAAACTTGGCGGCATCGCCGCCACGCGCCAGATCCGCGCCGCGGAGGGCGGGCACGGCCGCAGGGTCCCGATCGTCGCCCTGACGGTCGAGGTCGATTCAAAGGTCCATGCCGAGTGCCGCGAGGCCGGTATGGATGGAGTGCTCACCAAGCCCTTCCACATCGCCGAGGTCGAGCAGGTCCTCGCATCGTTTCCACCCGCGCCAGTCTGAGCGTGCGCGAGCTTGCCGGCTCGGGAAAAATCGCTGCTAGTGGCGCACCTCGTTCGATGCGCCTCCGCCGTCTCACCCTGCAAAACTACCGCAACGCCGCACTGGTGCAGTGCGCGTTCGAGGGGCGGCTGCAGTTCTTCATCGGAGGCAACGGGCAGGGGAAAACGAATCTGCTGGAGGCGGTCGGCTGCCTCACCGCGTTGCGCTCCTTCCGCACTTCGGACAACCGCCACCTGATCGCACATGGGCAGGCCGAGGCCGCCATCGCCTGCACGGTCGAGCATGAGCGTTTTGGCGAGACGACAGTCACCGTAAAGCTGCGTGCCGATGGCAAGGAGGTCTGGACCGACCACGAGCGCGTCACGCGTCTGGCTGATTATCTCGGGCGTTTTCCCACTGTCGTATTTTCATCCCAGGATCAGCAGTTGATCCGCGGAGCCCCGGCGGGCCGCCGTCGATGGCTCGATCTGACGCTAGCCGCCATGGACGCCGGTTACCTCAAGACGCTTCAGACGTACCACCGCGCTCTGGCCGAGCGCAACGCGCTGCTCAAACGCGGAGTGGCGGGCGCCGAAGCGACGCAGGAACTGGCGGCGTTCGAACAGACGCTCGCGCCGGCGGCGGCCGATCTCAGCGCCCGTCGCGCGGAAGGCCTGCGGGCACTCGGCACGGAGGTCACCCGCGCCTATGCGCGTATCGCCGAAGCGGAGCTCGTCGAGCTCTCGTACAAACCCGACGGGCTCGATGGAGGCGACGCGCAGGCGTGGCGCGTGTTGTTCGAAAAGACGCGTGCGCGCGATGCCCAATTTCGAGCAACCATGTCTGGACCGCATCGCGATGACTTCATCTGTACAGTGAATGGTCGCAGCGCAAAGGACTTTGCCTCCGAGGGACAACAACGCTCGCTGGTGATCGCCGTGCGACTGGCGCAGGCGGTCTGGTTCCATGAGCGCGGCGGCGTGCGACCGCTGCTTCTGGCCGACGATGTACTCGGGGAGCTCGATCCGGTGCGGCGGGAGCGTTTCTGGGCCGCCATCGATCCGGAGGCGCAGGTGCTCGCCACGGGTACGACACCGCCAGCGAACGGTATCGGCGTGGGTTGGCAGATGTTTCGCGTAACGGCAGGGCAGGTGAGCCCGGAGCAGGAAGCCCGATGAACTGGGAACTTTGGCAATGGATCGTCGTGGCCGTGGCCGCGGTACTGGTGGGAGTGGCTAAAACCGGGATCGCGGGGCTGGGCGTGCTATTCGTCGCGATCTTCACGTGCGTGCTGCCCGCGAAACTGGCGAGCGGCTTCGTGCTGCCGCTGTTGATCTTCGGCGATCTGGTGGCGGTCTGGTCTTACCGCGGACACGCGCAATGGCGGCACCTCTGGCGGTTGTTTCCCTGGACCGCGGCCGGTGTCGCGTTGGGCTACCTGGCGATGGGCCGCATCGACGACCGGCAGGCGCAGATCCTCGTGGGCTCGATCATTTGTGCGATGGTGGCCCTGCATCTCGGACGTCGATGGCAGGCGGCGCGCCGCTCGGCGGAGGCGCCTGTGCAGGAGTGGCAGGGCTGGTTTGCTCCGATGATCGGAGTGCTCGCGGGCTTCACGACGCTCGTGGCCAACGCCGCCGGACCGCTCATGGCGATCTACCTGCTCGCGATGAAATCGCCGAAGCTCGAATACGTGGGCACCAATGCCGTGTTTTTCCTGCTGCTAAATCTATTCAAGGTCCCGTTCATGGTGCACCTCGGGCTGATCACGCCGGCGAGTTTTTCGGTCAATCTCGCGCTGCTGCCGGCGGTGCTGATCGGCGCGTGGCTTGGCGGAAAGATACTGACGCGCATCGATCAAAAACGGTTTGAGCAGCTCGCGCTCGGCCTGAGCGCGCTGGCCGGGATCAAACTTTTGTTTTAACCGGTCAGGCGCGGGCCGGGCGGGCGGAGCGACGACGCGCCGGGCCAGTCGCGATGAATGCGAGTCCTGCCAGCGAGTAGGCCGCCATGAACATGTCGGGGCGGGCCAGCAGGTCGGTGTAAGGCGTGGCAAAAGCGAACAGCGGATAGGCGGCACCGAGGGCGAGGAGGAGATAGTGTTTCATATGTGGTTAAGGGTTGCCGCTCCTTATTGCAGCGCCCGTGCCAACCTTTTGGCGATTACTTAAGTCGCTTATTTATATCTTTATAAAAAATATTCGATAAGGCGCGACTCCAGCCGGTTTCATTTTTGATGCGCTGGTGGGATGGGCAAATCCCAGAAGCGGGACGCCGCGTCGGCACCGACAAATCGGCAGGCATGGTTTGTTGCACATCCACTGTGCCGGGATCCCGGGCGCGGCGCTGTACGCGAAGGGGAGGGCGTACACCGAAAAATTGTGTGGCAACGCGCTGGGGGATCGTCGAACTTCGCGGTCCCTTATGAACCCTGTTCTACAGCTGTTAATCGAAGGCGGACATCTCTCGACGGCGCAAATGGCGCAAGTTGCAGGCTTGTCCGAGGCCGAATTCAACCAGCACCTGGAACAGTTGAAGAAAGACAAAATCTTCCTCGGCTGGCGTCCGGTGCTCGATCTCTCCCGTGAGGCCGCCGCCGCCGCCGCCGTGCGCGCCGTCATCGAGGTGAAGATCACCCCCGAGCGCGGAGGTGGTTTCAACCACTTCGCGGACCGCATCAGCCGTTTCGACGAGGTCGAATCGTGCTACCTCATGTCCGGCGCCTACGACCTGCTGCTCATCGTCAACGGTGCGAGCCTGCAAAAGGTCGCCGGGTTCGTCTCCGAAAAACTTTCCACGATCGAGGGCGTGCTCTCCACGAGCACGCATTTCATGCTGCGCTCCTACAAGGAGGGCGGTTTCACCGTCGGCGTGCCGGTTGAAGAAACCGGTCGCTTGAAGGTCGTCCCCTAAACGCCCTGCACGCACGCTTCCGCCGCAGGGTTTTCCTGTACGCAAGGCGCGTGCTTCCCACGCATCATGGACCCGAAACGCTTTATCGCTTCCCACGTCGTCGATCTGCCCAAGTCGGGCATCCGCGACTTTTTCGAAATCGTCGCGAAGATGAAGAACGTCATCTCGCTGGGCATCGGCGAGCCGGACTTCGACACGCCGTGGCACATCCGCGAGGCCGCCATCTACGCTCTGGAAAAAGGCAAGACGCACTACACGTCGAATCTCGGCTTGATCGAACTGCGCCGAGCCATCTCGCGCTACGTCGAGCGCAACTTCTCGGTGGGCTACAAACCCGAGGACGAGATCATCGTGACGGTCGGCGTCTCCGAGGCGCTCGATCTGGCCTTCCGCGCACTGCTCAATCCCGGCGAGAAGGTGCTCTACCACCAGCCGTGCTACGTGAGCTACCACCCGAGCGTGACGCTCGTGCATGGCATCGGCGTGCCGGTGCCGACCTTTGCCAAGGACAACTTCGCGCTCACCGCCGAAGCCCTCGCGGCCGCCTGGCAGCCGGGTTGCAAGATTCTTGTCCTTAACCTGCCGTGCAATCCCACGGGCGGCACCTGCAACCGCCAGCAGATCGAGGCCATCGCCAAGTTCGCGGTGGAAAAAGATCTGCTCGTGCTCAGCGACGAGATCTACTCCGAGCTCACCTTCGAGGGTGAGCATGTCAGCATCGCGAGCATCCCCGGCATGAAGGAGCGCACGATCTTCCTGCATGGCTTCTCGAAGGCGTTTGCGATGACCGGCTGGCGCATCGGCTATGCCTGCGGCCCGTCTGTGCTCATTGAGGCGATGATGAAGGTGCACCAGTACTCGATGATGTGCGCCTCGATCATCAGCCAGGAGGGCGCCATCGAAGCGCTCCTACGCGGCGAGGACGGCATGAAGGCCATGCGCGACCAGTACCATCGCCGTCGTGACTTCATCGTGCGCCGTTTCAACGAAATCGGGCTGCCGTGCCACCTGCCGCGCGGCTCCTTCTACACGTTCCCCAATGTCGCGGTGACTGGAAAGACCGAGCGCGAATTCGCCATCGGCCTGCTGGAAGCCGAGCGCGTGGCGGTCGTGCCGGGCACGGCTTTCGGCGCCAACGGTGCCGGGTTTGTGCGCGCCTGTTTCGCCACCAGTTACGAGCAATTGATCGACGCGACCGACCGGATCGACCGCTACGTCCAGTCGCTCCGGGCCGCTAACAAGTAAAAGTTCTCCCGCTTTAGGCTCGGCTTCCGGGCCTAAAGCTTTTCGCTGGTCCCTTATGAATCGCACCGTCGCCATCGTCGGACGCCCCAATGTGGGCAAAAGTCGCCTGTTTAATCGCTTGGCGCGGAAACGCATTTCCATCGTCCATGACCAGCCGGGCATCACCCGCGACGTCATCTCCACCGAGATCGAAGAAGGCGCGTACACGCTTTTCGACACCGGCGGCATCGGACTGACCGGCGACGATACGCCCCAACAGCTCGTGAAAGCCTCCGAGCAGCAGGTCGATTTCGCCATCGCCGCCTCCTCGCTGATCCTCTTCATACTCGACGGCCGCTCCGGCGTGACGCCGCTCGACGAGCGCATCGCCAAGATGCTTCGGAGCAGCCGCAAGACGATCCAGGTCGTCGTCAACAAAGTGGACTTCGCCGATACCGACTACGATCTCGGTCCGGTGTACCGTCTCGGGCTGGGGGAGCCACTGCTCGTCTCCGCCGAGCATGGCCGCGGCGAAAACTACGTCCGCGAAGCCATCTTAAAACATCTCGGCGAACCCGTCGCCGAGGAAAGTGGCAAGACCGCCGACGATCCACTCTGCTTCTGCTTCATCGGCCGGCCCAATGTCGGCAAATCATCACTCGGCAACCGTTTGTTGAAAAGCGAGCGCCTGATCGTGAGCCCCGTGCCGGGCACCACGCGCGATGCCGTCGAGATCCCGTTTGAGTTCAAAGGCCGCGATGGCAAGATGCACCCGTTCCGGCTCATCGACACCGCCGGCATCAAGGCCAACGCCAAGCTCGCCTCGCCCGTCGAGTACTTCTCCCGCCTCCGCTCGATCGATTCCATCCAGAAGGCCGATGTCGTCTTTATGGTCGTCGATGCACTCGATGGCATCACCAAGCAGGACTTGGCCATCGCCGGCGAGGCGACCAAGGAGCGCAAACCGATCGTCGTCGTCGTCAACAAGTGGGATCTCGTCCACGAAGCCTTCAAAAAGCCGGAGGGCATCGCGGGCTACAAGAGCGAGCGCGACTATCGAGAGAAGTACGAAGCGGCGCTTTTCGAGCGGCTCTTCTTCACACCGGGCTCGCCGTTGGTGTTCGTCTCCGCGATGAGCGGCTACGAGGTCGACCGCATGCTCAACGCCGCGGTGAAACTCCATCGCACACTCGACAAGAAACTGCCCACCGCGCGCCTCAACGAGATGCTTTCACGCCTCTCCGAAAGTGTGCCGCCGCCGGCTGTCAGCGGTCGCCGATTCCGCATGTACTACGCGACGCAGACCGGCAACCGTCCGTTCCGCATCCGCATTTTCTGCAACCGCGAGGAGAAGCTCACGGAGAGCTACCGTCGCTACCTGGAGGCCGGCTTGATCAAGGAATACGGACTCGAAGGGTGCCCGATCTATTTCGACCTCATCGGCAAGCCCAAGGGCGGCTCGCGTGCGGCGGATTATCACCGCAAAAACGAACAGCGTGGCCACGCGACACGCGACGAGGACGAGGCGCCAGAGTGGGGCGGCATCCCGACCGCCGACGAAGATTGAGGCCCGGCGGCCAGTCCCGGAGCATGCAATGACCGCGCCACTGCGCATCGTTTTCCTCGGCTCCGACGGCATCGCACTGCCGCTGCTGGACTGGTTGCAGACAGGCGAGGGGCGCGCGCTCGGCCAGGTCGTCGCCGTGTACACTCAGCCCGACCGTCCTGTCGGGCGCGGGCAGAAGGTGCAGGCCAACGCGATCAAAACCTGGGCCCTCGCGCAAGGGCTGCCCGTGCATCAGCCTGAGAAACTCACTGAAGAAACGCGCGCCGAGCTCGCCAGCTACAGGGCGGACGTCGGCCTAGTGATGGCCTATGGGCATATTCTCAAAGATGCGCTCATCGCGACGCCCCGACTGGGCATGCTGAATTTTCACGCATCGCTGCTTCCACACTACCGCGGCGCCTCGCCCATTCAGACGGCCGTGGCGTGCGGCGAACGGGAGGCCGGCGTATCGTTCATGCGAATCGTGCGCCAGCTCGATGCCGGCCCGGTCGCCGATGTCGAACGCGTGCCGGTGGCACCAGATGACACGGCCATCGAAGTGGAGCAAAAACTCTCGGCTGCCTGTGTGCCTCTGCTTGCGCGCGCGTTCCCGAAGCTAATCGACGGCACGCTCGCTTTTGCGCCTCAGGACGAAGCGGCGGCGACCTTCTGCCGCAAGCTGCGCAAGGAGGACGGCGTGCTCGATTTTGCCGCCCCGGCCACGGTGCTGGCGGCACGTATCAACGGACTTTTCCCCTGGCCGGCCTGCTCCGTGGAGATCGACGGACAATCGGTGAAGTTTGGTCTCGCGGAGGCCGTGGAGGCCACCACCACCGCGACGCCTGGCAGCGTCGTGGTGGCCGGCCCCACAACGCTGCAAATCGCCACGGGGGCCGGATTGCTGGTGGTTCACAGGCTCCAACGGCCCGGCGGGAGGATGCTCCCGGCTTCCGAATTTCTGAGGGGATTTCCGATTGAGCAGGGGCGGGTGCTGCCGTCGTACGCGCTTCCGATTCTCGTCAGCACGAAGCCGTTTCCCATCGTCCGAAAGGGCTAACAAAAAAGGACCCGCCTGAGCAGGTCCTGGATGAAATCCGAGTGGTTGTGGGCGTGCTCAGCGTTTGCTGGCGACCTTGGCCGGCGTCTTGCCGGCGACCTTAAACTCGGCGGCTACCTCGTCGGACGTCGGGTTGTTTTTCACACGGCCATTGATGAAGACGATCGGCAGGTCGCCGGCGATGACCTCCTTGACCTTGGCGGCCTCATCTTCGTCGGCCGGCTTGATGTCGGCTTTGGGCATGCGGGTGTACATCACGCGGGCGAGCACGAGCGCCTTTTCGAGTTCACGGGTGCGTTGCTCGGCTGCTTTGGAGCCTTCTTTCGGTAGAAAGATCACCACTCGATTGGAGGGGGCACCGGCAGGCATCGGCAGCGGAATGAAACCCTGGTCATCCGGTGCAAATCGGGCGGCCTTGGCCGCCTCGACTGCGGCAGCCAACTCGCCCCGTCGCGTGTTCTGGTAATGCGAGCCCAGCAGATGCGCGCCGATGACGAGTACACATAGGCAAAAGATGGTTTGGAAAAGGGCTTTCATGACGTGGTGTGGTGGGTTGCGGGTGGCTGCGAGGGATTATCGACCCTTACGCTGAAAGTTACCTGTCGAGCTGGGCGCAACACCAAGGAACACCCCTAAAAATGTTTTACAGGTTCTTGAGCGAGACGCCTGTACAATAAGGCCGGATCGGGCCCGATTTGTAAGCCAAACGTGAAGCCGTGCGGCTCACCCAAGCTGCGAATCGGCGGTACGCGCACTCGACGTGCGTGTTGCGGCCCCTAGTTTCGCGCCATGCCCGCCCTGCCAACCATCCTGCATCTGGATGCCGACGCGTTTTTCGTGTCGGTGGAACAGGCGCACGATCCGTCGTTGCGCGGAAAAAAATGCGCGGTTGGCGGACGCGAGCGCGGCATCATCTCGTCGGCGAGTTATGAGGCCCGCGCCTGTGGTGTCTACACGCCGATGCCGACTGCGCGGGCCCTCAAGGTGTGCCCGGACTTGATCCTCATTTCGCATGGGTTTGGTCGCTACGGGGAGGTATCGAGGCAGATGTTCGATCTGTGCGAAACACTCACGCCCTACGTGCAACGCAGCTCGGTCGACGAGGGCTATCTCGATCTCGCCCCCTGCGGGTTTAAGAGCACCGAGGACGTGGAGCGCGCGGCGCGCGGGCTCCAGCGTCGCATCTGGGACGAGTTGCAAATCCCGGTTTCAATCGGCCTGGCGAGCAACAAGCTCGTGGCCCAGATCGCGAGCAAACTGCGCAAACCACGCGGGTTCGTGGTCGTGCCGGTGGGGGGCGAATCGGCGTTTCTCGCGCCGTTGCCGATCGGCAAACTGCCGGGCGTAGGCACCAAGACCGAGGAGCACCTCGTCGCCCACGGGATCACGCATGTGCGGGACTTGTTTGCGCGCGACGAGAGCGAGCTCGCTGCAATCTGCGGGCGACAATGGCGCGAGCTGCTCGCCGCAGCCCGAGGGGAGGATGACCGTCCGGTCGAGACCGCGGATGAGGATGCAAAATCGTACTCGCAACAGGAGACCTTCAAGGCCGACATCCGCGATTTCGCCGAAGTGGAGCGCATCGCCAAACGCATGATCGACGAGCTGCTGCCAAAGATCCGCGCGGACGGGAAACGGGTGCGGACCATGACACTCAAGGTCCGTTATCCCGATTTTTCCCAAGAGTCGCATGGCACCAGTCTGGAGAGCGCGACCGATCTCGAGGCGCCGTTTTACCCGCTGGTTCCCGTGCTGCTGCGCGCAGCTTGGCGGAAGTGTCTCCCGCTGCGCCTGGTCTGTGTGAGATTTTCCTCTGTCGAGGATGGGCCAGCGCAACTCGAAATGTTTGCCCAGGATGAGGAGAAACGCCGCCGGCTAGCCACCGTACTCGACCGTCTCAACCTGCGTGGGCGCGCGACGATCGTGCAACATGGCCACCAGCTTGCCAAACGCCGGGCGCCCCACTAACTCCGCCCCTGTCTATGCCGATCTACGAGTATTACTGTCCGGATAATAACAAAATCTACCAGTTCTTCGCCAAGACACTTGCCCAAGGGCAGACCGTGCCGAAGTGCCCGGACAACCCGGCCTATCGCATGAGAAAAATGGTCTCGGCGTTTGCCGTCACCGGCGCCTCAAAGAAGTCCCAAGAACCGGCTGGGGCGGGAGAGCCAGCCGGTAGGGAAACTCCGGCTGACGATGCACGGATGGAGGCCGCAATGGCGGCGATGGAACGTGAATTCTCGAACGTCGACGAAAACGACCCGCGGGCCATGGGGCGTATGATGCGGCGCATGGCCGAACTTTCCGGCGAGAAAATTGATGGCGAGATGGAAGAGGTCGTCCGGAAACTCGAAGAGGGGACCGACCCTGAAAAACTCGAGGATCAGCTCGGCGGAGGGGACGAGGCTGGCGACGATCCCTATGGTGAAATGGGTGGTGGGATGGGCGGCCCCGATGAGCCCAAGGCCGATCCCAAGGAGCCGCGGGCCTCTTACAAAATCCGCCGTCGCCCGCCGCAGCGCGACCCCAAACTCTACGACTACGAGTAACGCCGCGTCCCGGAGGCCCCTTGCTCAGGCTCGCCGGAGGGGGAGATTACGGGCGTCGAGACCGGCGCATCGAGGATCTCGCGAATCCGCCGTGCCAGCTCGGCGAGGTGGCATGGTTTGGAGATGAAATTCACGCCTGCATGGAGGATGCCCTGATGCTCCGTGTAGCCCGACATGAAAAGCACGCGCAGATCCGGGCGTAGGGCCCGCAGTTGCTCATAAAGCTGCCAGCCATTCTTGTTCGGCATGACGACGTCGGTGAAGAGCATGTCGATGATCGCAGCGTTCTCCCGGAAGCGCGCGACTCCATCCTCTCCGTTGACAGCCTCGATGATCTGGTAGCCCTGTTTGGTGAGAAAGCGTTTCAGGGTCGAGCGCACCATAGCCTCGTCCTCGACGAGCAGGATCGTCTCTGCGCCGCGCGGGCAAAGCTCGTCGGTCGGCCCGGTGGCCGTGGCCTCATTGAAGACCTGGGGGAAGTAGATTTTGAAGGTCGTGCCGGTGCCCACCTCAGAGTACACCTTGATGAACCCTCCGCTTTGCTTGACGATGCCGTAGATGGTTGCGAGCCCGAGCCCGGTGCCACGGCCGACGGCCTTTGTGGTGAAGAACGGCTCAAAGAGGTGCTTCTGCGCCTCTGGAGAAATCCCGCTGCCCGTGTCGCTCACGCTGAGAACCATCCAGTGGCCGGGCTTTATCTCCGGATCGTCGGCCGCGTAGTCCTGGTCGAGGATGGCCGAGCCGGTCTCGATCGTGAGTTTACCTCCCGGTGCCATGGCGTCGCGGCCGTTGACCGCGAGGTTGACCAGGATCTGGCCGATCTGGGTGGGGTCTGCGAGGATGTTGCCGTCCTGATTGGCGATGTAGCGCAGCTCGATATCCTCGCCGATCAGCCGCTGGATCATCTTCTGCGATTCCCGCACAGCGGACTCCAATGAGAGCACGCGTGGCGTCAGCACCTGCTTGCGCGAAAACGCGAGCAGCTGGCGCGTGAGATCGGAGGCGCGCACCGCCGCCCGGTGGATTTCCTGCAAGTCGGCGCGCGCCCGCTCGGGCAGGCTTTTGTCCATAAGCAACAGCTCGGAGTAGCCGCTGATGCTGGTGAGGATGTTATTGAAGTCGTGCGCTACACCGCCGGCCAGCTGCCCGACGGCTTCCATCTTTTGGGACTGGAGTAACTGCATTTCCAGTCGGGCACGCTCGGACTCGGCGTGTTTTTGCTCGGTCAGGTCGATGAGCGCCGCAACGGTCGCCGGGCCATCTGGCAGGTCGAGACGCATGCTCTGCGTCAGCGCCGCAAAGGTGGTACCGTCCGCGCGTTTGTAGCGCACTTCGTAGGAAGAAACGGACGTCTCGCCGGCTTCGTGCTCGCGCAGTCTGTCGGCGACCTGCCCGGCATCGTCCGGGGCGACCATATCGGTGTAGGTGACACCAATGGTGGCTGTCGCGCTCGGTAATCCGAACATGCGCGCCAGTGCCTGATTGCCATAGATGACCCGGCTGTTGCGGATCACGGCAAACCCGACCATCGATGTTTCCAAAAGATGGCGGAATCGTTGTTCGCTGGCGCGCAGAGTCGCGGCGGCCTCATGTTGTTCCTGTTCTCGGGCGGCGAGTAGCGATGCCATCTCGTCAAAGGCGGCCGTGAGGCGACCGAATTCGCGTGCCGGATGTGCAAACTTCAAACGTGGTCCCGGGTGCCCTTCGCCGAGCGAGCGGGCCGCTTCGGCCAGCTGCTGGACGGGCCGCACGATGAGCACGCCGCCAAAGTACCAGGCCAGCAACGTCGCAAGGATGCCCGCCGCCAGCAGCAGGCTCACGTGCTTGTACAGAATCGCACGCCCTTCGGCGATGCTCGGGCTCGTGGGGACCTCCAACCGGATGCGAAAGTAGGGCGTGGGGTCTCCCGACAGCATGAGCTGGCGATAGTGCACCAGATAGTCGCCGGAAGGTTGATGGAGGAAACACTCGCCGGAGCCGCCCGCCATCAGCGCCAGCAACCTGGGATCATCGGGTTGCCCCACTGCACCCGCATCAGTCTCTGGCAGGCGTGCAAGCACCCGGCCCGCATGGTCGCAAACCACCACCGTGGCTCCCTCGGGGAGTTTGAGGGGGCGCAGGACATTCACGAGGTGCGTCAGGTCGTAGCCCGCCTGCACCACAGAGGTGAGCTGCCCGTCTTCATCGAGGACGGGAGCCGCAAAGTTGATCATCGCCCGTCGGGTCGTGCGGCCCACGATGTACTCGCCAGCCGAAAACGCCCGGCGCTTCAGCGTGTCCTGAAAATACTTCCGGTCGGCCACCGAGACACCCTGCGGCAAATATGAACCAGACGCCCGGATGACGCCCGAAACATCGGCGATCTGCAGCGTATTGTACTGCGGGTTGCGGATCATCAGCCGGGTCAATAGTCCGGTGCTGCCGTCGAGCCGGCCATCCCGCACCGCCGGCATTTCGGCTATCGTGTCGAGGAGGCGACGCGTATCCATCATCAGGTTCGTGTACGTGGAGGCGATCTCGCGCATCGCCAGAGCAGACTCCTGCTGGAGTGCCTGCCGCGCATCCCGTTGCTGTGAATAGCCGGCAGAAAGGATGATCAGCAAAGCCGGTAGAATCGACGCCCAGACCAGGATGATCAGATGCGCACGAACGGGCCATTGAAGCTTGAATCGCATGCGACGGAGTAAGTGGGGTATCTCTCGCAGGCATGCTGTGGGCAGTGATCGTCTTTATGCAAGCTGGCGGGGGGACGAAATTCACATTTTTCTGCGGCCATCAATGTCGTGAAGGGGGCGAACTACCACTCCCATAAAAAAAGAGTGGAGGATACGCCCCCCGTTTTGTTCTCATGCGCGCTTCCCTATGTCGTCCTCCACCGAATCGCTTTCCCGCATCGAAGCTGCGCAACGCGCCGTGCTCGCCCAGACGGAGCTCATGCACCGCGAGTTCGGTCGCGCCCAAAGCCAGTGGAAAAGCGACGGCACCCGTGTGACCCCCGTCGATTTAGCCATTTCGGCCAACATCTTTCGCGAGCTCGGTGAACAGTTTCCAGAAGACCAGTTTTTCAGCGAGGAGCTCACTCAAGTCGATGCCCCCATCCCGGTCACCGCACGCTTCTCGTGGGTGCTCGATCCGATCGATGGCACCAACAACTACGCCATGGGCATCGCCCACTGCGCCATCTCCCTCGCGCTTCTCGAAAACGGGCAACCCATCTATGGCGTGATCTATGACATGTCGCGGCGCAGCCTCATCCACGGCGGCCCCGGCTTCGGCGTGAAAGACGGCGGACGCGAGGTCCACGTGCTCGCCGGCGGTCTGCACCGCCAGGCGCTCATCGGCTTTCACAGCCCGATCTCGCATGATTACTCCGGACAGGCCCAGCGCGTGATCGGATCCCTGAAAATCCGCGGACTAGGGAGCAGCACGCTCCACCTGGCCTACGTCGCCGCGGGCATCCTCAATGGCACCATCGATCACAACGTCCGCATCTGGGACATCGCCGCGGCAGTCCCGCTGGTCTGGGCGGCGGGCGGCAGCGTCGAATTTCTCAACGGCGAACAGTTCCCCATGCGCGAGTTCAACCTGAAAATGTCGCGTATCGTGTACCTCGCCGGCAGCGCCGAGACCTGCCGCGAGTTGCGCGCCATCCTGCAAGGCTGAGCCCGCAGGCACACCTCCGGCCTTGCGCCCGGCGCCTGGCACTCTTGATTCCCTTCTTTTCTACATGGCTTACGACTGGCTCAAAGGCGTCTCCGACGAATATGATGTGATCGTGATTGGCAGCGGTCTGGGCGGCCTCACGGGCGCCAACTGCCTCGCCAAGGCCGGTCATCGTGTGCTCCTGCTGGAGCATCACTACCAGTACGGCGGCCTCTCGACCTGGTTTACCCGCAAGGGCGGACACATCTTCGACATCTCCCTGCACGGGTTTCCGTCCGGCATGATCAAGTCATGCCGCAAGTATTGGACCAAGGAGATCGCCGACGCCATCGTGCAACTGAAGGGCATCCGCTTCATCAACCCGCAGATGAACCTGCGCACGACCTTCGACCGGCAGGACTTCACGCGGATCATCACCGACGAGTTTCACGTGCCCGCGGCGACCGTGCGCCAGTTCTTCGACGACCTGCGCGCGATGAACTACTACGACCACAATCCCGAGACGACGGGCGAGATGTTCGAGCGCTATTTCCCCGGCCGCGACGATGTCCAGCGCCTGCTCATGGAGCCGATCACGTACGCCAACGGCTCCACGCTGCGCGACCCGGCGATCACGTACGGCATCGTGTTTTCCAACTTCATGGGCGCCGGCGTCTACACCTTCCGCGGCGGCACCGACATGCTCATCAAGCAGATGGTCGCCGAGCTCCAGCGCAACGGCGCCGAGGTCCGCAAACACGTGCGTGTCGAAAAAATCCTCACTGAGAGGCGCGAAGGTAAACGTGTCGTGGCTGGCGTGGTGGCCAACGGCCGGGAGATCCGCGCCAAGGTCGTCCTCTCCAACGCCAACATCAAAAACACCACCATGCAGCTCGTCGGCGCCGAGAATCTGCCGGCCGATTACCGCGCCGAGGTGGAAAAAGTCCGCATCAACACCAGCTCGTGCCAGGTGTATTTCGGCATCCGCAAAGGCGAGTCGATCCCACATGTCGGAGATCTGCTGTTCACCTCCGAGGCCCCGAAATTCTCCAGCGACGAACTCGTCGATCTGCACACGCGCAGCCGCACTTTCTCTGTCTATTACCCAGACACTCGCCCCGGCTCTGATCGCTACACCGTCGTCGCCTCGCTCAACGCGCGCTACGAAGACTGGGCGAAAATGACGGACTCCGAGTATGCGCAGCACAAACAGCGGTTGATCGACGAATCGCTGGCTTCACTCGAACGCCACATCCCGGGTATTAGCGCCAAGATCGATTGGATGGAGGCCGCCACGCCCCGCACCATCGAGCGCTACACCACGCATATGGGTGGCACCTCCTTTGGCACCAAGTTCGAGGGGCTGAAAGTCTCCATGGATCTGCCCGCTCAAATCCCCGGCCTCTATCACGCCGGCTCCGTGGGCATCATCATGTCCGGCTGGCTGGGCACCATTAACTATGGCGTCATCACGGCCAACCAGATCGACAAACTGCTTTTTCAGCAAAAACGTGGCGTTTCCGTCGTTGAAGCCGCGGGCGTAACTCACCAAGGTGCTTGAAACCCACGATGTCCAACGTCACCGACTTCATCCCACACCGCCCGCCATTCCTCTTCGTTGACGAAGTGGTGTCGGAATCCGCTGACGGCCTGGTGGCCCGCAAAACCTGGCGCGCCGACGAAGACTTTTACCGCGGGCATTATCCCGGCATGCCCATCACGCCGGGCGTTCTGCTCTGCGAAGCCGTTTTTCAGACCGGCGCCCTTTTTCTCTCCCGCCGCCAGGTCGCCCAGGGTAACCCAGCCTCGGAGGGCGTGCCCTTGCTTGCGAGAATCGGCGATGTGCGTTTCCGCAACCCGGTTTTCCCGGGTGAGACGATCACGATCGAAGTGAAGCAAAAGGAGCTCGTGGCCGGATTTATCTTTATGTCGGGCAGCGTCAAAAGCGGCGACAAGCGCGTGCTCACGGTCGAGTTCTCCGTCAGCTGGAAAAAACCGGAAGTATCCGGTGGATGTTAAATAGTTAGACCTCTTTACCATAGTTTAACACTTGCCCTCGACTAGGACTTTTGAGCCCATTTCGGCCTGTGAGTAGTTTTCTCAACCTCAACGGCAAAACCATTGTCGTTCTTGGTGTCGCCAATCGGAAGAGCGTGGCATGGCACATTGCGCGCGAGCTCGAGACGTTTGGCGCGCGCGTGGTGTACAGCGTGCGTTCGGAAGCGCGTCGCCAGAGTTTGCTCGCCGCACTCGCCGGGAAACCCGTTTTTGTGTGCGACGTGGAGGAGGAGGGCGCTGCCGACCGGCTCGCCGCAGAGGTCGCCCAGGCCGGGCTCGGCCCGATTCACGGACTCGTGCACTCCATCGCGTTTGCCAACTACAGCGAGGGTTTCCGGCCTTTCCACGAGACCAAGCGCAAAGACTTCCTCCAAGCGACCGCCATCTCCGCGTTTTCGCTCGTCGAGGTCGCGCGCGCCTTCAAACCGTACTTTGCGCCGCAGGCCTCCGTCGTGACGATCGGCATCTCCTCGCTCGTGGTGACGCCGGACAACTACGGCTACATGGGCCCGATCAAGGCGGCCCTCGAATCGAGCGCGCGTTTCCTGGCAAAATCCTTCAGCGCCGACTCCGACGTACGCTTCAATGTCATCGGTGCCGGCCCGCTCAAGACAAGTGCCTCGGCCGGCATCCCCGGCTATCTGGAAAGCTATCTCTACTCTGAAAAGCTCACCTTCCGCCGCCGTAATCTGGATACTGCGGAGGTCGCCAACGCCGCGCTCTTTCTTCTGAGCGGACGCAGCAGCGGGCTCAACGGGACCACGATCACCGTCGATGCCGGGCTGGGGTGCAATTACTACGACAAGGAGATCGTGCGACTGGCCATGCGGCCGGAGCGGTGAGGCCACCCATGCGTTTTCAGCACGTCTGCATCGAATCGCTCGCCACCGCCTTGCCCGATGAGGCCTGGACCTCCAGTGCCATCGAGGAGCAACTGCGCCCGCTGTACGAACGCCTGAAGCTACCGTTTGGCCGGCTGGAACTGATGACCGGCATCCGCGAGCGCCGTTTCTGGCCCGCTGGTACGCGCCCCTCCGAGGCAAGCGCCGCCGCGGGTAGGGCGGCGCTGGCCCGCTCGCAGGTGCCTGTCTCCGAGATTGGACTCTTTATCCATTCGGCCGTCTGCCGCGACATGATGGAACCCGCGACCGCCGCCTTTGCCCACCGTTTGCTCGGGCTGCCGGCCACCGCGCAGATCCTCGACGTGTCCAACGCCTGCCTCGGCTTCCTCAACGCGCTCACGCTCGCAGCCGGCATGATCGAGTCGGGCCAGATCCGCGCGGCGCTCATCGTGTCGGGCGAGAACGGCCGGCCGCTCGTCGAGCAGACGATCAAGACGCTGCGCGAGCAGCCGCTCGACCGAAACCAGATCAAGGGATTCTTTGCCAACCTCACCATCGGCTCCGGCGCAGTCGCCGCCGTCGTCTGCCACGGGTCGCTCGTCCAAGGCGAACGCCACCGCCTGATTGGTGGGGCCGTGCGCGCCGCGACTGGCCACAACCATCTCTGCCAGGGCGACGCCCACGGGGCCGAAGCGCTCCAGATGCAAACCGACGCCGAAGCATTGCTGGTCGCCGGCGTAAAGGTCGCACAGGAGACGTGGACCGATTTCGCCGCCGCCACCGGTTGGACGGTGCCCATGGTCCAGCGTTTCATCTGCCACCAGGTCGGCGCGGCCCATCGCCGCCGGCTCTACGAGATGCTCGGGCTCGATCTGGCCAGGGATTTTTCGACTTTCGAAACGCTCGGTAACGTCGGCTCCGTATCCCTGCCAGCCACGTTGTCCAAAGCGGTCGAGGCGGGTGCCGTCCAGCGCGGCGATCGTGTCGCACTGCTCGGTATCGGTAGCGGGATAAACTGCATGATGCTCGCCCTCGAATGGTAACCTCCGAACAGCTTCCCGACTGGTTGAAACGGCAGTACCCGTTTAAGACGAAGTCGTACACGACGCCGCACGGCGCGCAGATGAGTTACGTGGACGAGGGCCCACACTCCGAGGAGGCGGTGCTCTTCCTGCACGGCAATCCCTCGTGGTCGTTTCTTTATCGCGACATCATCAAGACGCTCTCGCCGAAGATCCGCTGCATCGCGCCGGACCACATCGGCATGGGCCTTTCGGATAAGCCGGCGGATTACCCTTATAACCTGGCCGCGCGCATCACGGACATCGAGGGGCTCGTCAACCATCTCGGCCTCTGGAAAGTCCATCTGGTCGTGCACGACTGGGGCGGGGCCATCGGCAGTGGCTGGGCGGTCAGGCGTCCAGAACGGGTGGGGCGCATCGTTATTTTCAACACGGGCGCGTTTCGCTCGCCGCATATTCCGCTGCGCATCGCGCTTTGCCGCACGCCCGTGCTCGGCACGTTCATCGTCCGCGCGCTCAACGGCTTTGCGGGGCCCGCCGTCTGGATGTCGATGAACAATCGCAAACTCACGCGCGACGAGCGCCGTGGTTTCCTGTTCCCGTATAATTCATGGGGCAATCGGGTCGCGGTAAACGCCTTCGTCAAAGACATCCCGATGGAGGACGATCATCCGAGCTACAAGACGCTCGTCGAGGTCGAGCTCGGCCTGAAGGAACTGCACCCCAAACCCGTACGCCTGATCTGGGGCGGGGCGGATTTCTGCTTCGACATGCGCTTCTTCATGCGCTGGCAGAAAATTTTCCCGCACGCCCAACATTTTTACATGCCCGAAGCCGGTCACTACGTGATCGACGACAGCGCACCGACGGCGACCCGACTGACCACCGAGTTCCTCCTGAGTAAGTAGCCACACAGGGGAGCGCCAATGCCGTTATTCGCCCCCAATGAGGCAAACCAAGACCCATTGCGCCATGGAATTATGAATATTAAACATAATGTACATTGTGCGCCGTTGGCGTATTGAAACTGGCGGCCTGGGAAGAGCCCAGCGGTTCGGTCAGCCGTCGAGTCTGACTTCTCGGATCCGCCCGGCTTTCCACGTGGCAACACGTGGACCGCACTCAAGCTGGCCAGACGATTCCGAGCCACATGGTGGGTTAACACGCAGACAACTTCGCCACCAGGCGCTGGATGATTGCGCCTTCTCAGGTCCGCACATCCCTGCCATGGATTTGCCTCCGCCTTCGCTCAACCTCACCCATGCCACATCGCATCCTCGTCGCTCCCGATAAATTCAAAGGCTCGCTGACGGCACCCGCCGCCGCCCAGGCCATCGGCGACGGCATCCGTGATGCGTTGCCCGATGCGGAGATCGTTCTGCGCCCTATCGCTGATGGCGGCGACGGCACGGCCGAAACGCTCCACGCCGCGCTCGGCGGCTCATGGGTTCACGTTCCGGGAGTCGCCGATCCGCTCGGCCGCCCCATCGAAGCCCGCTATCTGTGGATTGGCGCCGATCTGGCCGTCATCGCCATGAGCGAAGCCTCCGGGCTGTGGCGGCTCCATCCGGGCGAATACGATCCGCTCCGCGCCTCCACCTTCGGCACCGGGCAACTCATCGCCGACGCCCTACACCGCGGGGCTCGCCGCATTCTGATTGGCCTCGGCGGCAGCGCGACCAACGACGGCGGCGCAGGCATGGCCCGCGCACTCGGGTTTCAGTTTCTCGATTCGTTTGGCCGCCCACTCGACCTCCCCGCGGCGCTTGTCGATCTAGGCACCATCGCGCCGCCGTCCCACGCGTCCGCCGCCGAGATCACCGGACTCTGCGATGTGAGCAACCCACTCCTCGGCCCGCACGGCGCCTCACAGACTTTTGCCCCACAAAAAGGTGCCACGCCCGCCCGAGCCGAGTCGCTCGACCGACATCTCCGCCATCTGGCCGACGTCGTCGCCCGCGACCTCCATTGCGATTTTCGCGACACGCCGGGCGCCGGTGCGGCCGGCGGACTCGGGTTTGGCCTGCTCAGCTTCTGCAGTGCCTCACTCAAGCCGGGTTTCGAAACGATCGCTGCGCTGCTCGGCCTTCAACGAGAAATCGCCACCTGCGACCTGGTGATCACCGGCGAAGGTTCGCTCGACGACCAGACGCTCCATGGGAAAGGTCCCTGCGGCATCGCGCACCTCGCCCGAGCCGCCGGCAAACCCGTACTTGCCTTTGCCGGGCGCATCGACGGCTCACCCGCGTTGTCGGCGGCATTCGACGACCTCCACACAATCACGCCCGCAGACATGCCCGTCGACGCCGCGTTTGCCGAGGCGTCCACGCTGCTTCGCCAAAGCGTGGCCCATGCGCTCGCCAGGCGGCGGCACACCTAAACGCGTCCGCGCGGTTTTTCTTTTCACCCGACGCCGGCTGTGTGTGAGTGGGCGGCGCATGACCTCCCGCGAACGCTTCCTCGCCGCCTGCGCCAGCCAACCGCTCGACCGGCCCCCGCTCTGGATCATGCGCCAGGCCGGCCGCTACCTCCCCGAGTACCGCGAGCTCAAAGCCCGCCACTCCTTCCTCGAAATGGTGCGCACCCCCGCACTCGCCGCCGAGGTCACGCTCCAACCACTGCGCCGGTTCGCCTTCGACGCCGCGATTCTCTTCTCCGACATCCTCGTCATCCCTGAAGCACTCGGCCAGGGCTACCACTTCCGCGATCAGGGCGGCATTGCGATGGAATTTCCCCTCGCAACACGCGCGCAAATCGACGCCCTCCGCCCCGCCGAGGTCGTCCCCGAGCACCTCGCCTACGTCGGCGAAACGCTCCGGCTCCTGCGCCGCGAGCTCGGCGACGCCCACGCACTCCTCGGCTTCGGCGGCTCCCCATGGACGCTCGCGTGCTACATGGTCGAGGGCGGCAGCTCCGAGGATTTTGCCGCCATCAAATCCCTTTTCTACACCGACCGCGCCGCCTTCGACGCCCTGATGGAGCGCCTCACCGCCGCCCTCATCGCGTACTTCCAGATGCAGATCCGCGCCGGCGCCGATGCCATCCAGATTTTCGATTCCTGGGGCGGCATCGTCCCCGGCCACGATTACGAAGCCGCCTCGCTGCGCTGGATTCGCCGGATCGTCGCCGCCCTGCCCGCCACGTTCCCCGTCATCCTCTACGCCAAAGGCACCGCGCCCCAGCTCGCCGCCCAGGCCACCTGCGGCGCACGCGTGCTCAGCGTGGACTGGACCGTCGATCTGCCCACCGCCCGCGCGGCCCTGCCGCCGTCCATCGCGATCCAGGGCAACCTCGACCCGGTGCTCCTCAACCTCGCGCCCGACATCGTGCGCCGCGAGACCACGCGCGTGCTCGAAAGCATGCGCGGCCACGCCGGACATATTTTCAACCTCGGCCACGGCATCCTCCCGCAGGCGCGCCTCGAAAGCGTCGCCGCCCTCGTTGATACCGTCACAAATTGGCATTAACCACACCGGCGCGCGGGCCGACTCCGCGCTTGGCAAGGCCGGACGCGCGGCGCATTCCTACGTCGGAACCATGACGACACCCGCTCAGCCTGCTCGCGCCACGATCGCCATCCTCGGCGGCGGCATCACCGGACTCACCGCCGCATTCCGGCTCGTTTCACGGGGCTATTCCGTGCGCCTCTTCGAGCAAACCCGGCGGCTCGGCGGCTCCGTCGGCAGCGAGTGCACCGAGGGCTGGCTCGTCGAACGCGGCCCCAATTCGCTCCTCGAAAGCGAGCCCGCCCTCGCCGAGATCGTCCAGTCGCTCGGTTTGCAGGACCAACTCATCCCCTCGCTGCCCACCGCAAAGAAACGCTTCATCGTGCGCCGCGGCCAGCTCTGCGACCTGCCCATGTCGCCCGGTGGCTTTTTCAAGACGCCCCTGTTTTCCTTCCGCGGGAAACTCCGCCTGTTCGGCGACGTTTTCCGCCGCCCGCGCACGCGCCCGGCCGACATCAGCCTCGGCGAGTTTATCCGCCAACACTTCGGCCAGGAAGCCGTCGACTACGGCCTCAATCCCTTTGTCTCGGGCGTCTATGCCGGCGACCCCGGCAAGCTCTCGGCGCAATACGCGTTTCCCAAACTCTGGGCCCTCGAGCAGTCGCACGGCTCCATCCTCCGCGGCATGGGCGCCGCCGCCAAGGCCCGCCGCGCCGCCAACGGCGGGCAGCGGCCACCGCGCCCGCGCCTGATCTCGTTTACCCGCGGTCTACAAACGCTCGTCGATGCGCTCGCGGCTCGCCTACCCGAAGGTTCCGTGCAACTCGGCGCACGCGTCGAGGCCGTCTGGTCCGGCCCGCGCTGGCAGGTCCGCTGGCACGACGGCCAGACCAGCCACACCGAAGTGTTCGACAAAGTCCTTTGCGCGCTGCCCTCCGGCGGTCTCTCGCAACTCGCCGTCGGTGCCGACGGCGCCATGCCGCTCGCCGGACTCGCCCAACTGGAAAACCCGCCCGTCTCCTCGCTCTTCCTCGGATTCCGCCGCGAGCAAGTCCGCCACCCGCTTGATGGCTTTGGCGCCCTCATCCCCGCGTTGGAGCGCCGCCCCGAGCTCGGCATCCTCTTCTCGTCGTCGCTCTTTGCCGGCCGCGCGCCCGAAGGCCACGTCGCGCTCACCATCATGGTCGGCGGCGTCCGCCAGCCCGTCCTCGCGCGCCAGTCCACCGAGGAGTTGCTCGCCACCGTCACGCCCAGCCTGCGCGACCTGCTCGGCGTCAGCGGCGCTCCGGTCTTCGTGCGACACAACTTCTGGCCCGCCGCCATCCCGCAATACAACCTCGGCTACGGCCGCCACCTCGCCGCCATCGAGGCCTGCGAACGCGCCCACCCAGGCCTCTTCATCGGTGGCAACACCCGCGACGGCATCTCCGTCCCCCAATGCCTGCGCGCCGGCATCAACCTCGCCGGGAAAGCCGACTCCCCGTCATGACGCCGTCCCACGCCAGCCTCGATCTCGACCTCATCCGCAAGTACTCGATTCCGGGCCCGCGCTACACCTCCTACCCACCGGCGACCAAGTTCACCACCGACCTGCCCGCCCTCCGGCTCGACGACGCCCTGCGCGACGACAACGCCCCCGGCGCCGGCCCGCTCTCGCTCTATTTCCACCTGCCGTTTTGCGCCAGCCGCTGCTGGTTCTGCGGCTGCACCAACATCATTTCCTCGCGCCTCGACGACGCCGCCAGCTACGGCGAAGACCTCGCCCGCGAGCTCGCCCTCACCGCCGCTCGCATCGCGCCCGGCCGCCCCGTCACCCAGATCCACTTCGGCGGCGGCACTCCCACGTTTTTTCCGCCTGACGAGCTGCGCAAACTCGGCGCGCTCATCCGCCGACATTTCACGCTCGCACACGACTGCGAGTTCGGCGTCGAGATCGATCCGCGCAGCCTCACGCGCGAACACGTCCAGGCGCTCCGCGATATCGGCACCAACCGCGCCTCGCTCGGCGTGCAGGATACCAATCCCGAGGTCCAGCGCGCCATCCACCGGGACCAACCCCACGAGATCAACCGCCAGGCCGTCGAGTGGCTCCGCGCCGAGGGCATCGACTCGCTCAGCGTCGATCTCATCTACGGCCTGCCGCTGCAAACGCCCGACACCTTTGCGCGCACCATCGACGACGTCCTCGGCCTGGCCCCCGCGCGGCTGTCCGTTTTCAGCTACGCGCACGTCCCCTGGATCAAACCTTCGCAAAAGATTTTCGACCACCGCGGCGAGTTGCCCGGCCCCGAGGCGAAACTCGCGATGTTTGCCCTCGCGCACGACCGCCTCACCCGCGCCGGCTACGTGGACGTCGGCCTCGACCATTTCGCCCGGCCCGACGACGAGCTGGCCGTCGCCCAGCGCGCCGGCACGCTCCAGCGCAATTTCCAAGGCTACAGCACGCGCGCCGGCGCCTCGCTCTACGGCTTCGGCATTTCCTCCATCTCGTCCACGGCCGACACCTACCGGCAGAATCACAAAACGCTGCCGGCCTGGCGCGACGCCCTCGCGCGCGGCGAGCTGCCCATCGAGCGCGGCCTGCGCCTCACCGCCGAAGATGCCCGCCGGCGCACGATCATCATGCGCCTGATGTGCGACCGCCGGCTCGATTT
>ERZ795030.335-NODE-335-length-75141-cov-5.630983_pt1 | contig 75141 bp, 58 predicted proteins | sample MGYA00375122_ERZ795030 | MGnify/ENA primary metagenome ERZ795030 (study PRJEB30165, sample SAMN05720146) | activated sludge metagenome | isolation source: anaerobic digester from wastewater treatment plant | place: Japan | collected 2015-04-20 ... | reverse complement strand
GCCGATACGCGCATGTGGCATTTCCTGACGGGGCCCGCGGAGACGATACATCTTCTGGCGGCAAAGGGCTTCAATCTGGGCCGGTTGGACGACCCTACGGAGCATAGCTCGCGATTGGTCCTGGTCGACCGCACGGGCCACATCCGGGGATATTATGACGGCATCGACCCCAGCCAAATGCAACGCCTGATCAAGGACATCCGGTCGTTGTTGGCGGCGCGCGGATGACGTCACGGCCTACGACTGATCCGGAAAGCGGCGCGGTTGACATGCGGCGCGGTTTGTGTGAAAGTTTTGGACCGCCGCCACGCGGCGCCAGGCCATCGTAGCGCGCCATGGCCTCCAGCGCGGAACGATGCGAAAGGCACCCTGGATAAACGCCGATAGAAAAAACGCTGCAACAAAAGAGATTGCCCCTGGGGGCCTTTCCTTGAAAAATGAACTCCCGATGTATGGAAATGTGAATGAGGAGGTGTGACATGAGCAGTGGACTTCGCGTGACGGTATGGAACGAAGGGGTGCATGAACGCGAGCACGAGGCGGTGCAAAAGGTTTACCCCATGGGAATGGGGCGCCGAATTGCGCAATATCTCGAACGCCAGCCCGGCATCGCGTCCGTTCGCGCGGTCGAGCTTGCGGACGAACAGCAGGGCCTGACGGATGAGGTTCTCAACACGACGGACGTCATGACCTGGTGGGGGCATATGGCGCATCATCTCGTCACGGACGAAAACGTGGCGCGGGTGCAGCATCGCGTGGTGCAAGGCGGCATGGGGCTGGTCGTGCTGCATTCCGGCCATTTCTCGAAAATATTCAAAGCGCTGATGGGCACTGGCTGCGAGTTGAAGTGGCGCGAGATCGGCGAACGCGAGCGCGTGTGGGTCGTCGACCCGTCGCATCCCATCGCGGAAGGGCTGCCGGAGTGCATCGAAATCCCCGAGACGGAAATGTACGGCGAACACTTCGATATTCCCCAGCCGGACCAGCAGGTGTTCATCAGCTGGTACCAGGGAGGCGAAGTGTTTCGCAGCGGCTGCTGCTGGCATCGCGGGCGCGGCAAGGTCTTCTACTTCAGCCCGGGGCACGAAACATTGCCTATCTACCACAACGAACTCGTGTTGAAGATCATTTACAACGGCGTGCGATGGGCCGCCCCCTCGGGATTGGCGGCTGTCACGCGCGGCCATTGCCCTAATCCGCCCGAAGAAATCGCCCCGCACCACGCATAGCATGGAACGGGACGCTCCGCCCCGGCCGCATGCGCGAGCCGGAGTCGGCAAGCAGGACGCCTCATGAACGACTCGACCTCGACAGAATTGCGCGTGGCTCGCACCCGCTCGTTTCGGAACGGAGTCCTTGTGGGGGCGATCGCGTTGGCGATTCTGGAGTTGACGTTGCGGTGGCTGGGGCTGTCGCGCCCGATCTTGTACGTCAAGGACTCGGAAGCGGGGTACCGCCTCAAGCCCAGCCAGACGGTTACGTATGGGCGCAACGCCATCTCCATCAATCGATGGGGCGTGCGGGACAGCCGTGCTTTTGACGCAAAAGACCCGGATGTGCGGCGCGTGCTGATTCTCGGCGATTCGGTCACGTGGGGCGGCGTTCGCGAGCGCCAGGACCGCCTCTTCACATCGCGCTTGGAAGAGCGATTATCCGGCGCGGAAGTCATCAATGCCGGCGTCAACGGCTACTCGATAGGGCAGATGGCGGCGTTGTACCGAGGAAATCTGCGGGCTCTCGCGCCGGACCTTGTCGTGGTGTGCGCGATCGTCCGCGATTTTACGCGTCCTCCCAAGGTGGAACTACGCGGAGAAAGCCCTCTTTTCCCGACGCGAAAGCCTTCTTGGGCGTTGCCGGAAGCGATGGGCATGGCAGTCTTCCGTGTGACGGATCGTTTCGGTTGGGGCGCGTTCGACTCCGCTTATCCCGTGGAGCGGGCAGGTCCTGCCCTAAACGAAAACCAGTGCGTCGAGGCCAACGCCGACGCCCTAAAGGGGCTCGCCGCAGAACTGGCGAGCGTGGCGCGTTTGCTGGTCGTCCTCTTGCCGGATCAGTATGCGCCGGACCGTTCCGCGCAGGCGGCGCGAATTGCCGCCTCATTGGACGCGCGCCGCATTCCGTGGAAGGACCTCGCGCCGGCAATTCCTGTTCGCGCGGACCTTTTCATCGACCGTGTCCATCTAACCCGCGCAGGCCACGAGGAAATCGCTCATGCCCTCGCTCCATTGGTTCAAGACAGCCTCTCGCACGACGTGCGCTAGCCGGCGCGTCCGTCTCCGATCGCCAAGGTTCGCCGCGCGCCTTCGACCGCTGTCCTGTTGCGGCGCGTTGGGGATCGCCGCTGTCGTGATGGTCGTTGCCGCATGCATCAAGCCCGTTTCGACCGGAACATCCGCGGGATCGCCTTTTCTGCCGATCGATTCCGAAAAAGCCCTTTTCTGGGACCGTCAGACCACGGAAACCGCAGAGCTCCTCAAGGAATTCATTCGCGAGTTCAACGCGAACCGCCTGGGACCGTCCATCGAGGCGGAGTACATCGGCGGGTACGGCGAAATTTTTCGCAAGGTGTCGGCGAGCATCCAGGCCAGGAAGCTTCCTGCAATGGCGGTCGCATACGAAAGCATGACGGCGGAGTACGTGTTGGCGGGCGCCGTCATCGATCTGGAATCGTTGGCGGCGGACCCGCGAACCGGTCTTGATTCGGCGGCGCGCGACGATTTTTTCCCGGCGGTGCTCGAAACGAACCGTTACCCCGACTTCGGCGACAAGATGTTCTCGTTTCCCTTTGCCAAAAGCGTGTTAGTCATGTATTATAATAAAAGGCTGTTGGCCGAGGCGGGCATTGATGCGCCGCCGAAGACATGGGACGAGTTTCTCGGCCAGTGCCGGCGGATCAAGGCAAAAACCGGCCGGGCCGCCTATCCCATCAGCGTGGACTGTTCGACCATCAATGGCATGATCTACAGCATGGGGGGCGACGTCGTCCGGGGGCGCGAGACCTTGTACGATTCGCCGCAAGCGTTGAAAGTCTTTCGGCTTATCGAAACCCTCAGCCAGGAGGGGCTCGCCTACCCCATCACGCCCGACACCTACGACGACCGCGTCGCCCTCTCGCAGGATCGCGCCGCATTCGCGTTCCGATCGAGTTCGCATCGGACCAGCATGGAGACGCTCATGGAGGGCGACCACAGCCGCTGGGGCATCGCGCCCATTCCCCAAGCCGATCCAGCCGACCCGCACACCGTGCTCTATGGCCCGAACGTGGTCATTTTCAACACTACGCCCGAGCAACAACGCGCCGCATGGGCCTTCGTCACGTTTTTCACGTCTCCGGAAATATCTGCGCGATGGGCATTGGGCACGGGCTATATGCCGGTGCGAAGATCCGTCGCGAGCGACCCCGGCATGCAAGCGTTTTGGAGCGAATGGCCCGACAACCGCACCGCGTTTGATTGCCTGTCGTACGCGCGTCCCGAGCCTAACCTGGCCGGGTGGCAACGGGTGCGCGACATCGTCGAATTGGCCGAAACGTCCATCCTGGCCCGTCTCAAAACGGCCGATCAGGCCGTCCGCGATCTCAAACGCGCCGCAGACGCCGCACTGCGTCAAGCGCAGCCAGACGCGGGCGCGTCTCCTAAGGCGTTTTGACGGTCGCGCGCGGCGCACGCATGGAAAGCGCCCGAAGCCAAGTGGTACGATTCGCCGAAGCATGATTTTTCACCGTGGAGGGAGGGAGCAAGCATGAAACGGAACATCATCGTTGTTGGCGTGGGCGGCATGGGCGGCGTCTGGACGGCCGCTGTTGCAGGCTCGACGCGTTGGAAGGCGGCGGCCTATGTCGATACGAACAAGGACCATCTCGCTGCGGCGACCCGGCAGTACGGCGTCCCCAAGACGCGGTGCTACACGAACCTGGACAAGGCGTTGGCGGACGTCGAGGCGGACGCCCTGATCGACGTGACCCCGCAGCAATTTCGCAAGGGCGTTTGCCAGGCAGCTTTTGCGCGGGGACTGCATGTGCTCTCCGAAAAACCGCTGGCCGATACCCTCCGCAATGCCCAGGCCATCGTGAAAAGCGCCGCGAAGGCGAACCGCACGTACATGGTCGCGCAGAACTACCGGTTTCAGCCCGCCACCCAGACCGCACGGCGCCTGGCGCAGCACGGGACGATCGGACCGATCGGCTATATCGGCGTCTCCTTTCACAAGGGCCCGCGTTTCGGAGGATTTCGCGAAGAGATGGCCTATCCGCTTGTGCTGGACATGTCGATCCATCACATCGACATGATCCGCTGCATCACGGGATGCGACATCGTTTCGGTGCAGGCGACGAGCGTCAATGCGCCGTGGAACTGGAACAAAGGCGACGCGACGGTCATGGCGCAATTCGTGCTCGACAATGGATGCGCGGTGAACTATTTCGGAAGTTGGGTGGCGCAAGGGGCCGAAACGTCGTGGAATGCGGACTGGCGGTTTGCGGGGGCGTCGGGAACGCTCGAATGGACGAACGACGTGTTGCGCGTGTCCCATGCCGATGGCGCGGCCAAGCGCGTGCCGTTGGTGAAAATGCCGGTGCAACATCAGGCCTATTTGCTGGAGGCGTTCGCCCAATCCTTGGACACCGGCGAAGAGCCGAAAACCAGCGGCGCGCGAAACCTGAACAGTCTGGCGGCAACTCACGCCGTCGTTCGCGCCATTAAAGAGGACAGACGCGTTTGCGTGCGCGACATGTTGGCGTGAGGGGGTAATGGAAGCAGAGAGCCGATACAGTGCGCGGCGGCTTTTCGGGGCGGCCCTCCTGTTTATCGTCGCCGCGCCGGTGTTCTGGACTGGCGTTGCGCCGCCGCCGGACAGAGGCATGACGCCTCATGAACAGGCCGACCTCCGCCACGTCGCCTATCCGGCCTTGCAGTACGGCTTTGAGCAACTCCGCGCCGGACATGTGCCGCTCTGGAACCCGCGCCAGCTCTGCGGCGCGCCCTTCCTGGCCGATCCGCGCGTGGGCCTTTTCCAGCCGCTGAATTGGGTCTTCCTGTTCGTTTCGCCCGAACGCGCGGCCCCGCTCAACGCTTTGCTCAGCCTTGTCCTGATGGGCACGGCCACGACCCTGTTCGTCCGATCGTTGGGAGTGCAATACACGTCCTCTTTTCTGGCAGGAGTGGCATATGCATTTTCCGGCGCGGCGGTCTCGGGCATGTGCCTTCCATCCGTCGCCGCCGCATTGGCATGGGGACCGGTTCTTGTCTGGGCGGCGAGCGAATTCCGCAGAAATCCCGGCAAAGGCCAAACCTTGGGCGTCGGAGTGAGCGGAGGGTTGCTGCTTCTCTCCGGGGCAACGGCCGCAGCCACGATGTTCCTTGCGCTTGCGGCGCTTTTTCTGTTCCTTGCGACGATGCGTCCGCCCGTTATAACCGGGAACCGAATGCACCGGCGCGACGCCCTCATTGGAATTGGACTCTCCCTCGGCATCATGCTGACGCTGACCGCTATCCAATGGCTTCCGGCGTTGTTCTGGCTTTCCCAACTGGACCAGCCCGCGCGTGCATTGTGGGGATCCGTCGGCCAGGCCGAAACGCCGCATCGGCTGCGCGATCTTCCGCTGCAGATGCTTGCGCCGCGCCCCGGCATAGTTCCTCGACTCGCATATCTTGGCGTTATCCCCTTGCTTCTGGCGCCGGCCGCCGCGCTGCACCGGCGGTATTGGCGCGAAAGCGCTCTCCTATGCGGATTCCTCATCGTTCTGACAACTGCGGGAGCGACCGTCGAACGGTTGCCGCTCGGCTTTCCGCGCGAAGCGCTCGCCTTTCCCGCCGTTTTCTGTTTCACGGTTCTCGCGGGCATTGGCGCCGACCGGCTGCTCACTCCATGGCAGGATTTTCGATCGGAGCCGGTTTGGAAGCCCGCGATCGTGACGCTGCTCCTTGCCCTCGTCCTATTCGTGGCGGCAGGCGGCGATATCCGGGGCAGAGTGTTCGCTTGCGTCTTGGCGCTGCTCCCTTTTCTGCTCTTCCGCACGCGATGGAGCAGCGCCTTTTCGGGAATGCTCCTGGCGCTGTTTCTGTATGCGGACTTGTGGGAGGCCGGTCGGGTGACTGGCGCTCGCCCATTCGACGCCGCCGCCGTTGCGTATGAACGGCATCAGCAGTCGATCGCCGCGCTCCAGGAACAGTCCTTCGGCGGAAGGGCCATGCTGCTCACCCACGCCCTTCCAGAACAAGTGGGGCTTTTGTACGGCATATCCGCTGCGAACGGCGATGTCGGCGCCATGACGCCCAGACAGCGGAAATGGCGCGACACGCTCTTCGCGGGTCAGGACGCGCGCGACGGCGACGGGGAAAAACGCACGGCGAACCTCCTGCATGCGATGAGCGTGCGCGCGCTGATGGAAGATTCCGGCGCGCACGGCCATGCCGAACGGCTGCTGGCCCGAGGGGCGCGACTGCGGGAAGCGCCGCAAACCGGCACATTGCGCGTATTTCAGAACGAAGACGCCCTGCCGCGGGCATATTGGACGCCGGCATGGAGGATCGCGCCGGAGGAGTCCGCTCTGGATACGTTGATGCAGCCGGACTTCAATCTTGCGGCGGAATGCGTCGTCGATCGCCGCATGGCAGGCTCCCTGCCCGATTCTCCCGCGCCGCCGCAGACGCCGCCGCCGTTTTCCTGCGTCATTGACGAAACAACGCCCGAGCGCATCACCGTTCGCGTTGACGTCCCCCAGTCCGGCATCATCGTTCTAACCGACACCCGCGCGCCAGGATGGACCGCGACGCTCGACGGTCGCCCGGCGTCTATTCTCGACGTCAACGTCTTGTTTCGAGGCGTGTACACGCCCGAAGGACCACACGTCCTTCAGTTCCTTTACCGTCCCTTGCCGTTTATGCTTGGGAGCGTCATCAGCGCAATCGCCCTCGTCATCGTGGCGTTCGCCGGCCTTGTGCTGAGCTTGCGGCGTTTGACGGACACAGGAGACACATGGACGTTGTAATGCATATCGCGCTCGTATTGGTCGTGTTGGCGTTGATGGGAGTGGGGCTGGGTCGAGAATGGACGCGGGGCCGCCGTGCAGCGGCGGCGTGGAAGAAAGGAGTGGACGCCTATTCGGCGCGCGATCTTGACGTCGCCCGGCGTTCCCTGAACGCCTGCGTGAAGCTGGCGCCGACTTGGGCTCCCGCCCATCGTCTGCTGGGGCGCGTTCTCTGGGAATGCGGCGAACATCAGGAAGCCGAGAAACGGATCCGGTTCGGCGCCGATCTCGAACCCCGCAACGTCGAGGGCCACCTCGACCTCGCTCAGTTTTACCTTGCGTTGCCGGCTCCGCGCGAAACGGACGCGCTTGACGCCCTCGAGAAAGCGTTGGACTGCGCCCCCGCTCTTCGCTCCGAGTTGTCCCAGTTTCCGCTGTTCGCCAAGCTGCGCGAACACCCGCGTTTCCAGGCCCTCACGGCTCGCATCCCCTAAAAGGGCGCGCGAAAGACCCGGATGCGGCAAGCTATGTCGTGGTCGTGGAGCCCTTAAAGCTGATGCCCCATTGGGCCGAGCGTTGCAGCGAAGAGAACCGTGTCATGACGGAGGTCTTGAAGTTGAGCAGGGCCTGAAAATTGTTCTGGGCAACGACAGGCGCAACGGTGATGGCGTAGACATGCTTGGTGCGATGTTTCATGACAGTTCCTCTCGAAGGTTTGATGGAATGCGCAATGGCCCTCGAACGTCCGGCTACAAGCGGCCGTCCCATCGTTTGTTTGTGAAATACGAAGTGCCATTGTCGATGGCGCCAAGCGCAAAATTCAATTTTGCCCGAAAATTGGTGGATTGCGCCCGCTGTGGTTTGACGATGCTGATCCGTTTCATATGCTTCATGCAACTTTCTCCCTTCTTTTCCGGAAAACCGGAAAGCTCTCGCGCCGTATCGTATGCCCTCACATTCCGGTCAACAGGAGCCGCGAATACGCTCGAAAATCGGACAAAACCCTCTCTGCCTGTCGAAGCACAAGACCCGCGTACGAGTCCGATCGCCGCAGACGTCAAGCGGAGACTCGCTACCGGCGCGTCAATTTTCCAGTCTTGAACGCCTCCAACCCCGTCAAAAGCCGTATGGCGATATCGGCAAAGGGCGTATTGCGTCCTGCTTCGGCGAAAGCGCGTCTCGGCAATGGCCGGATGTGTTTCACTCGACCTATTCTCCTGGTCTTTGGTTTCTTCCGATGGTGCGTTCGGCCTCAGCTGTTGCTAGCCGCTGCCTTGCGGGTCAACAGATTGTTGACAGCCGTCAAGATGGTCACCCCAAATTCCTTGGCATGGACAACGCCAGGATCGGCGGCCAGCTTCACGGCCTGCCCATGGGAGGAAATGGTCTTGATGTGTCCCTTCATCGCGCTGTGCCTCCGTGGGGAAATGGTCCCCGGTTTTCGGCGAACGCGCCTATCCGCAACGAGCCGGATTCGGCGCCGCCTACTGCCTAACACTATACTCTTGTCCGTAGGCCGCGTTGCAACTTTCCCGCGCCGCAAGGAGCCGCCCTGGTTTTAGCCCCTGGGCAGTTCCCACCGCATGGACGATCGCGAAAGGCGCGAAAGAAGCAGTTGGCGCTTGAAAAGGAGCTCTTTGGGCAATCGATCGCTCAATTTGATGAACAATTCCTCGTGGCTCAGCAACTCCTGCTCCCAGATGCCGCGGTCTATGGACATTAGTTCGTAGAAGAGGTCCTGCGTAACGTCGTCGAGGCCGCGCCAATCGATATCCTCGTAGCGCGGCATCCAACCGATCGGGCTCTCCACCGCGTATGCCCGGCCGCGCACCCGTTCCACGATCCATTTGAGGACGCGCATGTTTTCGCCATAGCCTGGCCACAGGAACTTGCCGTCGGCGTCCGTCCGGAACCAGTTCACGCCGAAAACGCGCGGCGGTTCCGTTATAAGACGTCCAATCCCCAGCCAATGGTTGACATAATCGCCGGCGTGATACCCCATAAACGGCAGCATGGCGAAGGGATCGCGGCGGACCTGACCAATGGTTCCGGCGGCGGCGGCGGTCATTTCCGAACCCATTGTCGCCGCCATGTACACGCCGTAGTTCCAGTTGAACGCCTCGTAGACCAGGGGGATGGTGTTGCTGCGGCGGCCGCCGAAGACAAACGCGCTGATCGGCACGCCTGCGGGGTTCTCCCAGTCGGGGTCGATGCAAGGGCACTGTGACGCATGTGCGGTGAATCGGGCGTTCGGATGGGCCGCTTTGCGCCCGCAATCCGGGGTCCACGGCTTGCCTTGCCAATCGGTCAGTTGCGGGGGCGGGGTCTTGGTCATGCCTTCCCACCACACGTCGCCATCGGGCGTCAAGGCGACATTGGTGAAAATGCTGTTCTTCTCGACGCTGAGCATGGCGTTGGGGTTCGAGTGCATCGAGGTGCCCGGGGCGACGCCGAAATAGCCCGCTTCGGGGTTGATGGCATAGAGGCGGCCATCGGGGCCCGGCTTGATCCAGGCGATATCGTCGCCGATGGTCGTGACTTTCCAGCCTTCCATGGCTGCCGGAGGAATGAGCATCGCAAAGTTGGTTTTGCCGCAGGCGCTCGGGAATGCCGCCGCGACATAGGTCTTCTCGCCTTGGGGCGATTCAACGCACAAAATCAACATGTGCTCGGCGAGCCAGCCTTCGTCGCGGGCCATCGTCGAGGCGATACGCAGGGCGAAGCATTTCTTTCCGAGCAACGCGTTGCCGCCGTAGCCGCTGCCGAAGGACCAGATGGCGCGTTCTTCAGGATAGTGGACGATGTACTTGTGGTCCTTGTTGCACGGCCAGGCGACGTCGGCCTGTCCCTTGTCCAGCGGCATGCCGACCGAGTGGACGCACCGCACGAAATCGCCGTTGCCGAGAACATCGAGCACGTTGGCGCCCATGCGGGTCATGATGCGCATGTTGACGACCACGTACGGCGAATCGGTGAGTTCAATGCCGATTTGGGCGATCGAGGAACCCAACGGGCCCATGCTGAAGGGGATGACGTACATCGTCCGGCCGCGCATGCAGCCGGCGAACAGGCCGTTCAACGTGGCCTTCATCTCCGCCGGAGCGACCCAGTTATTGGTGGGGCCGGCGTCTTCCTTTTTTTTGCAACAGATAAAGGTGCGGTCTTCAACACGAGCTACGTCGCCGGGATCCGAAAACGCCAAGTAACTGTTTGGGCGTTTTTGCTCGTTGAGTCGCGTGAAAGTTCCCGACTGGACCATCTGCTCGCAGAGGTCGTCGTATTCCTTCTGGGACCCATCGCACCAGCGGATCGAATCGGGCTTGCAGAGGGCTGCAATCTCTTCTACCCATTGGAGAAGACTTGGGTTTTTGACGTTGGCTGGATGTTCCATAATGGCGACTCCTTCGTTAATGTGCCCGTATTGATACAAGGCGGCCTTGTGCCGCTCTCGTTCACGAGTTTTGGCGCAACCGCAATTGAGCCGTGGAATATTGCGGCGCGGCTTATGCTGCCGGACGGAAAAACGCATCCAGCCGGGCCGGAAGCATACACGATTTGTCCTTGATAATCGAATTTCTCTTACGGGGCGCGACCCGCGCGACGCCGGTGGAACGCGCCACGGTTGATGCCGGGAGGGAGATGACGATTCGCGCGCGTTGCCGCGCCTTTGAAGTTGTTTGCTGAGCTACGTACACTTGGAAGATGTCCTGCCGTATCCGAAACCGTGTCCGCTTGGCCAGTCCAGGGATCACGCTCATCGCGCAGGTCACGGCCGAGAATCACAGAGGAAAGGGCATGCCTTCATGAGCGATCAGCGACGGTCTTCGCGAATGCCGATCGAAACCATTCCCGATTGGGAGACTCGTCTGGCCCGTCAGGACGCCTTCTGGCATCGGGCCGTTTTGGACCGCCCCATGGTGTGCATGCAATGGGAAGCGCCGACGCCGAACGTTCCGCCCCCTCCTCCTCGCGCGCACGCAACGATTCGCGATCGTTGGATGGACGTGGAATATCTCGCGGAAACAGCGCGCGCAGCCGTGGCCAACACTGTCTACGCGGGCGATGCGTTGCCTTCCCTGTTCCCCAACTTGGGCCCAACAGTCTTTTCAGCCTTCTTCGGGCTGGAGCCAACCTTCGCCGAGACGACTACGTGGACCACTCCCGCGATCGAAGACTGGTCGCGGACGGAACACGTTCGCTTCTCCGAACAGAATCCGTATTGGCTCAAGGTCCAGGAAATGACCCGCGCCCTCCTCGAAGCGGGAAAAGGGCGGTTCTATGTGGGCATGACGGACATACATCCCGGCGGAGACGCCTTGGCGGCGTTCCGCGGCACGATCGAACTGAACACGGATTTGCTGCTCGATCCGGAACCGGTCAAGCGCATGCTCGACGAGGTGCATGCGGTCTTCCAGCACGTGTTCCAGGTCAGCAACGACATGCTTGATGACGCGAAGCAAGCATGCACGGCATGGCCGAGCATTGTGAGTTCCTTGCGATGGCACGTTCCGCAGTGCGACTTCTCCTGCATGATCTCCAAGGAAATGTTCGATGCGTTTTTTCTGGACAAAATCCGCGACGAATGCCGTTTCGCCGAGGCCTCGCTATACCACCTGGACGGCCCCAATGCCCTGCAACACCTCGACAGTCTGCTCGAGATACCCGAACTCAATGCGGTCCAGTGGATATATGGCGCAGGACACGGACGAGCGTCCGACTGGACCCATATCTACAAGCGCTGCCAGCAAGCCGGCAAAGGAATCCAGATCGTTCCGCCTATCGATCTCGACGAATTGGATTGGCTTACCACGGAATTGAGACCCGAAGGCGTCTGGTCCGCCGTGCACGTCTCCAACGCAGACGAGGCCGAATACGTGCTGGATCGGATAGCGCGCTGGAAGTAACCGACGCGTTTTCGCGACCCTTGCAGAGGTTTTCCTTTGGAGCGTTCCGTTCTGGAGTCGGAAAATTTCCGTTTCGGGTTGGTCTCGCTCAATATCGGCACTCACTCGCATTGAGGAAGCGCTTGCATTGATGTTGCGAAATCACCCGTTCCGCAACATCGCCGACTCTCCCAAAAACACCTCCTCGCGCCGCAAACTCTCTTCAAACTGGAAACCAAGCGTCCCATCAGTTACATTTCCGCCGTAATAGTATGATGGAAACCGCGTCCTATATTTTGGCACAGGTCAGTTCTTCGTTTGCTCGGATCGAACAGGATATGGCACAATCCCCCCGCTTCCGGATCATCCGAAGCGCCTTCACACGACAAGGGAACCATCATGCGCAAGACAGAATACGGCCTCACTTTGTCCGAAGCTCCCATCGTCCACGCCTCGCACGTGTGGGACGAGAAGGCCCGCAAATTGGTCTACGTCTACAACGGCAGACCGTTGCTCTCGATGACTTTTCCGGGGACCGAGGAGCCGGGGTTCCGCCACACCTCCGATGGCGACCTTGTCGGCGCCCCGTTCCACCAGCAGCTCTATTTCATGCTCGACACGCCGGCGACGGTCGAGGTGACGTTTCAACTCAGCGCCGATGCCGTGAACATACGGCCACATCGCGCCGCGCCGGGTCAGGCGATCCGCGGTCAGGTGGGGCGTCCGCTCACCGCTGGCGTGAATGGCTTGTACGATATCGCGCAGGACTTGCTCGTCGAGTGGCACGGCATGGCGTGGCGTTGGCTCGACACACGCCTCACGCCGAATGCCGATGGCGATCTCACCGCACGTCTCGAAGTGACGATTGGCAAAATGCCGTGGTTCATGAACGTCAAGCCTCATTTCTACCGCGCTCACCTCGGCTACACCTTCCACAAACCGTGGGCGTGGCGTCCCAACCAGAAGGGCGTCTCGGGCTGGTGCTCGTGGGAGGCCTACCGGCGCGATGTCGCCGAGGAAAATATCGACGCGGCCTCGCGGCTATTCGGCGCGAAACTGCGTCCGTACGGTTTCGAGTACATCCAGATCGACGATGGCTACGAACGCATGCCGGTGCCCGCGTTTGGCCATGAACCGATGCCGCGCTCGTGGCTCGAAACGAACGACCAGTTTCCCGGCGGACATGCAAAGGCCATCGCGAGTATCCGCGACCAGGGCCTCGAACCCGGCATCTGGACGTGCTCGGCGATCATCAACGACGATTTCCCCAAGGCGCACCCGGACGACATGCTGCGACTCGAAGACGGCACGTTCGTCACGGGCATTTGGGCGGGCTATCTGTTGAGTTGCACCGACGAGGCGCTCGCGAAGCATATCCGGCCCATCTACGATGGCTTGAAAGCGGCGGGCTATAGCTATGTAAAGATCGACGGCGTGCGGCACCTGCTTTATGACGGACTGCAACAGGCCGTGGCGAACGGCATTCTCACGAACGAAGACGCCGAACGGCGTTTCCGCGCGTATATGCAGACCGTGCGCGATGGCATGGGCAACGACGTGTACCTGTTGTCGTCGTGGGGCGTGCTGAGCCAGGTCGTCGGCGTGGCGGATGCTTGCCGCATCTCGATGGATGCGAACCCGACGTGGGCCGGGTGCCGCATGCAACTCGTCGAATCGGCGCGATGGTTTCACGCGCAACGCATCCTGTTTGTGATGGATCCCGACCATATCTGCGCCCGCGCGCGTATCGAATGGGCGCGGAGCGTGGCGAGCTTGGTGTCGTTGACCGGCGGGCTGTTCATGTTGAGCGATCCGCTGGACGTGTACGACGACGAGGAACGCATCTACATGTTGCAGCGGTGCCTTCCGCCGCTCGAAACAACGGCAGGGGAAACCGGACCGTTGGACGCAACCTATCCCGCGTTTACGTGGACCAAACTGCACGGATTCGCCGTGCCGCGCGAGAACGTCGTACAAGCCGAGGACGCCAACATTGAAGACGCGATGAACATGGCGGGCGTCTACCCGACGATGCACGAGGACCATCCGTTGGGCGCGTTGTGGTCGTTTCACCTCGATCGCGGCGGACGGCAGTGGTGCGTGGCCGGGCGTTTTGCGACGGTCCCGCTGCGTGCGTGCGATGTCCCGTTGGAATCGCTCGGACTCGACCCTGCGAAGACCTACCACGTCTTCGATTTCTGGGCGCGCAAACCGATCGGCGCGGTCAGCGGGAAACTGGCCTGCGGACCGCTCGACCTTGGTCATTGCCAGATACTCGCGCTCGTTCCCGACGCGGGCCGTCCACAATTCCTCGCCTCGACGCGCCACGTCAGCATGGACGCAATCAGCATCCTCGATGAACGCTGGGAAGACAGGATATTGACGATCGAGATCCATGCAATCCCGGACACGAAAGAGACCTACTGGTTTGCCCTTCCCGAAGAAATGGCCCTACGAGCCGTTGACGGCGATGGCGTGATGTGCACGGCGCAGGAACGCGACGCCATGTTGGCGTTGACGTTGCGCTTCGAAAAAAGCCGGTGCACGTTGCGCTTGCGTTATTGACCCAACCCTCGAAACGCATACGAGGGATTCGGGGATTTGACAAGGCAAGGTCCCGAAAGTACCATTGCCTTTCTTTATCTGGGCGAATAACACGGTGGAGAAGTGTATCCATGCATCCCTTCAGAACGCATACGTGCGGGGCATTGCGCAAATCGGATGTTGGGCAGACGGTCCGTCTTTCCGGGTGGATTCACCGGAAACGCGATCACGGCGGGGTCATCTTCATCGACCTGCGCGATCATTACGGCCTGACGCAGATCGTCGTCAACCCCGACAATCCCTACTTTTCCGCGTGCGAACATGTCCGCTATGAAAGCGTGCTAACGATCGCCGGCGAGGTGGTGGCGCGTTCGGAGGAAACCATCAACGCCAACCTCGATACCGGCGCCATTGAGGTTGTTGCAAAAGACGTGCACGTCGAGGCCGAGGCCGACCAAGTGCCTTTCCCGGTCAACCAGGACCTCGAATACCCGGAAGAGACGCGCCTCGCCTATCGTTTCCTCGATCTGCGCCGCGAACACTTGCACAAAAATATCTTGCTGCGCTCGCAGGTCGCCCAACTCACGCGCAAGCACATGACCGAGCGCGGCTTCACCGAGTATCACACGCCGATCCTCACGAGTTCATCGCCCGAGGGCGCGCGCGACTTTCTGGTGCCCAGCCGCCTGTATCCCGGCGAGTTCTATGCCTTGCCGCAAGCGCCGCAGCAGTTCAAGCAGTTGCTGATGATTGCGGGCTTCGACAAGTACTTCCAGATTGCCCCGTGTTTCCGCGACGAAGACTCGCGCGCGGACCGCAGCCCCGGCGAGTTTTATCAGATCGATATCGAGATGTCGTTCATCACGCAGGACGACCTGTTTCACGAGATCGAGCTGCTGATCACGCGCATTTTCACGGAACTCTCCAACAAAGAATTCTCGCCCGCGCCGTTCCGCCGGATTCCCTATCGCGAGAGCATGGAGAAGTACGGCAACGACAAGCCCGACCTGCGCTTCGGCCTTGAGATGATCGACGTCACCGACGTGTTTGCGCAGTCGCAGCTCAAGGTGTTCGCCGTCGCCGGCAGCGGCGGCGCGGTGAAAACGATCTGTGCGAAAGGCGTGGCGTCGCAGCCGCGCAAGTTCTTCGATGATGCCGAGACCTTCGCGAAAAGTGAAGGCGCGAAAGGCCTCGCGTGGATCGCGCTGCGCGACGGCGAGTGGAAAGGCCCGATCGTAAAATTCCTGAGCGACGCGGAGAAAGCCGCGTTGGTCGAACGGACCGGCGCCGTCGAAGGCGATGCGTTGTTCTTCGGCGCGGGCGAACGTCCGGCCACGAACGCGTTGCTGGGCAAGGTGCGCGTGTACCTCGCCAACGCGCTCGACCTCATCGACAAGACCCGCGCGGAGTTCTGCTGGATCGTCGACTTCCCGATGTTCGAGTACAACGAGGACGAAAAGAAGATCGATTTCTCGCACAACCCCTTCTCCATGCCGCAGGGCGGACTCGAAGCGCTGCTCAACAAGGACCCGCTCGATATCCTCGCATACCAATACGACCTAGTCTGCAACGGCATCGAGCTGTCGTCGGGCGCGATCCGCAACCACCGACCCGAGGTGATGCTGAAGGCCTTCGAGATTGCCGGGTACGACGAGCACACCGTCACGTCGAAGTTTCCGGCACTGTGGAACGCGTTCCACTTTGGCGCGCCGCCTCACGGAGGCATCGCCCCTGGCTTCGACCGCATCGTGATGATCCTCGCCGACGAACCGAACATTCGCGAGGTGATTGCGTTCCCGTTGAATCAGAAGGCCCAGGACCTCATGATGGGCGCGCCGAGTCAGGTCGCGCAGAAACAGCTCGACGAGCTGCACTTGCAGATCAAATACCCGCCCAAGGCCAAATAAGGCTGGCTTATTCCACACGCCGAAAAGCGGCTTCCTGCACGCCGCTTTTTTCCCATTCGCGCCCTCTTGCCCGAGGGCAGTCGAGGCCGTATACTGGCGTCATGTGGATTCATGCAATGCTCATAGCGCTCGCGTTGATCGGAGCCGCCGCGGAATCGCCCGAGCCAAAGACGTCCGAGGCGGAGACGGTGTCGATCGCCCTGCGTGACGGCACGACCGTATACGGGACGATCGTCAACAAGAACGATCGGGCATATCTGTTGCGCGTGGACACGCCGCCATGGAAACGCGAGACGCTCCAAACCATTCTTCTCGGCGATATTGCCTCGGGCCCTGAACCAGAGCGTCCGATGGCCCGCAAGGACAGGCAACAACGCGATTGGGAAGCGCAGGGGCGCCGCGACGGATACCGCATGCTCGAGACGCCCAGCGGCGTGTTGTGGGTGCAGAAAGACCAGATCGCGTTGGCCAAACGCGCCCGTGAATTGGCGGGCGAAAACGACGATCAAGACAACGACCAAACTGCATCCGCCCCGAACCCCGTCGCCCCGGAGACAACCATGACGGAAGTTCCTCCCGAGGCGCCGCCGCCCCTTGGCGCGTTCCGCCGGTGGGGGCCTGAGATGGTCTTGGCGTTGGGAACTCTTGCGCTGGCAGGGTTGGCTTTCAAATTGCTTGCCGCAAGATAGTCCGCTTCTCAGAGAGCCTGCGCACGGACGTCGCAGAGCAGGAGGCTTATGCCATGCTGACAAGTCTGATTCTCGCGGGATGGATGATTGCCGCCGCGCCGCAAACTCCCGTTCGCGCCGAGGTGCGACCCTATCGCAACGCTCCTGCGATCTGGATCAATGGAAAACCTGAATTCGCCTACGCTTTCTTGCCGTGCGCGGGAGATGTCGGCAAATACTATCAGCAATTCGCCGAACAGGGCGTCCGGTTTTTCACGCAAGGCAGCGATCTTGGCAACAGGCCGGATGGATTCAACAGGGCCGCATGCGACAACGGTTTCGCTGTCGTCGTGAAAAGCCAGCCGCAGGCGCTGTCGTTGCCGCGCGTAAGCGTGACCGCCCCCTCATGGTGGCTGGAACGCCACCCCGACGAACGCGTGGTTTTTGACGACGGATCGCTCGGGCCGCAATCCATGTTTTCACAAGCGTGGCTCGAAGACGCCTGCCGGTGGGTCGAAGAGTATGCCCGGCATGTGCGGCAGTCCGCATACGCAAGCCACGTGATCGGCATGCACATCTGCTCCGGCGTCACCGACGAGTGGCAATCGTGGGGACTGTGGGACGAGGGTTCGGGGGAACGCCGCGGCGATTTCAGCAAACCCGCGATCGCGGCATGGCGCGCCTACCTGCGCGAAAAGTACAAAACGGAAAAGGCCCTGTGCGCGGCGTGGGGACGCGATGTATCCTTCGAGAGCGCCGAGATGCCTTTGCGCGAGCGGCGCGAGGCCGATTTCGGTCCATTGCGCGCGCCGCCCGATCAGCAAGACATCATCGATTTCTATGATTTCTATTGGCGCGGGACGACAAAGGCCATCACGCAGCTTGCGGCGGCGGCCAAACGAGGCGGCGGACGCGACTTTCTGGTGGCGTATTTCTATGGATATCTGCTTCAATATGGCGGCAGGTCGCAGGAAAGCCAGCATTTGGGCCTGCGCGAAGTCATCGACTGCCCCGACATCGACGTCTTGGTCTCGCCAGCCAGCTACTCGGGGCGCGGTCCCGGCGGCACAAGCACCTTCATGTCGCTCACGGAGTCCATCGTCAAACGCGGCAAATTCTGGTGGGACGAGGCGGACAATCGGACCCATCTTGCCAAGAGCGACCTGGGGCGCGCAGCAGACCTTCAGGAAACGCTGAACGTTCTCAAACGCGAATACGCGCACGTCCTAACCAAGCAGGCGGGGCTGTGGTGGATGGACCAGCAAGGGGGCTGGTTTGACGATCCCGCCATCCTCGATCTGTTTCGCCAACAGCGCGAATTCGGCGAGACCAACCCAGGCGCGTGGCGGCCCAAGGCGGAAGTCGCGCTGTTTGTGGATGCGAAGAGTTGCTATCGACAGCCCCCCGACAGCGCGTTCCTGCATCATAACCTGAACGTGTTGGCTTCGGAATTCCCGAGACTCGGCGCGCCGTATGACGCGTTTCTCCTGGACGATCTGCCCGCCGCCGCCGAGTATAAAGTGTATGTGTTCCCCAACGCCATCGACCTGACCGACAAGGAGCGCAGGGCGATCCGTGCGTTGCAGCGGAAAGGGAAAACGCTGATTTTCGCGGGACCGGCCGGAGAAGGAAGGCGCAAAGGCTCCTCGTTGCACGTGGATCGCGCTCTCAGCGACAAGCTTCTCGGCGTGGACGTTTCCTCGCCTTATCCCGTCACGAAACAAACGGGAAGAGGAAAACTGATCTGGTTCAGCGAAAAGATCGCCCTCGACGACGTGCGCGCCGCGGCCCGCGACGCGGGAGTGCATTTGTTCAGCGAGAGCGACGACGCGCTGTACGCGGGCAACGGCATGATTGCGTTGCATGCCCGCGATGCCGGCCCGAAGACGCTGCATTTTCCCAATCCCGTGCGCCTCAAGGAGCTCTTCTGCGATGCGCCCTTCACGTGGAGCGGAACGCGGCTGGATTTCGACATGAAACCCAGCGAGACGCGGTGCTTCGCGGTGGAATAGACCAAGGCTCCTATAGGCGCGGTATGCATATTCATCCTATTGGATGAAGAGCGAAGCGTTTGTGGAACGGAACAATAACCAGGAAGGAGCATGCCCCATGTCGCAGGCCATTGTCATCACGGGAAAAGGCGAACGGCGTCGAGGACTGCGCTGAGCGATTGCCGCAGCGACAATCCCCCTGAAACTCCCCCGCCCCACCCCTGAAGCCTCATCGGGCCAGGGGCTCTCGCCTTTTTCCCATGCGGCATTCCGTTCTCAATCACGCAAACGATAACGCCTTGCCGTCTTTTGTGCGCGCAAGCGTGCGGTGTATTCTGCAACACGACAACCGAAGAAGGTTTTTCTATCATGAACCTGACAGAGCTTGGATGGAATGATCATTTTGAGAACTCCTTTGCCGGGCTGGACGATGCACAGGCATTTCCTGCCCGCGTGGCGAGTGATTACGGGACCAGTTATCTGATCTTGACCGAGCGAGGCGACAGGCCCGCCGAGGCCGCGCGAGGCGGATCGTTGGCGTCGGGGTTGACGCGTCCGGCCGTAGGCGACTGGGTGGCGGCGCGGGAGCGCCCGAACGCACCAACACAGATTCTGGCCTTGTTGGATCGGCGCGGCGCGTTTGTGCGCAAGGCTCCCGGCAAGGCAACGGCGCCGCAAGTGTTGGCCGCAAACGTCGATTGGGCATTTCTGATATGCGGTCTCGATGGCGACTTTTCTCCGCGCCGGATCGAGCGCTACCTGACCCTGACCTGGGAGAGCGGCGCAACCCCGGTGGTCGTCTTGAACAAGGCCGACCTGTGCGGCGATGCCCCGACGCGCATGCGGGAGGCCGAGGAGGTGGCGATGGGCGCGCCGGTGCATGTGATCAGCGCCGCCACGGGCAACGGACTCGGCGAACTGCAACCGTATCTCGCATGCGGGAAAACGGCTGTGCTGCTGGGTTCCTCCGGAACGGGAAAATCGACCCTTGTAAACGCGCTGATGGGGCGGACCGTGCAGGAGACGCAGGCCGTGCGCGAAGACGACTCGCGGGGCCGCCACACCACAACCCGGCGCGAACTCATGCCGCTACCCTCCGGGGCGCTGCTCATAGATACGCCGGGCATGCGCGAATTGCAGCTCTGGGCCAGCGAAGAAAGCATCGAGGAAACCTTCGACGACATTCGCGCGCTGGCGGTTGGATGCCGCTTCCGCGATTGCACGCACGAACAAGAACCCGGCTGCGCCGTGCGCCAGGCGATCGACGAGGGCTTCCTATCCGACGCGCGATTCAACGGCTACCGCAAGCTCAAACGCGAGGCGCAATATCTCGCGCGCGCGCAGGACCGCTCGGCGCAACTGGCCGAAAAAGCGCGGTGGAGACGAATCGCCATGGACGTGCGACGAATCGAAAAAGGGAAAAGGTGAACGGTCGACATGCGGATGCGTGCGGGGCGGCCTGCGCGCATCCGCCAGCTCAGCGCCTTCAGGCCTTCACGCGCGCAAACAAGGCTTCCAGATAGCGCGACTTCATCTGTTTGCTGGCCATCGCGCGCTTTACCAAAGGAAGGCGCAGGATCGCCCCGAGAATCGCGGCCATCGCGCGGTGACTCGCAAGCGCCTGGTTGTCGAATATCAAATTCTGCAATTTGCCGCGCTCGATCGCCATCACAACGGCCCGATGGACGCCGTCGACGGGCGTGATCACGCGATCGGGCCGCGCCTGCATGCGCAGCGCGTTCTGCCCGCAGGCGCGGGCGCACACGCCGCAGCCCAGGCAAGACGCTTCGTCGATGACGGCCTTGCGCACAGGCGCGTCGTTCCCAGCGGTTTCGGCGCGCAGCTTCACGGCGTCAACCGGACACACGACCGTGCAGCGCCCGCAACCGGTGCAGGTCTCGGCGTTCACCGCGGGCAGGTAGTTGGTGGTGTGGACAGGGTTCAGCGTTCCGAAACGCTGCGCGGCGATCATCGCTTCGCAGCAACATTTGCAGCAGTTGCAGATGAAACTGACTCCCTCGCGAACGTTTTCGCCAAACTGCACCAGGTTGTGATCGTACGCTTGGTCGAGCAGCCCCATGCATTCCGTCGCCGAAACGGCGCGCGCCGCGCCATGGCGCGTGAGCGAAGCGGCCACCGTGTTGAAGGTCATGCAGATGTCCATGGGCGCGTCGCAGGCGCGGTCCATGTGCTGCATCTTGTGGCGGCAATAGCACATCCCGATGCCGATGTGGGTCGCGGACTGGATGACGCGGCTCGCGCGTTCGTAGTCGAGGACATGCAGGGCGTTGTCCTTCGGCAGCGCCGTCTCGTTGACAAACACGCGGCCCAACTGCGTCTCGCCGTCCGTGAACAGCTGGCGAATGAACTCCTCCTCAACGTTCAGATACTGGTAAAAAAGCTCGGACAGCGCCTTCTGGTCGATGTCGTCGCGCACGCGCATGAGAGAGAACTCGAAGAAACCCGCCATGGGCGGCGGCAACACGTACGTACGGCCGCTGCAATCATCTTCCATGTCGAGCAGCGCGGCCCGCGATGCCAGCTCGTCGAGCACACGCTCCGCTTCCGCCTCGTCCATCTTCCATATCCGCGCCGCCTTGACCGCCGTAAACGGCTTGATGGGCAGTTGAGAAACCAGACTCGCTTCACGCTCGCTGAAGAGCATTTTCAGAATGGCGAAAAGAAGGTCCGTTGGAGGGGCGCCCTGTGGAAAGCGGTTGAGGCGATCGGAAAGGCGCTCATAGGCCGATTTCAAGGTTTGATGCGCCATGTCACGCGCCTCGCGCTGCTGGATTCATGGTTTCCCCCAATGCGCCGCTCCCTCCTCGTCTGGAGGGCCTAGTCCTTCATGCTCAAAACTTCGTACGCATGCTCTGGCGATTCCTTGCCCTTCAACATGACGGTGCCGATCGGACGCGCGTTGACGATATCCCGGATATGCTCGTACGTCGGATACGCCACGACGACCTGGCCAGGCTCGGCCAGCGAGCATAGACGCCGCGCCGTGTTGACGCGATCGCCAACGACGGTGAACTCCAGGCGGTCGGGCGAACCGACATACCCGGCGATCACTTCACCCGTGCATATCCCGATGCCGATCTCGAACAAGGGTGCGCCGGACGCCGCGCGTTGCGCGTTGAGCTGTGCGTTCACCTTCTGCATCTTGAGCGCGGCGCGAACGGCCCGGGCGGGATCGTCCACTCCGCTCAATGGAGCGCCGAACACGGCCATGATTTCATCGCCGATATACTTGTCCAGGGTTCCCTGATGCTCGAAAATAATCGCGGTCATCGCCGTGAAGTACTCGTTCAACAACGCAACCAACTCGGCGGGAGAAAGCCGCTCGGCGATGGGCGTGAACCCGCGAATATCGCAGAACATCGTGGTGACCACGCGCTTTTGACCGCCCAATTCGAGGACCTTGTCTTGCTTCATGATCTCGTCGACGATCGCAGGCGACAAGAAGCGCCCCAGATTGGCGCGTTTCTTTTCCGCCTCGACCATCCGCGCGTAGAGCTGCACGTTTTCGATGGCCATGGCCGATTGGGCGGCAAGCGATTCGAAAAGCTCCAAGTCTTCGTGCGTAAACTCATGCCCGGCCCGGCGCGAATCGAGATAGACAGCGCCCAGCACGCGATCCTCGACGCGCAACGGCACGCACATCGCGCTGCTGATTCTCTGCTGAATCACGCTGGCGCGCGTGGCCAGATCGCCATTGGCCGTTCCCTGCCCAACGTTCATGAGGATCGGCTGTCCGTCAAAGGCGGCCTGGCCCGCAATGCCCATGCTCGGCGAACTGGCGTCCAGATCCTTGCCCATCTCGCGCGCCACGCTGACCATCAAGGCGCCCGACGCCTCGTCTCGCAGCAGCACAAATCCCCGATCGGCGTCCACCACGGAAATGGCCGTATCCAAAACCGAAGCGAGGCGTTTTTGCAGATCAAATTCAGAAGCGATCTCCTTGCTGGCCTGATACAGCGCGGAAAGACGCCGATAGGCCAACCCCATCTTGACGACATCTTCGGCGGTGGCCTCCGGCAACAGCAAGGTGGCCTGTTCGACCGGAGTGCGACCCCGTTTGCCGATAAGGGTCAAATTGCTGTCGACCCGGCTCATCTCCTCGCGGATGCGGCTGATGTCCTCGCGCAACGACGAATCGCCCGGCGGCGGACCGCCGAGCTTGGTGAAATCCGTGTCGTCGCGATAGACCATCCGGCACTTGCTGCCCAGCCATATCTCATCGAGATGCGACAACACGCGCTCGACGATGCGCTGGCGGTTGACATAGGTGCCGTTGAGGCTATTCAGATCGAGAATGACAAAACCGGAATCCCGACGCACGATCCGGGCGTGATGTCGCGACACCTCGTCCGCAACCAAGGGGACCGTGTTGTCCTCCGCGCGTCCCAGGCGCACTTCGTTTTCAGACATCGCCACCGTTCGAGGCGGCACGCCCGGCTGTTCAATGATCAGCTGCGGCATAGGCGATCTCTCCGTTCAACCACGATCATAGCAGCCTATCCGGGAACGGTCAACGGAACCAGACATCCATTGATCGAATACCCATCATACGCTCGCGGGAAAGACGAATCTTCTCTTTCGAAACGTTTTTCGGCATGGCGCTCACGTGTAGCGCGCCTGTGGATGGAACGACACAACGGCGGCGGTGGCGCCGGTGGGGGAGAATTCTCCGGCGTCGGTGATGCGGACGCCGAGAAGGCGTTCGGCGTCGAGAATGTCGAGGATCGTGCGGTTGTTGGCGGTGTGGGTCATGGCGGGGTAGCCGGGCGACCAGCGGATGCCGTGGTGCGGATCGAATCCCAATTGTTCGCGTTGAAGCGCGTGGAGGTAGTCGGCCATGTCTTCGGCGACGCGGTCGGACAGGCCCTGCAAATACAGGCTGGACTCCGAGTCTTTCTCCTCGCGAAAGCGCGCCAATTGATCGTCCACCTGCGGGCCGCTTGTCGAGAGTTGAATGCCGATGACGTCGAAACGCCCGGCGTCCGCGGGCATGAAGTACTGCGCCGCGCAGACAGTGTCCTTGCGCTCCGCGCCGATCACCACGGTGAAGTCGAAACGACAGACCGGTTTCGCGAGATCGTCGGCATGGTACACGACGACTTCGTCGCCTTCGGATTGGCACGGAAACAAACCGTAGACGCCCTGCGGCTGGACCCATCCTTCACGTCCGGCGCGCGCGATCCACTCCGCGAACAGGCGTTCGAGCTTGTCGGCGGTCTCGCCTTGCCGTTCGCGCGCGGCGCTGCCGCCAAACTTCCAATTCAACGCGAACAACGTGCGCTTGTCGAGACGCGGCGCGAATTCTTCGAGGCGGAACGTCACGACCTTGGGCGGCATATACGCGCCTTCGGGCACACGGCATTCGTCGAAACCGATCACGCGACGCGGCAACGTCGCGAAGAGCTTGTCTTCCTCGCGCGACATACGCTGCGCGCGTTCGAGGTTTGCGTGGAGTTTTTCGCGGTTTTTCGCGAGGACATCATCGCGCCCCTCTGCGTTGCGCAGCGCGTTCATGACGTTCACACCGTCCATCGCCGTCGCGCAATAAAAAACATTATCGCGCATCTGCGCCGCATCGTCGCCGCCGGCCATCGCGACATACGCCGCGTGCCGCCAATTCACCGGCGCGCCGCCGATGAGCGCCGGCACGTGCGCAAGGCCCTGCTCCTGCATCATCTTCGACACGACGATCATATGGTTCGAAGTCTGCACGAGCAGCGCCGACATGCCGATGGCCGTCGCGTTGTGCTCCTTCGCCGCGTCGAGGTAGTCCTGCAACGGCGTCATCACGCCAAGGTCGATGACGCGATAGCCATAGTTTTCGAACAGCGTTTTGGCGAGGTCCTTGCCGATCGAGTGGACGTCCTGGTAGACCGTGCCGATGACGATCGTGCCCTTGTACTGAATCTCGCTGTGCAACTCGACGCCGGACCGCACGCGCATGCGCTCTTCGAGGAAGCCCATCACCTGTTTCATCACGTCCGCCGCCTTGAGCAAATGCGGCAGCGACACCTCGCCGCGCGCGAACCCGTCGCCAAGGTCCTGCATCGCGCGCATGAGGAAGCGATTGATGAAATCAAGCGGATCGTAGCGCCGGATGGCCTCCACGGCTTGCAACACGATTTTGTCTTGATAGACGTACGCGTGCCCGTCGAGTTCGAACGTGCCGGACTCGCGCTCCTTGAACCCATCGACGATCTTCTCGCAGATCGCGATCTCGGGATCGAGGTCGTCGTAGGAGGTGCGCCGCACGACGACGTGCCCCTTCTTCTCTTCCGCGATGACTTCGAGCTGCGCGAAGGCATCCATGTCGCGTTCGAGCACGGCGCGCAGGCCGAGATCATAGTCGCGCGGGTCGAGGTCCTTCACGAAGACATAATGATTCGGATTGATAATTGCCGCATCGAGCCCGCGTTTGCGCGCCTCATCAAGCCACACCGACGTCAACACCTTGCGCATGTACGGCTTCTTCGCGAGGCCGTTGGTCAGGTTGCCGACGCCGCACACGGTGCGCAGATCGGGATGGATCGATTTGATCAGCGGGATCGCGTTCAACGATTCGACGGCGAAGTTCATGCCCTCGACCGACTCCGATCCGATCGGAAATACGTTCATGTCGATGAAGAGTTGCTCGGGCGCAACGCCATGCCGCGCGGCGCTCGATACGATCGCCTGCGCGAGTTCAAACTTCTCCTGCGCCGTGCTGCCGGGGCCTTTCGGGCCAGTCGCGAGGCCGATGTAGACGGGCCAATGTCCCTTCGTCGCTTCGAGGATCGCATCGGCCTTTGTGACGCCCGGCGCGACTTCTTCCATCGAGATGCTGTTGATAATCGGCCTGCCCGGATAGACCTTGATCGCCTCGAGCAACGCGTCCATCGCAAACGAATCCAGCGACATCGCACCCGAAAAATCCGTGGTCTGCCGATGCACGACCTCCTTGAGCACGTCGGTCGTGTCGACGACGTTGCTGTCCATGCAGACATCGATCACGCGCACGCCCAGATCGCGCACTTGTTCGACGACCACCTCTTCGAGCGCGTGATGATCGATTTCACCGCCGCCTTCGACGGCCTGCCGCACGGCCTGCGACCCGCGCACATTCAAGCGTTCGCCGATGAGGATCAACGTCTTGCTGCCGTCGAGCAACACGGCTTCCTGCGGTCCACTGACGTAGAGGCCCGGATCGGGGCGGCGCGGCTTCGGCGTGAGGCCGCGCACGGCATCCGCGATGGCCGCAATGTGCGCCGGCGTCGTGCCGCAACACCCGCCGACGATGTTCACGCCGTAGTCGCGCACGTAGGCCGACAGCAGTCTCGCCATCTCGTCCGGCGGAAACTGAAACACGGTGCGGCCATTTTCGGAGCGCGGCAGGCCTGCGTTCGGAATGATCGATATCGGCAACGGCGAATGCCGCGACAGTTTCTCGACGGCCTTCTGCATGAGGTCCGGGCCGATGCTGCAATTGATGCCGAACGCGTCCACGCCGATGCCTTGCACGGTGACGAGCGCGGCGTGAATGTCGGTGTTGAATATCTGCATGCGCGCGTGCTGGTCGACCGTCACCTGCGCGATGACGGGCACGTTGCGCCCGCGCTCGGCCATGGCCATCTTCCCGCCGAAAACCGCCGCTTTGAGTTCGAGAACATCCTGTTGCGTCTCGTACAGCAAAGCGTCCACGCCGCCATCCAGCAGGCCAAGGACCTGATGGTAAAAATTGTCGGCGATCTCGTCGAAGGTCGCCGTTTTCAGATCGGCCTGCGTGCTCGACACGACCCGGTTCGACGGGCCCGCCGAGCCCAGCACGAACAGCGGGCGTCCATCGTAATCGGCGTCGGCCTGATACGTCTCCCGCGCACGACAGGCAATCTCCGCGCCGACCCGGCTGAGGTAATACGCAAAGTGGTCATACCCGAGCAGACGCGGATCGACGTTGTGCGGGTTGGGCGCGAAGCCCTCGGTATTGAGCCCGCCAAAATTGTATTCGAGCAAGCGGAACGGCGACGCCCCAAACGTATTGGTCTCGACAGCGTGCGCGCCCGCACGGTAGTAGGCCAAGTGAATGCGTTCAATCTCCTCGGGCCGCGAGAAACACAGCAAGTCCGACAACATGCGAAACTCGGACCCGCCGAAATCCTCGTCGCGGAACCCCGACGACTGAATCTGCGTCCCCATCGCCCCGTCCAGCACCAGGACGTTCTTTTCCAGAAATTCGATCAGTGAAATATCCAAACCACTCCCTCGGTGCGCGTTGGCGGACAGAGCCGCTTTCCTGCATGCTCGCCTGTGCCAAGAAACATTGCCGGCGTTCGGATGCTTCCCTCGCAGGGCGAGCACGATGCGCTGAATGTACCACAAGCGCGCCAAGCTGCCAAGAACGCGATGGTTGCGCCGATCCCCGTCCAAGTTGTGCCTGCAACCGTCCGCGTGGTACAACCGATCGTTGCGTACAGACGCGCGAAGAGGAGGCGATGCATGAAGGCTTGGCGCGAAGGGCCGCCGCTGTTCCGGCACGAGACGTTCGTATCGTTGCGCGACGCGGACGCGGCAGGGGTGCTGTTTTTCGCGCGGCATCAGGCATTGGCGCATGACGCGTACGAAATCTTCTTGACGCGCAACGGCATGAATCCAGGCAAAATCATCGCGGAAGGCCGCTACGCGCTGCCAATCGTGCATGTCGAAGCGGACTACCGCGCCCCGTTGCATTGCGGCGACGGCGTTGTCATCGAGATGCGCGTGGCCGAGGTGCGCACGCGTTCGTTCACGCTGGAATTCTCGCTGTCGAATTCCGAAGGCGCGCTGGCCAGCCGCGTCCGCACAACGCACGCCTCCGTCAGCTTGGCTACGCGCAAAGCCGTTCCATTGCCGGAAGAACTGGTCCGCGCGCTTCAGCCGGGCGCCGCCGCCCCCCTGCATGATTCGTGACATGCGGCGCACGCTGCTTTCCATATACCGTTTACTCGAGTCCCATTTCGGCCCAACGCATTGGTGGCCGGGAGACACGCCGTTCGAGATCGCCACAGGGGCAATCCTGACGCAAAACACGGCGTGGACCAGCGTGGAGCGCGCCATCGCGAATCTGAAGGACGCAGGCCTGCTCGATCCCCACGGCATCCTCGACTGCGAAGACGAGACATTGCACCGCGCGTTGCGTCCCAGCGGATACTTTCGCGTCAAAACGAAACGCCTTCGCAGCTTCTGCCGGCATCTGTGCGATCGCTACGACGGCGACATGGCGCGCATGGCGCGGCGGCCTCTCGCCGAACTCCGGCCCGAGTTGCTCGGCATCGCGGGCATCGGTCCGGAAACAGCCGACGACATATTGTTGTACGCCTGCGATAAACCCGTTTTCGTGGTCGACGCGTATACGCGGCGCCTCCTCAGCCGGCACGGATTGTGCTCGCCGAATATCGACTACGAGAGCCTGCGCGCTTTATTCGAATCCCGCTTGAACGCGGACGTGGCGATGTTCCGGGAATATCACGGACTGATTGTCTATACAGGCAAGGATTTCTGCCGCACCCAGCCTCGCTGCGATACCTGCCCCCTGCGCAAACTGCTCCGATCAGGCGCGCCCATCGCCGCAAAAGGCAAGACGCCATCCTGACAGCGGCAACGCACAAGACCGTCGGTAGCGGCGTCCCGGAAAGAACCTTGCCCATACGGAAATGTAGGATTCTCCACCTGAAACAAACCCGCAAGTAGGTTTTGAAGCCTAGCAGCGCGCCCATTCACGCTGGTCTCTGGGTCATGGCTGAAGAGACCGTCATGGCCCCCCCCCTCGCCCCGCACTGGCGAAGATGTTCCCCAGGCACTGGATATCGCGGAGGCGTTTGCTGCGCCTTCGAGCCCGCCCTCCTGACAATCCTGGCGGTTATGCCCCGACAGGTTGCTTACACAAGAGAGTTGAGGGCCGTTTTCATCCATTGGCACATGTTTTGCTTGTTCCCGATGCAACTTTTTGCTTCGCAAAGCGTTCGCGTATACAGGCTATGCCCTGCGCCTCGGTTTGTTGGCATCGCGCACCGGCGGCGCCGCACGGGATGAAGGCAAACGATTGCGCGCCGCAAGGGCTTTGGCTATACTCCGCTGGGTCACTGAAAACGGAGGTGTGTGCTGTGAAAAAGGTTGAGGCGATCATCAAGCCGTTCAAACTGGAAGAGGTCAAAGAAGCTTTGGCGGCCGTGGGCATCCAAGGGCTTACCGTTACCGAAGTGAAAGGGTTTGGGCGGCAAAAGGGCCACAAAGAACTGTACCGCGGCGCGGAGTACGTGGTCGAGTTCCTGCCCAAAGTGAAATTGGAAATTTTCGTGACGGACGCGGTCTGCCCCAAAGTGGTCGACGCCATCGTCAAGGCGGCCTCGACCGGCCGCATCGGCGACGGCAAGATATTCGTTTCCCCGGTGGACGAAGCGATCCGCATCCGCACAGGCGAGACGGGCGACGTCGCGATTTCCTGAGGGCTATCCGGACGCGTCGCGCGCTACAAGACGAGCACCGCGATATCGGCAATACGGCGACGCGTCGGGACGCGTCACAATAGATGGTTCGGTCGTAAACTGGATGGAGGCAGCCATGAAGAAAGAGTTGAGTCCCAAGGACGTAATGAAGCTAATCAAAGAAGAGGACGTGAAATTCGTGGATTTCCGCTTCATGGATTTTCCCGGCCTCATGCAGCACTTCACCTACCCCGTCCGCGAGTTTTCGGAAGACGCGTTCGAAGAAGGCCTGGGCTTCGACGGTTCGAGCATTCGCGGCTGGCAGGCGATCAACGAGTCCGACATGCTTGTCCTGCCGGACCCCTCGACGGCGGTCATCGACCCCTTCGCGGAATTCAAAACGGTCATCCTATATTGCAACATTCTCGACCCGATCACGAAGGAGCGTTATTCGCGCTGCCCGCGCAACATCTCCCAAAAGGCCGAGAACTACCTCGTGTCGACCGGTATCGCCGACACCGTTTTCTTCGGGCCAGAGGCCGAATTCTTCATTTTCGACGACATTCGCTTCGACAGCGCATCGAACTGCGGCTACTATTTCATCGACAGCGTCGAAGGCATCTGGAACTCGGGGCGCGAAGAGTATCCGAACCTCGGGTACAAGCTGCGCCATAAGGAAGGCTACTTCCCCGTTCCGCCTGCGGATTCCCAGCAAGACCTGCGCAGCCGCATGGTCGAGAACATGCTGAAAATGGGCCTCGAAGTCGAATGCCACCACCACGAAGTGGCCACCGCCGGCCAGGCCGAGATCGACCTGCGCTTCGCCCCGATGACCCAAATGGCCGACGATCTGACCCTCTTCAAGTATGCCATCAAGAACACCGCCAAGATGGCCGGCAAGACCGTTACGTTCATGCCCAAGCCCCTGTTCGGCGACAACGGTTCCGGCATGCACTGCCACCAGTCCCTGTGGAAGGGCGGCAAGCCCATGTTCGCGGGCGACAAGTACGCCGGCCTCAGCCAGGAAGCCATCTGGTACATCGGCGGTCTGCTCAAGCACGCCCCGGCCCTGTGCGCCCTGACCAACCCGACCACCAACTCCTACAAGCGTCTGGTCCCGGGATACGAAGCGCCGGTCAACCTGGCCTACTCGAGCCGCAACCGCAGCGCCTGTTGCCGCATCCCGATGTACTCGCACAGCCCAAAGGCCAAGCGCGTCGAATACCGCGTGCCAGACCCCAGCTGCAACCCGTACCTGGCCTTCGCGGCAATGCTGATGGCCGGTCTCGACGGCATCCAGAACAAGATCGACCCCGGCGCGCCGTTGGACAAGGACCTGTACGATCTGCCCGCCGAAGAAAAGGCCAAGGTGCCGCAGGCTCCGGGCAGCCTGACAGAATCCCTCAAGAATCTCGAAAACGATCACGAGTTCTTGATGAAGGGCGACGTGTTCACGTCCGATGTCATCGAGACCTGGATTAAGTACAAATGGGACAACGAGGTGATGCCCACCACGCTCCGGCCGCATCCCTACGAATTTTTCCTGTACTACGACATTTAATCCGCCCAGACACAACTTCCACCGGGGCGCACGCTCACGTGCGCCCCGGTCGCGCTTACAGCCAGGTCGAGGTCCGACCCAAAAGAAGATTTTGCGTGCATCGGCGTCGTTGTGCTACACTTTCTCGAGTTTTCTTCAACGGTTTATGGGCCCAGAACCCATCCGCGGCGAGCGCAGAGACGATTCTTCTCCGCAGGCCGCGCCGTGTGGACATGTCAACAGGCGGCGAAGACGGGTTAGCCCCGTACATCCCAGGAGGTTGTTGTGAAAGACGGTATCCATCCGGAATATGTCGTGGCGAAGGTGTCGTGCGCCTGCGGCAACAAATTCGAGACCCGCTCGACGAGACCGGCCATTAACGTGGAAATCTGTTCGGCCTGCCACCCGTTCTTCACCGGCAAGCAGAAGTTTATCGACAGCGAAGGCCGCGTCGACCGCTTCAACAGGAAATACGGGAAGAAGCAGTAGCCCTGCATGGAAGATCTGATGCGCCAGAAGCTCCTTGGCATCGTCGAGGAGCACGAGCGGCTGTCGGAGCTGATGTGCACACAGGAAGTCGCCTCGAGTCCGGATATCTACCGCTCGCATGCAAAGAAACAAGCGGAGATCGCCGACCTCGTCCATTGTTTTCGCGCGTTTCAAGAGGAAGAACGGCAACTCCGCGATGTGCGAGAGCTTTGGGAATCCGAGAAAGACCCCGACCTCCAGGCCCTGATCGAAGAAGAGCGCGATCACCTCGTCGCCCTGCTGGAACAACGGGAGAAGGACCTGCACCTCCTGCTCTTGCCCAAAGACCCCAACGACGCGAAAAACACCATCGTCGAGATTCGTGCGGGAACCGGCGGCGAAGAAGCCGCCTTGTTTGTCGCCGATCTCTTCCGCATGTACTCGCGCTTTGCCGAATTAAAAAATTGGAAAGTCGAGATTCTCGGTTCAAATCCCACCGGCATCGGCGGCTACAAGGAAATCACCTTCATGGTTTCCGGCCAAAACGTGTACAGTCAACTCAAATTTGAAGGCGGCGGCCATCGCGTCCAGCGCGTTCCCGCCACCGAAGCCCAAGGCCGCATCCACACCTCCGCCGTCACCGTGGCCGTGCTGCCCGAAGCCGAGGAAGTCGACGTCTCCATCGATCCAAGCGATCTGCATATCGACGTGTATCGATCCTCCGGCGCGGGCGGACAGCATGTCAACACGACGGATTCCGCGGTTCGCATCACCCACAAACCGACCGGCATTGTCGTGACCTGCCAAGACGAACGGTCGCAGCACAAAAACCGCGCCAAGGCGCTCGCCGTGTTGCGGGCGCGCCTGCTTGCGGCCAAACAGGAAGAAGAAGAAACCGCGCGCTCCGCCGACCGCAAAAGTCAGGTCGGTTCGGGCGACCGCAGCGAACGCATCCGCACATACAACTTCCCCCAAAATCGCATGACCGACCACCGCATCAACCTCACCCTATACCGCCTCGATTCCATCATGGAAGGCAACATTCAAGAAATGATAGAGGCCCTCGTCGCCGCCGATCGCGAAGCGCGCTTGATCGCCGTCTAGGAATAATTACGCGAAAACGAGCCCGGGAAGCCTTTTTGAGAGCGGTGACGCATATGTTCGAAAAGTCCATGTCCATCGGAGAATGCCTCGGCGAAGCTGCGCGCCGGCTTGCCGACGTGTCCGAAACGCCGCGCATGGACGCCGAATACCTGATGGCCCATGCCCTTGGAATCCGACGCAGCGATCTCCTCGCCAGACTTCATGCGCCAACCGTGCCATCCGCGTTCGAAGCGCTGCTCCGCCGGCGCCTTGCCTATGAGCCCATCCCCTACATCATCTCCGAATGGGAATTTTACTCCTTGCCGATACGGTGCGCGCCGCCCACCCTGGTGCCGCGGCCCGAGACCGAACATCTGGTTGAGGCCGTCCTCGACGCGGCGGGAAACGCTCCCGTGCGTATGCTGGAACTCGGCACAGGCACGGGATGCGTCGCCATGGCATTGGCGCATAATCTTCCCTCGGCGCGGATCGTCGCCACCGATCGCGCGCCGGAAGCAATCGCCCTAGCCCGCGAGAATGCGGCGCGCCTCCGCCTCGACGCCCGGATTGTCTTGCTCCAAGGAGACCTCTACCATCCCCTGAGGCCCGAGGACGCGAATTTCGACGTGATCTGTTCCAATCCACCCTATGTCGAAGAGGGACTATGGGATTCCTTGTCGCGTTCCATTCGAGACTACGAAGACCCGCGCGCCGTGCTCTCGGGTCCGGACGGCCTTGACATGATCCGCGCCCTCGTCGCGGGCGCGGGAGATTTCCTGCGGCCCGGCGGTTTTCTGGCGATGGAAATAGGAGACGGACAAGCTCACGCGGTGGGCGAAATTCTCGCGGCGCACGAGTTCGCCGCCATAACGTTCGTCAACGATCTCGCCGGAATCCGGCGCATCGCCACGGCGCGCAAACCCGTCTAAACGTTCGCTCCGCGCGATCTACCTCCGACAAACCCACCCCCCGGGAATGCCCTTCGGCGAAAAAACGATCTGATACAGCTGGATCGCGCGGGCGCGAAAAGCGCCAGCGCAACAGAGCAAATAATACTTCCAAAGCCGGTAAAAGCGATCGTCATACTCCTGCCGGAGCGCGGGCCAATGCTCGTCAAAGTTGGCGAACCAGCAGCGCAACGTCTTGTCATAATCCGCGCCGAAGCCATGAACGTCTTCGAGCACGAACAGCCCCTCCGCGGATTGGGCGATTTGCCGCATCGACGGCAGCATCGAATTCGGGAAAATATACCGCTCTATCCAGGGATCTCCCGATCGGGTCGAGACGTTCGCGGCGATGGTATGAAGCAGAAAAACCCCGTCGTCGGCGAGACAGCGGCGAACGACGCGCATGAATGTGCGGTAATTCCTGCTGCCGACATGTTCAAACATGCCGATGGAAAGAACGCGATCGAACTTCCCGTCCAGATCGCGGTAATCCTGCAGCGCGATGCGGACCGGAAACCCCGCACAGCTCTCGGCGGCGAGAACGGCTTGCTCCTGGGATACCGTGATGCCGGTGACCTCCGCGCCATACCGTTCTGCGGCGAACCGGGCCGTGCCGCCCCATCCACAGCCAATATCCGCCACGCGCATGCCCGGCGCAAGACCTAGTTTCCGGCATACAAGATCGAGCTTGGCTTCTTGCGCCTCGTCAAGCGTCGAAGCGTTGCGCCAATAGCCGCAACTGTAGATCATGCGCGCGTCCAGCATGCAGCGATAGAGCCGATTGCCGATGTCATAGTGAGTCTTGCCGATTTGATGCGCGCGCCGAGGAGATTGCAGATTGACGAGCCAGGCCGGAAGAGCGGCGAAAACGTCGCGAATTCCAAACACTCTTCTATCAAGCCGCGCCCGCAATACGCGGTGAAAAAACTCATCGAGCCGTTCGCAGTCCCACCACCCATCGACGTACGACTCGCCAAGCCCCAACGAACCGCCCCGCAACACGCGCTGGAAGAGACGATCGTCACGCACGGCCATATCCCAAGGTTCGGCGCCGTCGACAGTCACATCCGCTTCAGACAACAATCGCTCGACGATCGTGCGCGCACTGCCGGACATTGCCTACCCCTCCACCTTGGCCCCTTTCTCTTCGCGGACGTCTCGTTTGCAACGCATTCGAACTATCCATGCAGAAGACATAGACTGTAAGGCGGTTACGAGGGACCCCATCCCCATCGCAGCGATGATAGCCACGCCCTAACTCAGGAATCAAGGACCCTGGACAGCTCGAACTCAACCCCAGAAAGGCGGAAGCGCGTTGAGCATCGAACGGGCACAGAATTCCGACGCTACCGTTGTCGGCGAGTGCGCGCTGTGCGCGGGGATGGCTGACAGCGACAACTTTCTGCGCACGCAACCGGACCAGAATGCCAACGCCATCGCTACGAGGAGGGAGCGAGATGAGATCGAAAACAAAGGAGGAGCGCAGTTTTCGGGAACCACAGGCCAACTACAGACTCTGCAGGTAGTCCCTCAAGAGCGGCCACAAACGTTTGTACCGATCATAGCGATCATCGTATTGGCGGTGGGTAGTGGGATTGGGCTCGATGCGTTGGTCGAGCGAGACCATGGCGTTCACCCCCTCCAAGGGGGTGGCGTAGGCGCCGCAACCCGCGCCCGCGAGAATTGCCGCGCCCATCACGCCGGCTTCGGGAAACGTGAGCGTGGCGCAGGGACGCCCCAGAATGTCCGCGCACAGGCGCACCCATAGCGGCGACTTGCTTCCGCCCCCTACGACGCGAAAATCAGACACTTCGATTCCTGTCGCGGGAAGGGCATCGAGGGATTCGCGCAGGTAGAATACGGTCCCCTCCAAAATTCCACGCAAGATATCGCCCCGACTCGTCGCGAGATGAAGGCCCGCCATGACGCCGCAGGAATCGGTGATGAAATCAGGCGGTCCCGTAGAAATGAAGTGAGGCAGAACGACCGTCTTGCTGGGCCCAGACGGCATTTCTTGCAGGAGCAACGGATAGATGTCCTGTCCGTTGCGCTGGGCCTCGGCATGTTCCGCGCGCGCGAACGTGTCGCGGTACCACTTGAGCAGGCAGCCGCCTTGATTGTAGATGAAACAGACAAAAAGACCGCCAATAGCGTGGTGTTCCGTATTGAGTCCGCGCGGGATCATGAGTTCGGGCGAAGGGGGGTGGCGGAAAAGGGGAGCCATGCACAGGTAGGTGCCCATGCCGAGCATGGTTCGGCCTTCTTGCACGGCCCCGCAGCCAACAGCATTCGCGCATTGGTCGTGTGCGCCTGATACCAGAACCATGTCATGCGGCAAATCCAAGGCGTCGGCCATGTCGGGGGCGATGGTTCCGATAGCTCTCCCCGAGGGAATCGGGATGGGGAGCTTGCCTGTATCAATCCCCGCCCAGTCCAAGATTTCGTCGGACCACTTTTCCTCACGCACGTTGAAGCACAAGGTCCGGTTTGCGAGCGAGTAGTCTACGCAAGAGTCCGCGCCCAGCATGAAGGGGACAAAGCTTGACCACGGCAAGAATAGATCGGCCGCTTGAAAGAGTTCTGGAGCATGGGCCTTCAACCACAGCAGTTTGGTCAGGGTGAAGTGGTTGCCGAGCGTATTGCCCGTAATTCCGTAGAGAACGTCATTGGGGAAGCGCTCCCTGATCGGGGATAGAAATTCTTTGCCTCGGATGTCGTCGTTCAGAATGGACGCCCCCAGGATACGGCGGTCGCGCGTGACGAGAACGACGGCTTCGCCCAGCGATGAGACCGCCGCCGCACGGATGGGGTCATGTCGGGTCTTTGCCGCGACCTGCCGAATGGCCCGCTGGGTCTTCTCCCACACGGAGGCTGCGTCCAACTCGGAGTAGCCTGCCGTTGGTCGCTGAACGGCATATTCCTCATAGGCCAGGCCCAGACATGCCCCTGCTTCCGAAAACGCGGCGACCTTGCACCCCGTGGTCCCAATGTCAATGCCGAGAAGACTCATGGTTACGCATCCTGTTTGCAGACAGCCGCGCGCATGCCTGCAACCGCGAAGTCTTCTTCCAGCAACGCCTTCGCCTTTGCGTAGAGACGTTCCCGCGCGGCGGGCACATCTCCTGTCTCGCGGATCGCGACTTCATAGCACTGGCGCACTTCCGTGGCCACATTGATCTTGGCAATGCCGCGCGTCACGGCGGCGCGCAAGAGTTCCGTCGGGATGCCCGACCCGCCATGCAACACCAACGGTATGTTGGTAACATCGCGCAAGCGGGCAAGGTGGTCAAGATCCAGGCGCGCAGCGACTTTCTTCTGATCGCGGGTGGCCGCGGAAATAGCGCCATGGACGTTGCCAATCGCCACGGAGAGCCAATCACAACTCGTTTCTTGGACGAACCGGCGCGCTTCATCGAGGTCCGTGAACCCTTGCCTGCTGTTGAACAGCTCCTCATATGGAGGCGCGGGGCCATCGCCGTGTCCAAACACGGCGCCAAGCTCCGCCTCGCAGGCGACGCCCGCCGCATGCGCCAGATCCGCGACGCGTTTTGTCGCCTCGATATTCCCCGCAAGGTCGAGCCGGGAACCGTCCACCATGACGGAATCGTATCCCAGGCCGATCGCCGTTTCGAAGATCGGCAGATAATCGACCTCGCGATGGTCCTCATCGATGACCGGCACATGGTCCAAGTGAAGCCGCACATGGCGCAAACTTGCACAGGCGCGAAACTCGTCCATGACGGCATCGAGGCTCTTGGATTCGAATTTCATCCACTCCAGCCGGGCAACCTCGAGAAAAGCAAAGGAGTCCGTGTCGACGATGGCCCGAACAATGGGGTCAATCATCGGCAAGTAGGGGATATTGAACGCCAATACGGCCGTGCCTGCGTTCAGGGCATTTTGCACGGCTTGCGCACTCGTGGTCATCGCTTCAACTCTCCTGCGGCAATGTTACGTCGAAACCCAAGTAACGCGTGAAAGCCTCGCGAATGGCCGCCGCGTGAAGACCCGGCGTGACGCTCACGTGGTGACGATGCCCTGTCCGTCCGATGTGCATATACACGTCCTCGATGTTCTTGATGCGCGCGACGCCGGCACACCCGAAGAAGGCGGAGTCAATCACGTCGTCGGTGAACGCTCCTTCGCCGAGATAGAACTTCACCTTTCCTTCCGCCGTCAACATGTTGCCAAAGGTGAAGTCCGTAGGGGCGATGCGGCCCGTGTTGGGGCCGAAACTGCGGTTGGGCCCCAAGGCCGTCGCGAGAATGGCATGGTCCTCAATCTTCCCTTTGCCCACAATCATCGACGGCGGCATCGCAGAGCAGTGGAACAGAATGCACTTGTCCTCTTCGCTTCCGTAGTTGTTGTTCCAATCCAGACAGCCGGCGGCGGCTTCAGACGCCAGCCCCAGCGCGCGCATCGTGACCGCGCTGCCGATATCGGTCTCGCACGCCGCGGGAATGCCTGCGTCGTTGAGCAGGCCCATGAGAATACACGGCGATATGCTCAACTGTTCCTCGAGTTCCAGCCAGCACCGCAGCGCGATGGCATCGAGGCGATGCGCGGCGATGGTTTTGTCGATGACGACCGCGAGCTTGGCGATGTTCTCCGCCGCCGCCGCCGGGACGCCGTCCCATTGCGCGGCGCTGTGGAGGGCTTTCAACTTCGTCGCGCACGCTTCGGAGGCAGGGTCTATCGCTTTGGTCTCGGCGATGATGCCCGACAGATCGAAGGTTTCCACCGAAATCCCCTGTTTTTGCAAGGTCAGCTCATCGCACCGGACGGTCTTGAACGGCGACGTGCGGGCCCCAATCATGCCGACGGTCATGTTCTTCATCCCATTGACGACGCGGCAGATCTTGGCGAATGCATCCACGTTCGCCTTGAACGCGTCACTGTCGGGGGTGACCACGTGCGGCTTGAGCGCAGTGAACGGAACGTTGTATTGACAGAAAACGTCCATGATGGAGAACTTGCCGCAGAACGCGTCACGGCGCAGTGCAGGGCCGAGTTTGTCGAGGGCATCCGGATAGGCCTGAACGAGAATCGGCGTCCCCGCTTCCTTCAGCGCGGCCACAGCCCCGGTCTCGTCGCCAAAGTTCGGCAAGCAAAGGATGACCCCGTCGTATCGGCCGCGGTTCTCTTGTAAGAAGCGGGCATAGACTCTTCCCTCGTCCGTAGTCTCGACAGCGCCATAGCGTGTGGCGTCTTCCGGCATGATCAGATGGTCATAGCCCCACTTCGCAAGAACGCGCGGCAACTCCTCCCGCGCCTCCTTCATGAGCGATGCGGGGAAAAAGCCTCGGTTTCCAAAAAACAACGCAAAAGACACTTTCCTAGACTTCATGCGATTCATCCTTTGTGGTAGAAGGCGTTCCGTTAGCTACCCAAAAAGCAGCTATCCCTTCAAAAAACAACCCCGAACCAGCCGCTTCAGACTATGGCATTGCCGACGTCAGATACGCATTATACCAGCGCCGCAAGATATTAATCCGGGAACCGCGAAAGAATCCAAGCCACTGCGGTCGCCTGGACCCCTTGTAGTGTTTTCCTAAAAACGCTATGCTGATACAAGAATCAAGAGCGCGCCGATCGGGCGCGGCGCCGCTGCACAAACCGATCGCGGGCGCCGGAAATCGGACATATAAGGAAAGAGCACGATGCTTCGTTGGCGACTTGTCGGCTGGGTGGCGTTCGGAATGGCGCTAATAGGCGGGGCGGCGTCCGCCTTGACCTACACCAACCTCCTGCCCGGCGACTCCTACGGCGAAGGCTTCGGAAGCCCCGACACCTCGCTGTACGCGCAGTCCTTCATGCCCAACGGAAACCGCTTGGATGAAATCAACATCGTGATGCGTCACGCCGGCGGAACGAATCTGCACTTCCAGATTCTTGTGACAGCCGCGAGAAACGACGGCGGCGGCGGCATGAACATGGCTCCCGACATGACCCAAATCCTTTTTGTGAGCGAGCCCCTGGTCCTCACCGCGTTCGAAACCGGCCCCACCCTCTTCTCGACATGGCCCAGCATTCCGGCGGACAGCGAAACGGTCTACTTTGTCGTCATCGATTCCTTTACGCCCCAGGGGCCTCCGGCGGCGGCCGATATTGCGGCTTGGTCGTTCGACGTCTATGCCGACGGCGAATTCGTGTTCCTGAATGCGGGAGATTTGGCCCTTGCCCTGCTCACGGACGCGAACCAGTACGAATGGGATCGGTGGTTTTACACGGCGGATCTCGCGCTCAAGCTCATCTACGACCAACCGCCGTTCGTGCGCTACATTCGCCGCGCCGGAGACAACCCCACCCATGCGTCCTCGGTGGATTTCACGGTGAAATTCACCCATGCGGTCTCGGGCGTTGATCCAAGCGACTTTCACATAACCGCATCAGGCCTCGAAGGGACCTCGCTGGCGTCGGTCACGCCAATCGACGCAGCGACCTACACCGTGCGCGTCAACACAGGCACAGGCGACGGCACGGTTCGCCTGGATCTGCTGGACGACGACAGCATCCAAGACGACACCAACCTGGCACTCAACGATGTGGGCGTGGGCAACGGCGATTTCACCTCGGGGGAATCCTACACGATCGACAAAACGCCCCCAACCCTGCTTATCGGCATCCCTTCTTCGGACCGGACGCGCTATTTGCCCGTGATCTATGAGATCACCTACGACGGCGCCGACTCCGTGACGCTCGCCCCAAGCGACATCACGCTTGCCAGGACAGGTTCCGCCTCGGGCACGCCCTTCGTCTCGGGTTCCGGACCAGTTTCCCGAACCGTGACCGTGGCGGAAATACGCGGGGAAGGAACCCTCGGCATTCAAATAGGCCCAGGCAGCGCCCGCGACATCGCCGGAAACCTTGCCCCTGCCTCCGGAGTCAGCACGACCTTCCAAGTGTTATTGGCCACCGATCTGGATTCCGACAGGGACGGCCTCCTGGATATGCAGGAGGACGAGAATGCCAACGGAATGTGGGACCACGTAGACCCTGTCTTCCCCATGCGATGGCCTTACCCCGGAAACGAGACCGATTTGCATAACTGGGACACCGACGGCGACGGCGTGTCGGACAGCATCGAAATCGCCCTAGGCTCCAACCCCCTCGACCCCGAAAGCCCCCCGCATGCGCCCGGTGAAATCGGCGTTCCCGCCGTTTCTGCACTCGGTCTGGCGGTTCTTGCCGTTCTCTTGACAGGCGCCGGCTGCGTGGCGTTTCGCCGCAAACCGTCTATCCGGTAAGCGAACCGCAGCGGACAGGCCGCCTCACGGCGAATCCGCACAATCCGCATCGCCGCCATCGGAAGACGGCAAGGGAGGATGCCGCTCCACCCCCAGACATTGATCGGCGGAGGCGCACCATGCGGCGCATCCCATATCCATCCGCGGATTGCGAACCTGCCGGGCGCAGGCCCGGCAAACGCGGACAGGCTCATCCTTCCAAAATTCGATCTCCGCGCCGCACCAAGGACAGCCGAGCATGAAAATATCCTCGGGCTTCCAGTAGCGCTGATCCTGCCCCGGACACCGCGGCGGCGGACTCATGGGCGTTGTCCGCGCGGATTGGACACGGTTGCCTTGCACTGCGGACAACGCTGCGACGCGTCGTCTTTCCAAAACTCGACCGCCACTCCGCACTCCGGACACGTCACGAGAAAGATGTCCTCCGGATGCCAGTCTTTCCGGTAAGGACCCGGACACGTAGGCTTGTTCATAGGCTATTCCTCCGGCAGCCATTTCCGCCGGCGTTCCATCGCCGCAGCAACGCTCGGAAAGCGCGCGATGTCCGTATGCGGCAGAAAAAGCGCCGACATGTACTCGTCCATATATCCGGGCGCGTTGCTGAGATCAATGTACGTCATTCGCCGCGCAAGGTCGAGTTGGCGACGGCGAAAATCCTGCGACACGGCCACCATATACGAACCGGTCAGCGAGGAATTGCCAATGAACCGGAACCGGTCGCGCGGAATATCCGGCAAAAGCCCCAAGACAATCGCTCTATCGAGCGGCAAAAAACGGCCAAATCCGCCCGCAATGTAGACGAGAGCCACATCGCCCGCCTCGATGCCAATCTGGTTCATCAACAACGTGCACGCGGAATAAATGGCCCCCTTCGCCCGCAGAATGTTGTCTATGTCCAACTCGCTGATCGTAATCGGGGCGCCCGTGCCGCTCTGCTCTGCGGCGACAAGCATATAAACGGCGCGCTTTCCCTCCATGCGAATCGCCGGAGAAGAACGATCCCGCGCAAGCTTCCCGGCAGGGTCCATCCACCCGGAGAGAAACAAATTCGCCAACAAGTCGATCATGCCCGAACCGCAGATGCCCAACGGCGGCAAACCGCCGATCGTCCCATACCGCGCGACGCCGGTGTCGGGATCGACCTCGACGCGCTCGATCGCGCCGCCCGCCGCCCGCATGCCGCACTCGATGCCCCCGCCCTCGAACGCCGGCCCCGCGGAACAGGCACAACTCAACAAAAAATCGCGGTTGCCCACCACAAGCTCGCCATTGGTGCCAATGTCCAGGAACAGCGCAATCCCCTCGGCGTGCGCCGCCAAATCGGTGCAAAGCAGCCCCGCCGTTATGTCTCCTCCCACATAACTCCCATTGTTCGGCGAAAAACAAATCCAAGAATCCGGATTGATCGCAACGCCAACCTCGTTCGCCGTGAGATACGGAATTTCCATGACCGTCGGCGTATACGGCGCGAGCCGGATATACTCGGGCTGCATGCCCAGCAACAGGTGCGTCATCGTCGTGTTCGCCGAAAAAACCGCGTTCGTTATCTCCTCTGGAGCCACGTCGCACGCCTCGGACGCCTGCGCGATCAACTCATTGACCGTGGCCAGGACGCGCCTCCGCAATTCTTCGAGACGCTCGGGCGTGCGCGCATAGTTGATGCGGCTGATGACATCGAGCCCACAAGGGATTTGGCCATTGTATGCCGTCCGCGTGGCCATGACCTTCGCAACGGTGAGATTGATCAGTTGCACCGCGACGGTTGTAGTGCCGACGTCAACCGCGATGCCATAGTGGCGCGTGGTGCGGTTGCCCGGCTCGATGCGGATGATGTGCAGATTGGCCTCGTCGAATACGAGCGTGACCGTGACCAGCCCCCCTTCCCCCCGCAAGGCGTCGGCAAGTTCGCGCAAAATCCGCAACGAACAGAGGACATCCTGTTTGCCCCAATCGCGTTGAATCGCGCGCGAGAGGCGGTCAAAATCGGAAAGGCCGTCTTCGGGTTGCGGCGGCGGGACTTGGACCATCCACTTGACCGCAAGGGGGCCATAGTCCCACTGTTGAGGGAGCAGTTCAGACTGGATGAGATACATCTCGTCGCCATCGGAGAATTTGCCCGTTTCGCGCGCGGCGTCTTGGCGCACTTCAATCGTGGCGGGTCCAAGGCCCACGCGTGTCTTGCACGCAAGGACATAGCCTTCGGCGGCCATGTGCGCCGTCACCCCGCTGAGTCCATCCGACTCAACCTGGCCGTCGCTCACGCGCACAATGCACTTGCCGCAAACGCCCTTGCCGCCGCAGGGCGCATCGAGATCGATGCCCGCGGCGCGCGCTGCATCCAGCAGCAAACTGCCCGGGTCGGCCTCGACGGACTTCCCGGAAGGATGGAACGTCAGCGTTGGCATAATGCAGCAAGGCCCTCGTTCTTAGGCCGCAAGCACGTTCTTGATGAAGCTTTCGATGTCGCCCGCTTCTTGCGGGCCAACGATGATTTTCCAGCCAGGCAGCGCCTCTTCCAGTTCGCCGGATATCTGAGACACGTAGCCGGGAATGACCAATTTGCGGCACGCCGTCTGCGATTCCAGGCCCAGTTCCTTTGCCGCCGCCGCAATCTTCGCGCCGCCAAACTTGCCCGCTGCCCACGCGGTCAGCACGCTCATGCCCTCGCACTCGGGAACCAACAGCCACGCCGACAGTCCGGAGTTTTCGATCTCGCCGGACACGATGAAGTACGTCAGCGAGAAGTTTGTGGTCACAAACGTTGGACTGTTCTCGTTCGGCGCGCCGATGGCATATACCTTCGGCTCGACTTGGATGGGCTTCTGTGGATCGGTGAAGATGTTTTGCCGCAGCGTCAGCAGCGACACAAACGTCGCCGGATCGAATTCGGGCAGCACGACGATGCCGCCGTACTTTGCGATCTCGATTCCCGCTTCGACCGCATCGTCGATGGCATTGCCCGTGTTCACGTATCGCAGCGTCGGATAGCCCAATGATTTCAAGCCCGCTTTCAGCGCCCCGCGCCGCACGATCGTGTTGCTTGCGAACTGCTCGCACAAACTGCCCGCGCGCAACTCGATGACCGCATCTCTGAAGTCCGCGGCGCGCAGTTGCTCGGTCATTGCCGCGATGGCGTCGAGATTATCGGCGGTCACGGCCATTGCTGCGCCATTCGCCGTCGCCGCGTCACGCACCGCATCCAACGTATCCGTCGTCGCGGAGGCCAACAGCGGACGCCTCTCCTTCAACGTCTCCGCCGCCGTGCGCAACAACGCGGCATCCGAGGCGCGCGCGATGATGGCGCGGTCCCATGCGTTCGCCACGTGCCGCAGGACTTCCACGTACTTCTCCGCCGATCCGCTCTTCGCCTCGACACTCACGGCATCGACCAGAAGAATCTCGCCGACGCGCTCGAGACGATACGCTTTGACCTCCGCAATGCGCCGGTCAAGCTCCGCGACGTCCATCGCGTCATCAAGCGCGATGCCAATGGCCGTGCGATTCACAAAGGTCTTCTCGTGACGGAACATCACCGTCTCGCCGCCCATCGAACACGCGCCATCGCCCACGCCTATCGTGACGGTGCGCACGGGCGGTTCCGCCGCCGCGCCAAGAATGGCCTTCGCCTCGTCGGAAACGTAGGGACATTCCGAGAGTTCTGCCTTCTTCGCCGCGAGTTTCATCGCGAACGCCAGGCACGTGTTCGATCCACATTCCTTGCAGTTCGTCTTCGGCAATAACTTTTGTATCTGCAATCCAGTCAACGGAGCCATTAGCGGTTCTCCTCGTTTGTCCACTGCGATAGCTTGGCGACGTTCCGGCGCAATGTTGCAAGCGAATCCGGGTGATTCAAAATGACCGCGTCGCCCCCCGACAACACCAGCGGCATCGCGGTCTGCACTTCCCACAACATGCCGCGTAGGGCGCGTTCACCCCAATTCGGAAAACTCTCGCGCGAGGCGTGGCCTTCCTTCGCCTTCCACGCCTCTTGCCCGACGCAGGCGATCATCGGCAACGTCAACGCGGTGTCGCCGCCGAGACCGGTCAGGCGAATGCGCTCCATCACGGAGTACGTGTATTCGAGGCCGTATCCCAATGCGCCGGTCATCGGGTCCATCACGATGCGGTCGCGCGGAAAATCCATGTTGCCTAGCAAAATGTTCAACTGCTTTGCGATATTTACGTCAATGGGACTCTGCGCCACGACGCAATGGCCGTACGCCAACGCCGCGCCCGCAATGGTGCGATAATTATCGGCCTCGACCCAATTGAGCAACAGGCGTTCGCCCGCGCATCCCGATGCAATCTTGCGCATGACTTCGTTCGAGGCGTCGAAGTGACTGTGCCCCGTGACAATCAGCGGAACGTCCACTGCGGCAAGTACGTCTTTCACAAGCCCTAACGCTTCGTCCGCGCTCTTGCCGCCCTTCTCGGGATGCGTGCCTTCAAGACGCACGGCGATCAAGTCGGCGCCATAGATTTCGACGGCTTTCCGCGCCATCTCGGCGGGATTGTCGAGCAGTTCGCCCCACACCTCCCGCAACACGGGCGAAACCTTCAGGCTCACCGTATCGAAGACCTCGATTGCAAATACCGGCGGCGATGGGACCGTGCCTTCAAAGAAGTGGAACGGCAGACAATTTTGCCCCCCAAGGGTAACCGTCTTTTTGCGCGTGCCGCCGTCGGCAGTTGTTGCTCCCAGCGTCACGCGTTGGATAGTCTCGCTCGATTTCTCGATGGGCAACGCGACGCTCTTGACCGCCGCGAATTTCTCCGAGGCAGGACGCGCCGGGGCTTTCACTTCGATAGGCGTCGCCGCGGAAACAGATTTTGCCTCAACGGGCTTCGCTACAACAGGGGCCGGCGCCACATACGCAGGCGCGGCGCCCGGCGAGAGCATATTCTGCAACACGCCAGCAAGCGCCCCCGCCACATCGCGAACGACTTCCTGCTTGAGTTCCGTGGAGGAAGCCGGCGCGGGCTCTGTCCGCATCGCGGACTTCACCTCATCGATCACGGACCTCTTCAGTTCCGGCAGCAACTCGTTCGCGATCGTTTCTTTCAACTGCGCGGCAACGGCGCTGGTGATCTGTCCAAACAACGCCGTCATCAGATCGGCAGGGCCGCCGTTCGCCGGCGCGACAACAGACGGCGGCGCCGCTTCTTCCGGAGCCGCAGAAACTTCGCTATTGACCCGCGCTTGCTTGCTTTCGATCTTCACGACGCGCGGCGGTTGTGCGGCGGGCTTGGGCGTTTCCGTCTCGGCGGGCTGTGCGGGCGCGGACTCGCCGCCAGGCGCGAAGTTGTCTTCCACGCCCGCCCATATCGACGCCATATCGGCCATCTTCAACGCGGGATGCCCAACCTTCTCCATGTGCGCGCGAATCTCATCGGGCGCCGTGGCAATGGTTTCATCGGCAATCGCGTCGAGCAAGCCGGGAAGCTCCTGCGCTTCCGCATTGCGAGCGACATCATCACCCACGAGCGCCTTCAATTCCTTCGGCATCCACACGATGCGCCCGACGCCGCCGTCTGCATGCAAAAACTTGCGACTGGTCAGAAAGGCCTTGCCGACGCCCATGAAACCGGGCGTTTGCACGCCGCCGCCGACCATGCCCGCGAGCGTGCTGAACGTCATCCCGACAGGCGTGTCGCCGGTGAATTCGCGATTCACGATCATCACGCCGTTGCACTCCGGCACGTAGGCGATGATCGCCTCGAAACAGCCGCACGACGTCATCGGACTGCTCATGATGCTGTACGCCGAAAAACTGGCGATGGCCTTGTGGGAATTTTTGTAGACGTACTCGTTGACGCCTTCCCAAATCCCGCGCACGGGGTCGAGGCAGCGCCCCTTTGCGACGGGCTGGTTCGGGCCGGTCTCGTCGATCTCGTACGCGGCCTTGCCATCGAGCCAGTTGTACGCGCCGCACAGGCCCAAGCGCTCGGGCGTGATCATGCACACATGATCGGGCGCAAACGACTGGCACAGTAGACAACTATAGAACGTGTCTACGGCCTCGTCGGTCATCGTCGCGAGGCGCTGGTTACGCTCTATGTAGACCTTGCGCGCGTGGGCGATGCGGCGGTCCACTTCCTCGCGGTCGGTGATCATCGTGACCTTGACCTTGTCCACGATCGCGGGATAGTCATTGATGAACTTCGTGCGCAGGATATCGCCATAGTGACGCAACCGTAGACCGCGCGCAAAACCGGCCTTACTCACGCGCGTCCACACGATGTCGCGTTGGCCCATGTGCCAGATGCCTTCCGCGCCGTTGACCAAATGATGAATTTGGCGTTCGAGAATCGGTTCGAAATCCGGCTGCATTTTGCGGCCCGCCACTTCAACCCAGATCGCCAGCGGCAAGGCCGTGCCCGCAGAAACGGCGTCGATATCAGGACCGATGATCTCGATCTGACCGTCTTCGATTTCATCAAGGCCGACCGACGTGACAAATTCAAAAGCCGGGGTGATGTTGCCGCCGAATTCCACGTGCACGTCCGCCTTGCGAATGCGCTCGCCCTCAAACGCCGCGCCGTACGGAACGGGAATCGGCACCTTGGCGACCTTCACTTTGCAGCCGCGCACTTCGAGACATTTCTCGACGATCCTGTCGTGCGGCACGTTACTCACAACGTGCTCATACGTGCACACGCCCGTCGGTAAAATCTCCGGGATGTCCGTGTCGGCGATGGTCGGGAAGCCATAGTTGATCGCGCCCGCCGCTGCTGCATATTTCTCCTGGCCAACCTCGCCCAGCGCCATCACAAAGGCAAATATGCGGTTCTTGTTGTAGCGCAGGTTCTTCTCGAAATCGCCCGCGCTGACGCCGCCAAACGATAGCGCCGCGCGGTTGGCAAAACCCAGCGCATAGATCGCGGCAGAAACATCGCGGCCAAATGGCACAAGGCGCGTTTCCCAGCCAAGCTGCACGCCTTCCTCCGCGAGCTGTTCGGCAAACGTCGTCCCATGCGAACTGCCCGCCATGAAGACGTAGAGATTTTTCTCCTGCAATTCGCGTGCGATCTGGACGGCAATCTTTCCGTTCGGCGCCGCGCCGACAATGGCCGCAAAGCCTGGCGCGGTGCCGTCGACAAACTCGATGCCGCGTTCGCGCATGATCACGTCGGACGCCGCGCCAAGCCAAATGCCGTCCACGGGATTCGGGCCAACGAGTGTTTTGCACGCCTCGATGGCTTCAAATGCAAAGAGCGTCGCGACGCCGGCATCGAGCGTATCGCCAAGGTACGGTAGCCACACATTTTCCGACGGCGGTTCCGGCAAAAGATTCCAGCAATCCTGCACCACCGCGATAAGATCGCCGAGTTTTTCCACTTTCCGACCAGTGAACGAATAGATGACCGGAAGGTAATAGGCCGTCGAAGGAAAACCTATCGCACAATCGGCGCCCTTCTCCGCGATGGTCCGTGCGACCATCGCTTCGGCCCGTTGCACTACTTCGCGCGCGCCGGTAATGGCGTCGGTACAAATCGCCTTAGACATTGAGTGCTCTCCGGTCTTTCATGTCGTACAGTTTGCGTTCGGATTTTTGGTTGATGCCGAGAGCGTCGCGCTTCTTCTCGATATGCGCGCAGATCGCCTCCACAGCGTCGTTGACATCGCTGATGTAATGGAACTTCGCGCCGGTCTCCTGCGCGACCTCGCCACAGAGATAGTCGCTGACGTTCTTCGATCCCATCGTGTGGAAGGGATGTCCCAACACCACGTCAACGCCCGATGCAACGAAGTAATGACCAATGGCCACCGCCTTCTCGCTCATCCACTCCGGCGCCGCGCCAATGGCCGGAAGCTCGGAGAGATCGTTGCCAAGCCCGCCTTCTTCGACGAGATACGTCGCCGCCATCAGGATGCGCGAGTTGTCAACACAGGAACCCATATGCAGTACAGGGGGGATCCCGACGGCTTCGCAGACTTCGCGAAGGCTCGGCCCCGCCATTTGCAGCGCCGCCTCAGGCGTAAGCAAGCCCGCCTTGCCCGCGGCAACGGCGGCGCATCCGGTCTTGAGCACGATAATGTTGCGTTTGATGAGTTCCTTCGCGAGCGTGACAATATACTCATCCACGCGCCCCTTCCGCGCGTTGGTGCATCCCACGATGCCGCATACGCCGCGGACGCGGCCCGTGATGATCGCATCGTTCAACGGACGAAAACTCTTGCGGAACGTGCCGCCGAGAATATTGAAGATCGTCTCGTTGCTGAACCCCGCCACCAAAGGCTGCCGCGCGTCGGGAATGCTCACCTTCGCCGGATCGCGACGGGCGTAATTCGCTATCGCCATGCGCAAGACATCCTTCGCGCAGGCCATTCCGTTCGCCGGATCGAAATGCACCGCAACCGCGTCGGCATTGCGGGCAATGGGATTCGACGTGACCATCTTGGTGTGGTAGCACTTCGCCACTTCCGGCAAGGAGGCCATGCAACACTGCACGTCGGTGATCATCAGTTCGACCGCACCCGTGACGATCGCCAGCTCCTGCTGTAGAAAATTGCCCGCCACCGGAACGCCGTGGCGCATGAGGACCTCGTTTGCCGTGCAACAAATGCCCGCAAGATTGACGCCCGCCGCGCCGACGGCCTTCGCCTCGGCAACAATCTCGGGCAGTCGCGACGCCGCCACCAACATCTCGGTCAGCGCGGGCTCATGACCATGCACGACGACATTCACCTTATCCTTCTCCAGCACGCCAAGGTTGGCCTTTGCGCGCACGGGTTTCGGCGTGCCAAAGAGAATATCGCTGACCGCCGTGGCGATCATCGAACCGCCCCAACCGTCGGCAAGACTCGCCTTCAACGCGCCGCGAAGGATATTTTTGTACTCGTGATCGACGCCCATGTGCGTGCGGTGCAAGGCCTGCACAATCGTCGCGTCGACGCCGCCCGGCGCGATCCCCAATCGTTCCCATACCCCCTGCCGCGGCTTCGGAGCAAGACGCAAGGTTTGGAGCTTTCCCTCCTGCAGCGCAAACTCCGAGAGAAAAAGGTCGGCCACCTTCGCGGCCAAGGCGAGCGTATCGATCCCCTCGTCTTCAATGCCCCACGCGCGCGCCGCCGCCCGCAGCTTCGCCTCGTCCCGAATCGCATAATCGGTCGATCGTCCCTCGGCGACGGCCTTCAACACCAAAACCAAATGCCGGCCATGATCCGAATGTGCGGCGGCGCCTGCGGCCACTTCGCGCAACAAATTGCGGGCCACCACCGTATCCAACGTCGCGCCGCAAACGCCGGGGACGTACTCGGATATCTTGCACGGCCCGAGATGGCAGATGCGGCAACACGTTCCATTGGATCCAAACGCGCACGGCGCGCCTTGTTCGTCTGCGCGCGAAAAGGCGTCGTGCGGCACACCATCGGCGTCGGCCTTTTTCAACATCGCTACGCTCGCCGCATCGATGGCGACGTCTTCGGGCATTCGTTGTCTATCGTCCGCCATTCGTGTTCCTTTCGATCATGCTTGCCAATATCCGCTGGCTTGCTTCATAGACAGGATTTTCCGACGCGAGGCCGAAGATCGGTTCGCCGTTCACGTCCTGTCTGCTCAATTCGTCATTCTCGGGAATCGCGCCCAGCACACAAACCTCCGTGCCTTCGAATATCTCGGACACGCGCCGGACGCTGTCGTTATCGCGCGTGCGGTTGACGATCACGCCGAAGCGTTTCGCTGCGACCTGCATTTCCTGCGCAAGTTCGAAAAGACGACGCGCCGTTTTCAGGCCGCGCGCCGACGGGTCCGACACAAATACGAGCCAGTCCGGCTGTTGAACCGTGCGACGACTGAGGTTCTCGAGACCCGCCTCGTTGTCAATCACCACGGCGGGATATTGATCGGCAAGTTTCCCGATCACCCCCCGCAACACGTTATTTGCATAGCAATAGCAGCCCGGCCCTTCGCAGCGCCCCATCGAGATCAGATCAAAGCGATCGGTCTCGACGAGCGACTCCTGTATCTTGAGATCGAGCAACTCGTGCTTGCTCATGCCGCCGAACGATCCGTCCTGCGCGATGGCCTTGGCCTCTTCGCGCACCGACCCTACCGAACAGCGCACCTGCACGCCAAGCGCATCGTCCAAACAGGCATTGGGATCGGCATCGACGGCCAACACAGGGCCCTTGCCCTGCTCGCCCAGCCAACGCACCGCCAGCGCGGCAAACGTGGTCTTGCCCACGCCGCCCTTCCCGGTGATCGCCAGTGTCCAACTCATGTTTTGCTGTATCTCTACTGCGCCGCCATGGCTTGTGCGACGGCGCGGATGTGGTCCGGCGACGATCCGCAGCACCCGCCGATGAATTTCGCGCCGGCGCCGAGCAGGTCGTTGACGACCGCGCTGTATACTTCCGGTTTCGCACGGTAGACCGTGCGGCCCGAGTCGTCGAGTTCAGGCTTGCCGGCGTTTCCCTTCACCCACACGGGGATGCCGGTCCCGCACGCGGCGAATTCTTGCGCGATGTTGACGAAGGTCTCGATGCCCGCGCCGCAATTTGCGCCGACAAAACTCGCGCCGTATTGTTTTGCAAGGTCGCACACCTGCGGGATGGACGCGCCCATCATCGTGAAGTCGTTGTTCGCGCCGCTATCGAACGTGAACGACAACCCCACCGGAAGGTCCACGGCGCGCAACACGCCTTTGATCGCCGCTTCGGCCTCGACAAGATCGCTCTGCGTTTCAATGACGATGGCATCCGCGCCGCCTTCGGCAAAGGCCTTTGCCTGTTCCGCCGCAGCTTCTTCGACCTCGGCAGGATCGATTTCGCCCATCATCACGATCTTGCCGCACGGACCGATCGACGCGAATACGTATGCCTTGCCCGACGCGGCCTTCTTCGATATCGCCGCGCCTTCCCGCGAGAACTCCGCCGCGCGCGCGGCCATGTTATGCTTGGCAAGCACGATGCGGTTGCTGTTGAAGGTGTTCGTCAGAATCACCTGCGATCCGGCGTCGACATAGCCCTTCGCCACCGAGAAAACCTTGTCCGGCTGTTCGACGTTCCACACGTCGCACATCTGGCCCGGCCGCGCGCCGAGTTTCTGCATCTCAGTGCCCCACGCACCATCGGTGCACAACGGCGGCAGATCGTTGAAATTGGCTTTGGTCAGTTTCACGCTCGCGTCGAAACCCATGTCCGCTCCCTTCGTAACAGGCCGATAAGGCCCGAATCTGTTTAGAACCCGTACTTCTGCTTCAACGCCGCGCTCGTCTCGCCCAGCAGCTTAAAGACGCGCTCTGCGTCCTGCACTTCGAGCGAACCCGTTCCGCACGACGGCGTAATCAGCGCTTGTTCCGCAATGATGCCCTTGTCGATACCGGCCTTCTGCGACAGGTTGTCCGCCATGCGCTCGAATCGCGCGACGAGACTCTCGACGGACTCGTCGCGTATCTTCGGACTCGTCGGCGCCACGCCCCATGCGAGCGCGTTTTTGTTTTCCACGAGATGCCTCTTGATGTGCTCGGGATACAGCGCGATGGTCTCGCCAAAATCGAAGGCATCGAAGTTGACGATATCGACGCCCGCGTCGACCAACAGCGACCATTCCGTGTTGCCGCAACAATGCACGCCCGCCAACGCGCCTTCGGCATGAACGGCCTCGACGACCTCGCCCAAGCGAGCAATCACATCATCACGCTGCACCGACACGTACGTCGAACTGCCGAACGCGGACAAAATAGGCTCGTCGATAAAGCAAATCACGTTTTCCGCGAACGGCTTGAACTTCTGAATCTGCCACCGGCATTTCATCGCCAAGCCCTTCACGATGACATCGATGAATTCCTCGTTGTAGTAGATGGCGCGCTTGTTCTCGTCGACAATGGTCAACGCGAACGACAGCGGACCGGTGGTCTGGCATTTCACAAACGGACGCGTGCCGCCAAGTGCCTTTAGACGGGCTTCAAGCGCGGGAATCCCCGCCGAAAACGCGGGGCTGATCGCCGCACCGGAATAGTCGCCGCTCTCTTCCGCCGCCATGTAACCTTCGTAAAAGGTCGCGAGGTCTTCGGAATAATCGCCGCTGGCGTCGAAGTGCATGCGCGACTTGGCCTCATCGATCACGACGCGCGGCAAGCCTTCGGAATACTGCACTTCCATCTGTTCGCGCAGTCCCAGCTTCGGCAACTGCGGCCAGATGGGCGCGTCCGGTATCGAACCCAGAATCACATCGAGCGCCTTTTCCGCATCCGGATGCGGCAGAGACCCAATCGCCGTCGCCACGCACTTCGGTTTCACGTCCATTTCGCTATCTCCTTACGCTTTCGATTCACCACAGAGACACAGAGAACACGGAGCAAGCACAGAGAAAAAGCAAAGGTCCAAGGCTTATTTTGCGTCTCTGCGCCTTCGTGCCGAAAGTCCCTATTCTTCGATTCGTGCCTTCACCCCGTCCCACAACCGCACAAACCGCTCCCGCAGTTCATCGTCCAGAACATCGAACAAGACCACGCCGTCTCGATCCGCCTGGCGTATCGTCTCGCTATACGGCACGCCCCCCAGATACTCCCCATTCGGAAACGCATCGCGCAGAAACGCTTCATCTTGATCGCCGGCGATTTTGCTTCCAATGATCGCGACCCGCTTGACGCCGATCTCCGCGGCCATGCGCTGAACGCCCGCCGCGGTTTCGATGGCGCGCGCGCCAGGTTCGACCACGACCGCCATGACATCCACGCCCTGCGCCGTCGCGCGGCCCAAATGCTCCAGCCCCGCCTCGAAGTCGATGATGACGCAATCGTCTTTGTACAGCACGACGTCCACGAGCAGCGCCCGCAACATCGTGCTCTCCGGACAGGCGCATCCCGAACCTCCGCGTTCCACGGCCCCCAAGACCAAAAGATGAATGCCCCGAAACTCGGACGATTCCTTCTCGGCAATGTCGGACACGTCGGGATTCAGCTTGAACACCTGACCGTATTGCTTGACCTTGGCCCCGGTGCGTTCCTCGACAAGCGCGCGATGTTCGGAAAGCGGCACAAGGCGCCGTCGATCCTCGCGTGACATCCCCAATGCCGCCGCGAGATTGGCGTCGGGATCCGCATCAACGGCAAGAACGCGCCGCCCCTCCTGAGAGGCCAAATGCGCAAAAACCGCCGCAACCGTCGACTTGCCGACGCCGCCTTTACCGCTCAGCGCTATCTTGTACCCCATAAAACCCCACATCACATCACATCACACAATTCACCCCATGTTACCTCATCCCCCACAATCCAGTCAAGGCATTTTCCACTCACGACTTGACAAGTCCGGGCTCGACGCCTAGAATCCGATTGTGATGTGACATCTTTGTTGAGTGATGTGACGAGGTGAACCATGCCCTCCCTCCAACGAGGCGTCGTCCCCATTTACCGCCAGCTTGTCGATCAACTCCGTAACGACATCCTGACCTGTCGCCTCATCCCCGGCCAGCGCATCCCCTCCATCACCGAGCTTCAACGCAGCCACGGCATCGCCCGCGAAACCGCCAAACGCGTTCTCAACCTCCTCGAGGCCCAGGGCCTCATTCGCCAACAGCCTGGAAAAGGATCGTTTGTGGCCGATCTCCGCCCCATGCAACCCGCCTGGGGCCTTGTCTTCCCCTTCTTCTCCGTCCAATACGAAGACCTGATCCTCCTGGTGGCCGAGCAGGCCCGCCAGGCCGGGCGCACCCTTCACCACCTCTGCGACTACAACAATTACGAAGAAGAGATGCGTCTCGTTCAGACCATGATCAACGACCGTTACGAAGCGGTCATCGTCATTCCCACCCTTGATGAATCAAGGACGCTGGACTTCTACGAGAAACTCGCCCCCATGGGGACGCGCATTGTCCTGCTCGATCACACAATGTCCAGTCGCGATTTCCCCTTCGTTGTCCAAAGTTACGACCTCGGCGTCGTGCGCGCCCTGACGTACCTGATGTGGCTAAAAGGGGGAGGAGTCGCGTTCGTCGAAAACGAAGTCTGGCCCGGCCGCAACATGGTGCTCGAACTCATGCGCGAAACCTACCTCGACCTCATGCGCCGCGAGCGCCCCGGCTTCGAACCGTTGATTCTGCCGCGAGCGCGCGGGGTTGACGCCGCCGCATTGCGTCAGCGCGGCATCACGGCCATTTTTTGCTGCGACGATTTGAGCGCCATCCAAGTCATCGGCCGCCTCCACGAACAGGGGATGGAAATTCCCCGCGACTACAACCTCGTCAGTTATGGCAACACCGACATCGGGCGCTATTTTACGCCGCCGATTTCCTCGGTGGACCCCCGCAACGCAGAAATGGCGAGAATCGTCGCAGCCCTCCTCGCTCCCGAACCGGAAACCCCATCGGAATCCTGCCAACATGTCGTGCATCCCGAATTGATCCTTCGCGAAACGTAACACACAAAACACGAGGGCCCTCGTAGCACACGCCGATATGCGAAACCTGTCATTTCAGCTGATCATAAGTTTGTCTCCGGAGAACACATTCCGTGGACCAAGCGAAATATGAGGCGAGCCCAACGGTTGGATTTCATCGCAACTCCTTATTTCGTATACAGATACGATTTCTCGTCTTTCTTGGAACAAAAAATGCTTCACCTACGTGGCGCATAAAGTGCGTAAACCATCAGGGCATTATGTTGGGCTGCAGTGGGGAACGAACAAACAGAGGAGAAAGATCATGAGAACGCGAATGGCGGCAGTTGTGGGGGCAGTGCTCCTGGCATGCTTGATGAGCATGAGTGCCAACGCAACGGTATTCTCGGGCACGGCGAGCGGAGAATGGGACAATGTCGTGTCGACCAATGCTTCGGACGTGTACTCGGTAAACAACAACGATGTGGGCGGCACTGCCCGCTTCAACTGGGGCGTTCCCGCGAACCCCACGCCGTTCGACAACCAGTTCGAATTTGACGGCATCGGCAGCGACGGCGATCCCGGCTGGACCACAAACAGCGAAACGCCTTTCCTGGTCGGCTTGTTCACCTATCGGAACGGCAGCACGTTCAACTCCTCCGGAATCGACGGCGTCGAGCTCAAGGTGACGCTCAACATCACCTCCCCGCTGGCGCAGAGCGACGTGTACGACTTCACCTTCTTCATCACCAATACCCCGAACAATACCGGCGATCCCGTCCTGGACGGCGACATCGTCACGGTGGCCAACAGCGGATACACCTCCACGAACTTCATGTACGACGGCGTTCTCTACACGCTCAACCTGCTGGGCTTCTCGAGCGACGGCGGCGCCACGATTCGCAACAACTTCAGCAGCGCCGAAGCGGCCACTCAGGGCGCTGGCGTGTACGCACGCATCACGACCCAACTGGGCCCGGTCGTTCCGGAACCGGCCACCATGTCCCTCCTGGGCTTGGGCCTGGCCGGCCTTGCGATCCGCCGCTTCCGCAAAACCGCCTAACGCGGCAAAAGCAAAATCCACGCTAAGGGACGCGACATATGTCGCGTCCTTTTTTTTCACCTGCCGAGGCTGATGCCGGTTTTCATCCCGCCTTCGCGCCGCCGCAGACAAACGGCTGTTGGATTCGATCCAAGGTCTTGGTAGTATACCGCCCAAGACCGAATGTCGCCCCAAGCGGCGCAGAGGGAGGCATACACTCATGGACATCACGTTGACAAGCACCTTGAAAGGGTCTCTCCTCGGGGGATTTTTTCCCGCAGGATGGGACCTGTCCCAACTCGATGCGTTGTGTGCCCGCCCGCCGACATCGATCGAAAATCGCGAACCGTGGTGGCACAAACGCTTCACGCCGATTTCCTGCGACACCCTCGCGGATTTCGACGCCATGATGGGCCACGCCATCGCCCTCGAAATCGCCGCCGCGCGAAAAGCCAACCGGGAACTTGTTCTCATCCTGCCCGTGGGGCCGATGGGCATGTACCGCTGGGCGGTTTATTTCTTGAAGGAATGGGACGTCGACTGCAAACACGTGCACGGATTCAACATGGACGAGTGGAGCGACGCCAAAGGCAACACCTTGCCTTCCAAAGACCCAGGCGCCTTTCAGAACGCCATGGAGCAAGCCTTTTACGCTCCCTTGGGCAAACGCACCGTCCCCAAAAATCAACGGCACTTTGCGACAAAGACCATGCTGCCAACCTATCCCGAACGCATCAGCGCGCTGCAACAAAAAGGGGCGCGGCTCGTCACCGTGTTCGGCATCGGGCGCATGTGCCATATCGCCTTCTGGGAGCCGCACTTCGCGTCGGAATACGAAACCGAGGCCGCGTGGAAAACCGCAGCTTATCGCCTTGGCGCCAAACTCCACCCGCTGACCATCGAACAAAACGCCATCACAAGCTTCAAAAGCCGCACCACGCTCGTCCCCGCCACCGCCAACACGATTGGACCAGGCCTGTTTTTACGATCGGACGGCATCATTGGCGGCGCCGACGGATCGTTGGGGCGCGGCATGATGTGGCAAGGCTTCTCGCTCTGGGCCACCTTGCATCACAAACCCACGCCATGGATCCCAAGCTCCTTCATGCCCACCCTGGCGGGACGACTCTTTTATCTAAAAGAACTGGCCGGGCCCTTGGAGGCCGAATGCAACTAGCGCGGCGACCGCCAACACGGCCTCCGGCTTTTTCGCGAAACATTCCTATTTCGCCTGTACAAGCGCTGCCCACGACGCAGCGGGACGCTTTTCTCGAAACAGGCCATCGCAGGGCATAATGGAGTTCAAAGAAATCGTATTCATCATCGGGGCCGCCGTGAGCGTCCCAGCAGGCATTCTGCTGGCGCGAACGTCGCGCTTCTTCCTCGATTTCGTGTTTGCCGCGCTGATTTTCAGCACCTGCATGCCCGATTGGCTCGACATCAACTTCCTGAGCCGCGAAATGTACCGCGGAACCTCGCGCGGCATCGGCATTTCCTACGTCGACTTCTTGACCGTCATTCTTCTCGTGGCGCCGCTCCTCGCAGCGCCCCACGAACGGACGCGATGGCGTTGGCCAGCCAGCCTGGCGGGCATACTGGCCTTTTCTGCATGGGGCTGTCTCAGCGTCATCCTCAACGATCCCATGCTGTTCGGGACATTCGAACTGGTCAAGTTTTTTCGGGGGTTGCTGCTGTTCCTCGCCGTGGCAATGTATGTCCGAGGGCCGCGCGAAATACGGGTGCTGGTCATCGCCCTATGCGCCTTGGTCTTCTATCAAACCGGCTGGTGCATCGTGCAACGATACGTTTGGGGCATGTACCGGCTTCGCGGATCGTTCGCCCACCCCAACCAGCTTTCGGCATACATGAATTTCCTGGCGCCGATGCTCGTGGCCCTTGCCATGTCCGAGCAGCACAAAGGCCTGGCGCGCCTTTCGGGCCTTTGCGCCGCGATGGCGGGCCTATGCGTAATCTTCAGCATATCCCGAACCGGTTTCGTCGTGTTTTGCGCTTCCACGGGCATCGCGCTGCTGATAAGTCTGACCACGCGCCTGACCCCGATGAAACTGGCGGCAACCCTCCTTGCCCTAGTGGCGGCCCTCGGCGTCTTCGTCAAGGCATGGGACACGCTCTCTGCGCGCTACGGCCAAACAACCCTGGAGGACGAGTGGGAAGGCGATTCCGGCCGAGGCATGTACTTTCGACTCGGGAAACTGGTCTTGCGCGACAACTTCCTCTTCGGACTCGGGCTGAACAACTGGTCCTACATCGTGACCGATCGCTACTATCCGGAACTGGGCCTGCCCAACGCCCCCTATGGAGACACCGACTGCAACATCAGGGGATTCACCGACATGGAACGCGTGCACATGATTGCGCCGCCGGCCCATAACCTAGGCGTGCTTACAGCAGGCGAGATGGGAGCGCCCGGGCTTCTCCTGCTGGCGGGACTTTGGGCGCGCTGGTTTCACATGAGCGCCCGATTCCTCCGGCGAGGACCGCCTTCGTTGTCTAACCAATTCGGGGCTGGCGTCTTCTTCGCTCTATGGGCGGCCGTAGCGTGCAACATGACCGAGTACACCTTTCGCGACACCCCCCACATGTATATGACGTACGCGATCACGGGAGCGCTGGCGGCCATCTATGCCAACAGCCAAACCCAACGGCGCCATTGAATCTGTGCCTCGTTTCCCCCGCGCCGAGGCAAACGCCCGAGGATTCGGCATATCGGAAATTCAGGAGGATCAGGCATGCCAAACGCATACGTCCTTGCAGGGTTGTTCCTCGCGGCGGGACTGTGGTGCATGAGAGCCACGGCCGAACCGAAGAGCGAAAAAGAACGCGATTTCACCTGTTTCCAGATCGCGGCGCCGTATTCACCTCAGCTCGATATCGCGTCAGACATGGCCGTGGTGTACGGGATCGACGATACGTTCGCGGCACGAGTGCACGAATGGCGCAAACGGGGCTATGCCGTCGGCATGATGACGGGAATCTCGTGGGGCAACTACGCCGAGTACTATGGCACGGGCCGCGCGTTCAAAAGGGCCGAAGTGCAGACGCGAAAGAACGGGGAGCTATTTATGCACAGCCCCGATGTCGGCTACAACGTGCCCACGCCGAGCTATATCGAATTCATTAAACGCCATGTCGAACCTGCGATCGACGAAGGCGTTCGGGCGATTTTCCTGGAAGAGCCCGAATTCTGGGGCAAAGCTGGGTGGAGTCCTGCCTTTCAGGAGGCATGGCGGCGTTTTTACGGCGAGCCGTGGCAAGCGCCCGATTCGAGCCCCGATGCCCAGTATCGCGCGAGCAAGCTCAAGTATGAACTCTATTTCAACGCGTTAAAAGAAGTCATGGCGCATATAAAAACGCGAGCCGCCGCCCAAAACCGCCGCATCGAATGCATCGTGCCTACCCACAGCTTGATCAACTACGCACACTGGCAAATCGTCAGCCCCGAATCGCGCCTCATCGACATTCCGCACTTGGACGGCTACGTGGCGCAAGTGTGGACCGGCACCGCGCGCCAGCCGAACCGCTATCGCGGCGTCGAGAAAGAACGAACGTTCGAGACGGCATACTTCGAGTACGGCCAGATGGCCGCGATGGTTGCCCCGACCGGGCGCAAGGTCTGGTTTCTGGCCGATCCGGTTGAAGACAATCCTAACCATACCTGGAACGACTATCGCCGAAACTACGAGTCCACCGTGATCGCGTCGCTGTTGTGGCCTAGTGTGTCCCGCTACGCGGTCATGCCGTGGCCGGAGCGCATTTTCCAAGGGAATTACCCCGCCACCGATATGGATGCGCAAACCGGCGCGCGCGCGGGCATTCCGAAAGACTATGCGGCGCAGATCCTGACGATCATCAATGCCCTGAACGATATGGAGCAGCGGGATATCGAGGTCGATTCCGGCACGCCGGGCATCGGCGTGGTCGTGTCGGACTCGATGATGTTCCAGCGCGCGGAACCCGACATTGTCGACCTTACCATGGGCAATTTTTATGGCCTTGCGTTGCCATTGCTCAAAGCGGGCGTGCCCGTTCGCGTGTTTCAGTTGGAGAACAGTCTCCAAAAAGACGCCTTCAAGGACTTTCGCGTGCTGTTGCTCACCTACGAAGGACAGAAACCCTTGAAGCCCGCCTATCACGACGCGCTCGTGCGATGGGTGAAGCGAGGCGGGTGTTTGATAGTCCTGGAAGACAATGCCGATCCGTACCATCACGTACGCGAATGGTGGAACGATTACGGAAAGACAGACGCGAAGGCATACGAGGACCTTTTTGCCAAGCTCGGCGTGTTCCAGGACGAGGCGCTCGCGGCCTACAAAGAGCCGCAGCGCGTCGGGCGCGGCTGGGTGTTTGTTCGAGGAGAGTCCTCCAACGCCCTTTCGAAACGCGCCGACGGGGACGCCGCCATACGGGATTGGGTCAAGACCGTTTTGGCCAAGCAAGACCGGACGCTCACGGAAAAGAACTATCTGCGCGTGCAGCGCGGGCCGTACATCATCGTGAGCGTGATGGATGAATCGGTATCGGATGCCCCGCTGCGATTGACAGGCGACTTTGTGGATCTCTTCGATCCGCAGCTTGGCTATTCCACGGGCGAGCGCGTAGTGCATCCCGGCGAACACGTGTTCTTGTACGACGTAGCTTGGGCCAAGAAACACCGCGCCAACACGGGCATTATCGCCGCCAGCGCTCGCACGCGGAATGTGCAGCGCGACAAACGCGCCCTGCGCTTCGCCGCGCGCGGCCCCGAAGGATCGACCGCAACCGTCCGGCTCATGCTGCCGGCGCCGATCAAGAGCGTGACCACTTCGCCAAGTTTGGCGGTGACCATTGGTCCTGACGACGGCGGCGGCGTCTTCTTCGTGGCGTTCCCCAACATCGGCGCGGAAGTCAGCGTCAACGTGGCCTACTGAGCAAGGCCCCCGCGCTCAAGTTCTTTTCCTCCCCGCCGATATATGGAGTGGCCAGCCAAGACACGGACGTCAAGGCCTGCGTGACACGGATGTCGACATTGAAGGAAGCGCCTGAGGAAGCTCATCCCGCGCCTCAGGGGGGCATTGAATGGGGCCCCAAGTCTTACTTCCAGGCAACACGCCGTAATTACGATTACGGCGTGTTGCGTTTTACGCGATCAAAGAGAGAATCGTCGCATTCCTCTTCCCAAACCGCCCTGGCGCGCCAAACGCCTTCCCGATCAGTACCGCCACTGCGGCAATATTTCCGTGCCGCCCGATTGCGGCGCCTCCCACGGATTGGATCCCTGTCCTGCGGAGGTCTCCGGGCCGACAGACTGCATGCCGCCCATAATCTGCTGTTTTTGAATGCGAATACGCGCGTCCTCAGGCTTCACGTTTTTGTCCACAAACACCATTTCGTGGGCGTAAATAGGACTCGTGATCGCGAGCACGTCCACGTCGCCAAAAGCCGACTCCTTGGGCGTGTCAATCACCCGCGCCCAATACGCCATGCGACGGTCCGGCAACACCGGAAACCGCATCATGAACCCATCGCCCTCGATGATCTTCGTCTGGATCGGCTTGCCCTCGGCCATCACCTGCGCCTTCTTGCCCTTGGCTCCCTTCACGGTCAGTTCGAGCATTGTCTCGACCCCAACCGGCATGACGCCGCCGACCCCAATATCGATCAGGCCGTCTTTGCGCACATCCGCCGTAAACTGAACCGTCGGACGATCCGGCGCTGCGGCGACGTAGGTCCTGCCTCGGCGCAGTCCATCGAGAATCCCCCGAAGCGATTTCTCCTCCGCAAAAACATAGGTGACGGGTTGCGCCATCGGAACTTGAGGGCTGGAAGTCATGCTGCCGCCGATCACCGAGGCATACAGCCCCTTGTCCAATTCATAATTCCAGAACAGGGCCGCCTGACCATTGGCCGATAGCCCCTCCGTCGAAGCCGCTCTCGCTATCGAATGCACCAATCGCTTGCCCTGAGTCCGCCGGTAAAAATCGTTCAACCTATCCAGCGCGAGAGGAGGCACGTTGCGCCATCCCCGGCACCACACCTCCACGGCGTTCACGTACCCGACGCCCCATTGCCAGGGGCCTATCTCGAAACAGGGATGCGCGATGACATAGACCCCGCCCTGCGCTTGCACTTGCCACACAATGCCCTGGGCATCCGCCGTGTTATACGCGCGCCCAGGCTCCGTTCCAGGACCGTATATCAGCGCAACCCCGTTCTTCTCGTCGCCCCACTCCAGGGCTGGAATCAACACCACGGAATTGGACGTGAACCCCGGGTCGCGCGCCGCAGCCATCGTGTTGCGATCCGTAATCGCGAGAAAATCAAGCTTGAGAGCTTCCGCGCGCTTGACCAGTTCCGCGACGGTTTCCGCCCCCCCACCGAACCGGGAACGAGCGTGCAATTCCCCCTTGTACCAACCCTCCTTCGCCTCCAGCGTCGGCTGCGCCGTTCGGGGAGCCTCCATCCGCCCTGGAACGCTGCAAGGATCCGCCGGATCACCCCCCACAGCTATCTCCACCCGGTCCAACGCCAGATCGCCGTCCTTGTCAAACATCGCAAGACGCGATTCCGCACGCGATCCCTCCACAAGCCGCACCGCGAGCCGCACCGGCGCGTCGGCCCTAACCTCTACAGACTGCACATCCACCAGAAAAGGCACCCCCCCGTAATACGTGTAGGTGAACGCTTCGTAGAACCCAATCGGACACTTGCCCTCCGCCTTGCCCTCGCGGACCGGCGCCATGATGGGGAGACCGCCAGCGGAAGGGTGAAGCTCGACCTTTGCAGAAAGCGGCTTTCCGATCGCATCCACGACCTCGACGTGCAATATTCCCTTGGAAATCGCGTTTTCCTGCGGCGTTTCCTGGGCCACTAAAAGCATAGATGGGACGCTCGGCATCCACGGACCGGCCAACGCGACATGATCCGTCATGCCCCACGCACCGGACAACAATAGGAGCGTAGCGCATACCCCCCGCACCCAAATGTCCATCACATCCTCCCTCCGGTTCTCGGCACAAAATATGGCAATGGCATAGCCCTAAAATATCTGTTGAACATCATACTACATGGGATGTATAATAGCTACGTTGTAAGGCTGACCCTTGGGGGGTTAAGGTGAAACGTTTACAGTAAGGAGAGTTGTTCATGTCCAGTGCCGCAAAAAATGACCCAAGCCAATTCGAGATGCTTTCGAGCATCGACATCAACAGCAGCGTCGCCGTGTATGTCCAAATCGAGAACCATATCCAATTCGGCATATCCTCGGGCCGCCTGAAAGCAGGCGACCAGCTCCCTTCCGTTCGCGAACTCTCCGAGCGGCTTGACGTCAACCCGAACACCGTGGCAAAGGCCTACCGCGACCTCGAAGTCATGGGCCTATTATACACGCGCCGGGGCATGGGCGTCTTCGTCAACAAAGGCGTGGATGCGCGCTGCCGCGAAGATTGCCGCAAACGAGTCTTCGGACGCCTGCACGAAGTCGTTGCCGAAGCCAAAGCCGCCGGGTTGACCGTGAAGGAACTCCACGAAGTGGTGGACAAGAGCTTCGCCGCCGAATCAAGCCTGTACAGCGCTCCGCCCGATTCCGTTACGGCGCTGGCCAAAGGCAAAAAAAAGGCGAAATAACAGCCACTGCATGCCTGTAAACTGAAGACGCGCCTCTCCTGGGCAAGGAGAGGCGCTCTTTTTTCAATACATAACCTATTCAGCGACAATTTCTTATGCAACTCTAGCCGCATGCGCGCATAACGCGTTGCTTGTCAAACACGCAGTATTGACACGAAAAAAACGGATCTTTGCGCGAAAAATACGGAGAAAACAATTGACACACAGCGTTTTTTTGGCGTATACTTGCTATGGGTCCGTGGATGCACGGATACACGGTAGGCCATGTGCGGATGGCGTGGCGCCGGCGCCTCGATATCGAAAAACAAGCGAGGCAGGTCGGCGATCCAACGGCCCGGCGGCGTGAAACAAGAGAAGCAAGACCCAGGATCGCAATCATACCGGACGAGGTTATAACGAGATGAGCGACGCAAAGAAAATCGCTTCGACGATTCCCGCGTTCGAAACAGGTGCAGAAGAAAACAACGGGGAAGCAGGACGCCGCCTTTCGCACGGAGCCAAAGTCAAACGAGGCCAACTGACCGCCGTGCAACAGGGCCGCTACGGAACGGGCCCGGCTCCCTACGGCTACCGCCGTTCCGCCAACGACGACAAGCCCCTTGCCGTCGACGACTACGAAGCGGAAGTGGTGCGCATGATTTTCCGCGAATACCTGCAAACCCGCAGCACGGGAAAGGTAGTCAACTACCTGCATTCGCGAGGCATATACACCCGCAAAGGCAACAAATGGTCACGCCAGGCCATTGCCATCATCCTGTCCAACCGGACGTATCGCGGGCGCGTCAGCTACGGCGACACAGAGACCCAAGGCCTTCACGAACCCATCATCGATCCCGCGCTATTCTACAAGGCAAACGCCTTGCGCGAGCGCAAACGCCGCCACAAAATCTAACAGGCCGCGACCAGAACATTGCGCTTCCGCCCGCCGGTGTGCTATTTTGTCCGCCCCAGAGGGAAGGTGAACCCGTTGGCATTTTCTCCAAACGCAAGAAAGGGGATATTCGTGTCACAACTAGCCGTTCATGGCGGAAAACCTGTTTGCCCCAAAAGCAAACCGTGGCCGCAGTGGCCGATTCATGACGAGGCGGACATCAAACTGCTAGCTTCGATCACTCGCACAAACCGGTGGTCCTACGACGGGCCGATCGAATGGAAGTTTGCGGACGCCTTCAATGCGTACCACAAGTCCAAGTGGGGCATGTGTTGCGCGAACGGCACCGTCGCGATTCAGTTGGCCTTCGAGGCGCTGGGCATCGGCGCATACGATGAAGTGATCGTGCCCGCGATGACATGGCAGGCGACCGCGGCGGCGGTCCTCGACGTGAACGCCGTGCCGGTGCTGGTGGACGTCGAGCCGGACACGTGGTGCCTCGACGCAGCCAAGGCCGAGGCGGCCATCACGAAAAAAACCAAGGCGATCATCGTCGTGCATCTCTACGGCTGCGTGCCGGACATGACGAAGATCAAGGCCTTGTGCAAAAAACGCAACCTGTTTCTCATCGAAGACTGCGCGCATCAACACGGCACCTTCATCAAAGGCAAGGGCGTCGGCACGTTGGGCCATATCGGCTGCTTCAGCTTCCAAGAAAGCAAAGTGCTGTCGAGCGGCGAGGGCGGCTTCAACATGTGCCAAGACAAGACGCTGTTCGAACGCCTGTATTCGTTGCGCAACTGCGGACGCGGCTACATGGGCGATTACACGAACGCCATCCAGTCCGGCAATTACCGCCTTACCGAATGGCAGGCGGCGATCCTGTTGGGCGGCCTCAAGCGCCTCGACAAACAGGTCAAGCTGCGCGACAAGAACGCGATCTACTTGAACGGCCTTCTGGCGCAGATACCGGGCATCATCCCCATGCGCCGACGCAAGGAAGTCGATCAACAGAGCTACTTCAACTTCGCGTTCCGGCTCGATTTCGCCGCCATGGGCGCGAAAGGCATCAGCAACGCACAGTTCTCAGCGGCGCTCGCGGCGGAGACCGGCCTGGAATTCGAGCCGCCGTACGAGCCATTGACGCAGTGCAGCCTGTACAAGCCCCACACCAAGCCGCGTTACCGCATCAGCGCGGAGTATTGGAAACAAATCAATCCGCGTCGATGGAAAGCGCCGGTGTGCGAAGACGCGCACTACAACACCGGCATAGCCGTCCACCACCGCATGCTCATGGGCTCCAAACACGACATGGACGACATCGCCACCGCCGTCGCGAAAGTCGTTGCAAATATCGACGAAGTCCGCACCGCGCCCAAAACGCAACGCCGCGCCCGAGGCCTTGCCGCCGGAACAAAGTAAGATACGTTATTCTCAGGGCTCACTGCGCGCTGCATGCGCCGTGAGCCCTATTTTTTCAAACGCCCTTGCGGCGCACAAAATGGCAATGCGCGAACACGGCGGGGCTACGCAGGGTCCGGGCGGATTGAAAAAACGGCTTTTCGGGCCGATTCATTGTCCCCAAACACGATTCCGGACCCGAGCGGCCCACGAAATCAAGCCTCAAAAGGCGCGATGCCCCATCCGTTTCGCGCTTGATCGCCATATCCCGCATTCGCAAACCGGCATCCGACGCGGGCAACGCTCCGGATGGCCATCTCCCGCCATCGCCGCGGCGACGCGTATGCCTCAGACGCCGCCTCCTGACAATCCAGGTACGACGATAAATCGGCCAAATGAAAATATCTGTCCCCGCCGTGGACAAGAACATTCCAGACCCAATCCAACTCGCCGGGCGCGTCGGGACAGAATCGATCGCTATGGAGGGCGTCCAACACACGGCGGACGCGCACATCCTGCTCGATCCAACCCGAAACATTGTGTCCATGCGACGCCTGAAACGTTTCCAAATCCGCCCTGGAACCGCCGAACAAAAAATAGTTTTCCGACCCCGCCGCCCGGCCCACCTCGGCCGCTGGATTGTCCGGCGTTGCGATCAAGACCGCCCCGTTCATGGCAAAGCGCGCGGCGCGCAACGCCGATGCCTCGCTTCCGGCAGGGGCCAGATGCTCGGAGAGGTCCGCGGCGGCGACCAGCATTTCCTCGAGAGAAACGTCGTGATCGGGCGCAAACGCCACGGCCAACCGCCCCTGGACGCGCGGATCGGCGTTGATCACGTCCGCGAGACAGTGAATCAGCTTGATGCCTTGCTTGGAGACCCAATCGCCCGGAACGGCTTTGCCCGAAAAAATATGCACATGTCCCGTCGGCGGCTCCAGCCCGTCCTCCACAATCCGTAAATACGCATACACAATCCCCATCGCGTGCAGCAGCGGACGTTTCCGCTCGTGGACTCCTCCCGACGAAACGTCAAACAACGCCTCGGCATCCAGCGCCACGCGGCATGCGTTGTGCGCGTGCTGGGCAAACCGAACCTTGGCGGCGCGGCGCGCCGACTGAAAGGACTCCTGAAATGCCCCGTCCAAAGCCCACGGCTCCAACTCGGCAAAACAGCGCGCATCGTGCAGCCACGCGGCGCCTATCGTCCGGGTGATCAACGCTCCCAAATCAGGATTCGCCCCAAGCACCCAACGGCGAGGCGAAACGCCGTTCACGCCCGGAAAAAACCGATCCGAAAACATCTCGTGAAAGTCCGGCGCTACGCGCGAGACCAGCGACTCCGACTGACAATCGGAAATTCCGAACGCCGCATGACATCCCGTCAGGGCCACATGCGCCAAACGAAGGCGCTTTTCGTCTCCTTCGTCGAAAAATGACATGCGACGCAATCGGCCCAGATCGCCCGGCCAACGGACCGTCACATCATCCAAAAACCGGCGGTTGATCTCGTACACAATCTGCGCATGTCGCGGCAGAACCGACTCGAACAACGAAACCGGCCACTGCTCCGCCAAGTCGACGATGCGGTCGTACCTCGTAACCGTAAAAACAGACTGCGTGATTTCCCATGCCGCGTCCCACGGAACGCTGTGCTCGTCGACCAATGCCCGCATCAACTCCGCAATGGCGATTGACGTGGAAACCCCGTTCAAATGGATGGCCGCCTTGTCCGGAAACTGCTCAAAACCGTCATGGGCGGCGGCATATCCCCGCATGATATCGCGAATGGCGCACGCGGCCAGGAAATACTCCTGCAACAAACGCCGCTCCCGCGCTGCGGCGAACGCGCCGGACGGAACCCAAACCTTGCTTACGGCCGCGTCCGCGATCTTCCGGTCCGTCGCGTTGAAATAATCCGCGTTCGTGAACAAAGCCTCCGCAAAATCGTTCGACGGGTGCGCGCTGAAAAGACGCAGACAGTTGACTGTGCCGCTTCCCGGAGCCGAAAGAGGCATATCGGCGGGAATGCCTAGGATCACCTGCCAATCCACCCATCGGGGACAGTAATTGCCGTGCCGATCGAATCCTTCCTCGATGCGTCCATACACGGGCGCAAGACACGCCTCCTCCGGACGCGCGATCAGCCATGGCGACCCAAAACCGTCCCACAGCCCCGGCTTCTCCTTTTGGAAGCCGTTGTGAATTTCTTGACGAAAAGCGCCGAATTCATACTGAAGACCATACCCCGTCACAGGAAAATTCATTGCCGTAAGCGACTCAAGCGCCTCCGCCGCTCCATACCCCTCCGCCCCATCCCCCAAAGGCATGTCGGATTCCGCCTCAAGAACCGCGGCAGCGTCCCATCCCATGTCCGACAATAACGACAAAGCGACATTCTCGATACCCAGCGCCCGCAAGTGCGACCGCAACGATTTGCCCCCGGCATACTCCATCGTAAGAAAAAACGCCTGCTTGGCATCCGCTTCCCCTACGCGCTCCCGCGTTTCCACCATTCTGCCCGCAAGGCGATCGCGCACCGCAAAAGCCAAGGCGCGAAACATGGAGCCAGACGTGGCCCGCGTCCAAGCCAGTCCCAGCGACTGCCGCATATGCGCCCGCACCGCATCCGCAAGGTGAAGCAGGCGGATATCTCCTCGCGAAGCATGAGGCGCCTTGGTCGCTTTCCCCCGAGCCGCTGGCCCTTTATCGCTCACGTTACGCCCCCCCTCTCCCCAACGACGCATTTTGATCAACATGGGCCAACACAGCCCTCGCCCCCTGCTCGATCGGAGCTTCGCCCGACACCACAACGGTCGCATGCCGACGCGTAGGGATCACATAGGCTTCCATCATCGGACGCACCGTTCGCTCCACCTGCTCCCGCACGGATTCCGGCGTGCGCCCCCGTTCCGCCACGTCGCGGGCTATCCGGCGGGACAAGGCGACGTCGGCGGACACATCGACAAAAACACGGGTTTGCAGCAGACGGCGTAGCGCGGCATCGTACAAAGTGAACAACCCTTCCACAATGACATGCGGCGCGGGAGCAAGACGAACCGTCTCTGCGGCGCGCGTGTGCGTGACAAAATCATAGACCGGGCAATCCACCGCTTCACCCGCCGCAAGCGCCCGGACATGTGCCCGGATCAAAGGCCAATCCAACGCCTCGGGAACATCAAAATTGGATCGCGCCCGCTCATCGGGCGGCTTTGCGGACAGATCGACGTAGTATGCGTCCAACGAGACACAACAGGAACCCGGCAAGGACGCGCCCAAAGCGCTTGCTAGACTGCTCTTCCCCGAACAAGAAGCGCCCGCAATGCCTACGAAATAAGGAATGCTTCGCATTACCACAACCCTGCGGAGGAGGCGCGCGCCGACGAGACCGTCATTCCGCAAACGCCTGGATTGCTTCGTCTTGACCGCTGAATATCTCGAACACGCGGTTCATGCGAACCAGCTCGAACAACACCTGAACCGGCTTGGTCATCCCGCACAACTTCAACTCCCCTCCCCGGCTGTTGAGTTGCCGTAGGCAGGATAGTAGGGCCCCCAACCCCGAACTGTCAATAAATCCTACCGCACACAAATCGAACACCACATGAGGCTCCTGCTCAAGAACCGGAGCCATGGCATTCCGGAATTCCTCCGCGTTGCTGGCGTCCAAATGCCCGTCCATCAACGATACAATCGCCACCCCCCTCTTCTTTTCCACTGAAATCTCCATGCATCAACTCTCCCTTGAGCCATGACCCAAAAGCCGAGCGCCCACAACCGTGAGTATAGCCGCCCTGCTCATCGCGCTCAACAGAAACGCCGAACACAAGGGCAGGAGTCCCAGACTTCAGCAACGACATGTCCTTGCGCCAACAAGATATTACTACTAAAAATGATATTAATAGGGCAACGTTTGCCGCTTTTTGGGAGGCATGGTATAATTGCCTCGGAATAATACCCGGAAAGGAAGTGCCCTATGTTGTCCTTAATCGAGGTGAAATGCCCTCATTGCGGAGCACGAGGGCAGGTTATGTTGCCTCCGCTGGGAGCCTTGATTATTGGTCCATGCCCCCAATGCCAGGAATTGGTGCTGGTGTTCTGCGGCCGGGCGCTGGCACTGAACAAAACCATCATGGGATCGAATTCGTACGAAGAAAGACGAGATCACCTGCTCGAAGTCCTCAACGCCTTTTTGGAGGAGCGCGTCGGCGAGGTGTTGGAGCAGATCGACTCGCTTGAGGACGAAAAAGAGCAGGGGCTTTCCGGGTCGGATAACATTGACGACGCGTCGGCGCAGTCTTCGGAGGAAGGCCCTGTGGCGCGTTGGGACACCCTTCCGGCGGACATCATATCGGAAGGGGAACAAGAAGCCTTTGTGAGGAACGACCTGCCGTTGCTTGATGATCGGCACTATTTCCACACCATATTTGGATAGTTCGCATCTCCGTTTGGAGTTGGAAGGGCGACGGAGAGACGGTAACGTTCTTGCGAGGGCCTTCGCGTCGCTGCGCCGACGGAAACAAGGCAGCGGCGCCCCTGAAGGCCTGAAGCGCGAGGCGCCAACTGACCCCGACAGGTGGCGCCTCTTCTCGGGTGCAAACCATCCCTTCACGATTCGATGGAGAGAAACGAATGTGTGCCCTTTTCAGCAATGGCGCAGTCGCATGCGGGGCATACTCTCCCTTGTTCCATGCTTCGCCAAACCCGATCCCGCGCTACTACGAAACGCTTTGCAATTATGGGGTTCGGAGGGGAGGCCGCGAGACTTCCAGCTGCAGTTACTCTTGGGGAAGGAGTGACTTGAGGTAGACTTGAGGTAGACTTGACGTGGTCCTCGAGAACCTCCCCTCCGATGTGGACGCTTCAACTGTTTGACTGCTTCTCCGGGTTGATTCAGGAACCGGAAGCCGTCACCCGGAACGACAGCTTGCTGGCCGGACTATCCGGCGCCAGTTCAACCATCAGATTGCCTACGCCGCCCAATGGCTTCTCCTTGATGCGTATTTCATACGATGTCGTATCTTTCTGGGCGAACACGCTTGCCGGAATATAGTCCTTCTGCAGCGGATTGCCCTTCTCGTCATATACATACACGGTGTAGCCGCTGATCAATTGTTGTTCCGCGCTTTCCGCGTCCCACGTCAGCCGCACGGCGCCCACCACCCATGAGCGTCCGCCCTGACTCGTATCCACCCAGTACAACTCCTTGGCGGAAAGCTCGGCCGTCTTGGCGCGGCGCGGCATCAGCGAATCGTAAAACAAATGTTCCGCACGCGCCTCCGCGTGAATCCCATCGATCCAGGCCAGATCATTCCCGGCATACGCCACCGGCACCGACACCGGCTCGCCGGCCCGGCTCCGCGCTTGCTGACCCGCCTTGAGAACGCGGAACACCGAGGTCTCGTTTTCCACCTTTACCTGGCCGCTTTGAACGGTCACGATGGTCTGTTCAGGAAGGACTTTAACCGCGAACGACGTGCCGAACACGGTGATGTTGCCGTTGGGCGTCGCCACGCGGAACAGGCGACCGTCGCACCCGACATTGAACCACGCCTCGCCCTCTTCCACCTTCACGCGCCTCTCGCTTTCGACGCGCAACCGCGTGCCCTCGTTCATTTTCATGTAGGAGGGCCCCATCAACGAAGCCATCAGCGTCGCCCCGGCAGGCGTCTCAAAATAACAACCCGCGCTTACGAAAGCGCCTACCCGGGCCGGGCCGCGGGCCTGGGCGTCTTCATCGTATTGCAAAGCCGACCCGCTGGCGTGACTCACCACCCCGACAACGGCGGCGGTGGATGTTGGATGCGGCCACTTCTCTTGGAGAACGACTACGGCCAGCGCAAGGATGATCATCACCGCTACGGGCATCAACCGGGCCAACTGCGAACTCCAAAAAACAGGATGCTTTGCGCGCCAATTCACCCCCGCCAAATCGACGGTCCGGCGATCCATTTCCGGAAGATTCTCCATCACCGGACCGCGCAAGGAACGCCCCAGTTTATAGGGGGCCATGGCCTCGAAGGCAAGCGCCGCCACGCGCTGGTGTTTGCCCAACAACGCATGGCATGCACGACAGTCCCGGACATGCTGGTCCACCATGACGCGCTCGGCCGACCCCGTCTCACCGTCGATGTAGGCCTGCAAAAGCTTCTCTATTTGCGTACACGATGCCACGTCGTCTCACCTTCTGACTCGCCATTCATATCCGCCAGCAACTCGCGCAACTGGCGTCCCGCCCGCTGCAGAAGACCCCGCACTTCGTCCACCGGATCTCCCGTGAACGCGCTGATCTCCTCGTAACTCAATTCCTGTAAAAACCGCAACATGACCGGCAACCGGTAGCGTTCTGGCAACGAGTCGATCGCCAACTGCACGCGTTCGTACGTTTCGGCGCGCTCCGTCCTGGTCGCCGGACCTTCGCGAAAATCTTCAATTGTCGCCCGTTTTCGAAACGGCAACGGCGTCTCGCTGTTGATACGCCTCCCGTGCCGACGCAGCCAATTGGCCGCCGTGCGGCACGTGACCTCTTTCAACCATGGCCCGAATCGCGTGGCGTCCCGCAGCTTGGGAAGGCTCCGGTACGCCTCCATCAACGCTTCCTGCGCTACATCTTCTGCGGAACCGTAACGTCCGACATAATAATGCGCCGTGGCGTACACCGCCCCTTGATACCGTTCCACCAACAAACCGTAGGCATCGGTGTCGCCCTGCAGACATCTCCCCACAAGGTGTTCATCGTCCGCACGCATTGGCTACCCACGTCCTCTTTCCCCTGCAGAACCGTCTTCCGCCTACTTCACTCTATAGGTGGCCAAAAGTCGGTCTGTCCGGCACGAATGGTTCCAAAACGGAACTTATCCGCTGAAGGATGCCCCATCACTCTGCGCAGCGGCATCAGAAGGATCGCCGCCCAATTGGAAGATGGCGGCGTCTGGGTGACCGGCCTGGCGAAGGGGAACCGCGATATCTTCCTGGAGATCGGGCACAAAGTAATCCAGGAAGATCCCGGCGCCTTCGACGGCAAAGGAAGATGCGTTGCCGGGTACGAGAAGGGCTTCTCCGGGCGCCAGAAGGCGCGTTGCGAGGCCTACCTGAACACTCATCCGGCCCTTCTTTCCCAGCAACAGATGGAAGGAGCGCCCTCCCGTTGCGCGTTCGACGCGATCCTGGAATTCCGTTTCGATCGCCGCGAAATACCGGCATGCCGCGTGGAAGGCATGCCGCGCGTCGGAGGTTTCCACGGAAAGCGAGGGAGCGGCGCCTGCGTGCGGGGATCCGAAATGGATGGCGCGCATGGCCTTCTCGATGTGCAGATCGCGCGCCCTGCCTGCGTCATCGACCCGACCCCAATCGTACAGGCGATACGTGAGATCGCTGTTTTGCTGAATTTCCGCGACCACGATGCCGGCGCCGATGGCATGAACGATGCCCGCCGGGACAAACACAGAGGTCCCAGGCGTTACGGGAAAGCGCACCAGGGCCCGCTCGATCGAACCATCCGCTATGGCCGCCGCAAAATCTTCCGCGCGCGCATCAGGGGACAAGCCGCAGCATAGCTCGCTGCCTGCGTCTGCATGAAGCACGTGCCACATCTCGGTTTTACCGACATCGGGTTCGCCCAAGGCGCGAGCGGTGGCATCGTCCGGATGAACCTGGACGGACAGCACGTCGCGGGCGTCCAACAGCTTGAGCAACAGCGGAAAACGACCCTGGGGCGTTGGCGCGGCATGCGTTCCGAGCAGCGCCTTCGTGCGCTCCTGAACCAGTCGCCGCAGCGAAAGACCCGCCCACGGACCCTCATCGACCACGCTCTCGCACGTCGCATGATCGGAAACCATCCACGCTTCGCCGATGGACGCGCCGGGCGGCAAAGGCTTCCCATATAAAGTGTGCAGGCGCTGCCCGCCCCAGATGCGTTCCAAATACGTTTCACGAAAATGCAATATGCCGGGCGTGTCGTTTTGCATCGCTTTCATCCGTTTATTGAAGTTCGGGGCCGGTCATCCGGGAAGCGAGCCAAGAGCCTCCCGGGGGCGTTCCGCGTCTCGAACCGTAGCCACAAGGAAAACAGCATGCGGACGCGAAATGCAAGGAAATGGGCGGCCCCCAATCCGCATTTCTCCATTCGGGTTGGGGGCGCGCAGGCAGCGGGAACAAGGAACGCGGGAAATTCTCTCACTCCTTCTGGTCCATCAGGCCTTCCAAAACCTCAAGGAGCATATCGGGATCCACGCCGTAGCCAGCGCAGACCTGGCCGACGGTCTCATACTGATTGATCGCGCAATGGGCGCAGCCGCCCAAGTGAAAAGCGGCGAATACTTCCCGCACGCGGGGATGCACGCCCATCGCCTCGCCCACGGTCATGTCCAAACTAAAAAAGCGAAATTTTCCCGACTCTTCGCCGGAAGAAGCCGTTGCGTTTTCGGGGGCGTCGGACATCGTTCTCTCTCCTGATGGGTTATAGCTTATGGGTTATGGGGCCGACCAGTGCCGCTCGAATTCTTCTTGAGACGACTCGCACAGAGATTCAGGACGATACAGCTTTTTCACGATAGGGTCTGACACGCGTTCCACCTCGTCCGTCAACGTGATCCGGGTCACATAACGCACAATGGTCTTTTCGTCGGTGCATTCATAGTAAACTTCCGCGTCACCCTTGCCTGGAACGGGCTGACTCGTTTTGAAATACAGCATATCCCTCCTCCTGCCGCGTCAATCTCCGAGGAAACGACCTTCCCTGCCGGATTATTCCCATACCACGGCGATCCATGCCCTCCGAACAACAGCGGGCGACGAGCAAGCATACCACGATCCCGATAGCGAGGTCGAGGGCGGCATTGACTTTAGACGGCTGAATTGGCTACGATCCCGTTTCCCGGGGCGGCATAGCCAAGTGGTAAGGCAGAGGCCTGCAAAGCCTTTATTCCCCGGTTCGAATCCGGGTGCCGCCTCCATTTCCGATGATTTCCCGCCGACAGCGCCGATGCCGAGATGCCGCCAAACTCGGCGACGTGACGAATCGCATGGGGGCGAGTGGTGGAATGGCATACACGGCGGACTTAAAATCCGCTGCCGCAAGGCTTGCGGGTTCGACTCCCGCCTCGCCCACCAAAGGCTTTCTTGCTGTCTCCTCTTGCAAACCATTGTCTTTATTGGTCAAAATGCGATCTGTATCATCTGTTCCG
>ERZ795030.334-NODE-334-length-75500-cov-7.725535_pt1 | contig 75500 bp, 65 predicted proteins | sample MGYA00375122_ERZ795030 | MGnify/ENA primary metagenome ERZ795030 (study PRJEB30165, sample SAMN05720146) | activated sludge metagenome | isolation source: anaerobic digester from wastewater treatment plant | place: Japan | collected 2015-04-20 ... | reverse complement strand
AGCCAGCCACAGGTTCAGATCAAGGGTTTCTAAATCGAATACCCGACCCTGGCGGTGGACGACCCTGACCTCTTGCAGCGGACCTGCGCTTTTTGTGGCAAAGGTTAACCGGTAATTACCAGTTGGCAGGGTCTGCTGATGCGGCAAGGGCAGCAACACACACAGCTCGCCATGGCTGCTGAGGATGGGTTGATTCCCGAATTGGCTGGTTAATTCTCCAGATTCAGAATCGAAACGATAAAGTACTTCATTCTCGGGACCAATGATTTCAATCAGGGTAATTTCATCCTGAATGAACGACGTTCTGGCAGCCAGCAGTAAGCTGACCGCTCCCCGGTGCGTTGAAAGGACCAGGCTTTCATTGGATTGGACGGCTTCGAAGGTTTCAATCGTGAGGTCGGAGTGCTTTTTGACCACTTCTGGTTTGGAGACCGGCGCGAACTCAGGATGAAATTGGACCTGATCTTTGATCGCTGAGAATGTCTGCATGCCTCGATCCAACCAATATTCAGCGGAGGCAATCACCAGCAGGAAAAAGAATTGGTTTGTGTGCGGTGAGCAGATCAAAACCCTTCCCTGCCCCGCCTCATCTGCATTGGTGAAAAAGATTTCATTCACCAGGCATGTGCTTCCCTGGATAAAGTCCTTACTGGCGTCGATCAACTGATATTCATCGAAATTGATCATAAAATCTGATGCCAGCTCGTTGCTGTACCTGGCAAGAGAGGTTTTTGGGTCAAGCTCACCACCGATCATACAGATTTCCAGATGCCCGTCTTCTGAGTACATATACACCGAGCTATCCACTTCCAATTCAAAGCCTTCTATGGGTTGAAAGGAAAAGCCCGCCTCTTTTACGGTAATTTTCTTGCCAAACGTGAAGAGGGGTGTTTGAGGTGTATTTTGATCAGAAAAATTGATTGGCTCGTCCATGAATGCTGCTTTGCTGATGTTATTATGGGTTGCTGGGTGTAATTTTACACTGGTTGAACAGGTTGTGCTATAAGTCTTGTGCGGTGGGTTTTGCTTTATAATGGGTTTGTTTGATTTTTGTGCAAATAACGCCACTGTCACAGGTGCTGTGGCATTTTAAGCTTACCGGAGGCTTTTTTTACATGAACCACAAAAATATTCCCCTGCTTAACTTTGATCCTACCCGGAAAGCGATTATTGAACCGGGAAAGATTATCCAACCCAGGGATGTACCCGAGCATTGCGTCATTTGCTTCTTTGCTGAAGTGATTGAATGGGTGAAGGAGAATTACAACCCACGAGAGGTCTGGCGTTCGAGCTCGGAAATCGGACCGCATCCCCTGTATGAAATTGATTTCCAGGGTCAGCGTTTGGCTTTTTTTCACCCGGGCGTTGGTGCGCCTCTGGCAGCGGGTTTGCTGGAGGAGATGATCGCAGTGGGCTGCCGAAAATTTATTGCCTGTGGCAGCTGCGGCGTATTGGATCCAGAAATTGCGGTAGGCCACTTGCTTTTACCCGTCGCTGCGATTCGTGATGAGGGCACTTCGTATCATTATTTACCTCCATCGCGAGAGGTTGAAGCAGACCCGCGCGGGGTGGAGGCGCTGGAATCAGTTCTAAAGCGGCATGGGCTGGCTTATATTCGAACGAAGACCTGGACGACGGATGGAATTTACCGTGAAACTCCTGCCAAAGCTGCCCGCTACCTGGAAGAAGGCTGCCTGACGGTTGAGATGGAAGCTGCCGCATTTTTTGCGGTGGCAAAATTCAGACAGGTGACGTTTGCACAGCTGCTGTACGGCGGTGATGCGGTCATTGAGGAGGGCTGGGACGGGCGTGGCTGGCATAGGCGTATAGATATTCGCAGGAATTTGTTCTGGCTGGCAGCGGAAGCGGTACTTGAATTATGAAATTCAGCGCAAAGGGTGTGGGGGTTGTGCCAGCTGCAAGTGTGATCGTACTTGTTGCGGAAGGATCGGGGCCCATCATTCTCAATTGAAAGCAGCTTATTTCCCATGTTGAAATATAGTATCATTTTAATTTGACCATCAAGGAGACCATATGCCAGATTTAACAGCGCAAATTTTACCGAGAATTATTGATCATCGCTTTCAGGGATTGCCGCATGGCGATAACCTGGTAATGCCAAATTATGAAGGCCTTTCACTGGTCAACCTGCCCGCAACGGTGACCCGGTTGCTGGGTGTCCCTGAGTTCAGCGGGCCGTCTTTAAATGCGGAGATCCTGAGATATCTCGGCGGACCCTATCAGAAAGTGATCTTATTACTGGTGGACGCGTTGGGTTATGACCTGTTCAAGCAGGTGATCAGCCCTGAACGTGGGTTAATTTGGGGGCGTTATTTTGAGCGGGGTGTATTCAGCCCGATCACCAGCATTTGCCCGAGCACAACCGCCTCAGCCTTAAACACGCTGTGGACAGGCGTTGGATCTGCAGCGCACGGGATTATCGGCTACGAAATGTGGGTCAAGCAATTCGGTATGGTGATCAATAATATCCTGCATTCAGCCGCTAACACAAAAAAGGATTCTGGTGGACTGTACCGTGCCGGTTTTGTTCCACGAGAATTTATGGATAAGCCAACCCTGGGTCCCCATCTGCGTGCCCATGGTGTCAGACCAACCGCTTTTCTTCACGCTGCCATTGCCAATTCCGGGTTGTCCCTGATGCAGTTGGAAGAGGTTGTCCTGCAGACCTACCTGACCGAAGCGGATCTTACTGTCAACCTGGCGGAGTACCTGAATCGTCACAGCGGCACGCGGGATTTTATTTATGTCTATTATTCTGACGTGGATTCGCTGATGCACCGCTATAATGCAGACGACACCCGGGTTATGCTTCAATTTTCGGTTTTTTCAATGCTTTTTGAGCGCGGATTCATCCAAAATTTGTCTCCTGAGGTTGCTAAAGAGACCCTGTTGATTGTAACAGCGGATCATGGTTCGATCGCCACACCTCAGTATGAGCGGTTTGACCTGGCCAACCATCCTGCGTTAAGTTCCCACCTGGTGATGCAGCCCACCTGCGAAAATCGGTTAGCCTTTTTGTATATCAAACCGGGTCAGGTCGGTGAGGTGCGGGATTATTTTGCTAAAACCTGGCCGGATGATTTTTATTTAATTGAGCCAGCCCAGGCGCTTGAGGTCGGACTGTTTGGAGCGGGGCCTTATGTTGAGGATGTGCTTGATCGGCTGGGTGATTTAATTGTTGTCACCCGGGGAGATGCATACTTGTGGTGGTCGGATCGACCCAATTTAATGGCAGGGCGACACGGCGGTTTACACGCAAGCGAGATGCTGGTGCCCTTTTTCGCGTTACCCCTGGGCAATCTTCTCTGATTTCGTGGCGCAGTGGGTATGCACCTTTTCTGAATTTAATTTCCGACTGGTATTTTGGTTGCTAAAAAGGGGGCAATCTTTAATTCGTTACAACGTATCGTGCTGGAGGCCCACGCGTTAGCTCCACCTGATTGATGACGATGAATTGTCTCGAACAATGAGTCAGCCTTCTGTTTTTTTGTGATCAGTTAGGCGTGTTTTAAAAATTGGTTCGTTCTTTATTCAGCGTCATTTGTCGGGACGGACCTTCGCGTAGCACTCCCTGTGCCCTGCGAGGGTATTGAGCTGTGTCCGCCCAACCCGAAGGTGCCCTATGGGCAGGGAAACCACAGAGGGTTGCCCCTACGAATTAAATTAATATTCATAATAATCGTAAATGCTAAAAATTTTGATGTTCATTCATAAACCGATTATTTAACATCATATATTTTTCAACACTCTCTTGAACCCCCTTGACATCGAACAAAAGTTCTGTATAATTAGAACATACGTTCTGTTAATAATATCAGGAGGCTCAAATGGGTGCAGTAAATATGATCGTCAATGATGTAAAGGTTAATCGAAAACCTTTTTCACTAATAAAAACACGCAACCGGGTGCGTCAACCCGGGGTGGATAAACCCCGAGTGCCCCTCAAAGCGACCACTGTGGGCAGATTGCTCATTTCAATCCGCCAGATCAATTCCCCGGCGTTGTTATTAGGGGAATGTGCCGATGGCTTACCCTTTATAATTGAGCTGGGAGACCCCTTTATGGGCGCAGCGTTAATCGGCTGTGAGCGCAGCATGGGTAAGACTCACCATCTACAGGTATTGGCTGAATCTGCGGTAAAGCTCAATCCTCCCAGCGCGCTGCAGATTGGCGTAATTACCTTCAAACCCGGCGAGTGGCAGTTTTGGGAAAGAAAACCTGGAAACAAAAAATATTTGCAAGGGATTTTCGCCTGGTACGATCCCTGGGCTGAGGGTCTGATAAAAAACCTGGCAGAATTGGCAGAAACTCGTTATGATGGGGCAAAAACCGGCGCACAGGTTGTGCTTATACTGGATGATTTAGGCTTCGTTGAAGAGCTGAGCTATGAAGCCCAGGTGAATCTGCGCTGGTTGTTGGAGTACGGCGCCCAGGCAGGCGTATTTGTTGTAGCATCAATTAATGCAGGCCAGGCCGATCGATTTCGGTTTTGGGTGGAGCCTTTTCGAACGCGGATCGTGGGCAGGATCACCGATGAATTCGCAGCCGAGAAGCTTACGCTGCGGAAAAATTCTGCTGTAGATGCGTTAGAACCGGGCATGTTCCGGGTATGGACGAGTTCAGATTGGCGGACCTACCGCTTGCCACTGCTGGGAGATTAGACGGTAAGAGGGCAAAATGGAGATCGGTTTACTCTGGTTTGATAATAACCCGAAGTTAGGCCTGCATGAAAAGGTTGTCGGGGCAGCAGCTTATTATCAGCGTAAATATCGACAGCAGCCAAACCTGTGTTTTGTGCACCCCAGTATGATCCCGGATGCAGGTGTACAGGCTGGCTCGATCTTGATTCGATCCAATCTTATGATCAGACCGGATCATTTTTGGATTGGGATCGCTGAAGAAGAGGAATTAGCTACGTGCCAGGCACATAAAAAATCAGGATGAGGTTTTTGGCGGAAAATCAAAGGTTAACTTGCGAAAACCAAATGCGTTGTGAATCGTGGTGTTACCCAAAATTGTCTCTGTGGTGGTGCTGGGCGAATAAACATGGACATGCCCATGCAGATGAAACGTGGGCTGAAAGACTTTAATCAGCCATAGAAAGGCTTTGACCCCATGGTGTGCCCGATCTTTTTCATCATGGATGCCCCAGGGGGAAGCATGAGACACAAAAATATCTAGGTAGCGCCCGAAGCGGATTTTGTTCATGAGCAAGCCCGGAACCAATTTCATGATCATCAACCACATTTCCTGTTGGGTGTATTGATAATCGCCCAGGTTATACCGGATACATCCCTGGATTCCTGAAAGAAGTAACCCGGAATCTTTTCTCCTGATCACTTTTCTGTGCAGGTCGATTCCGCCCCAGGGCGCATGACGTGGGCCTCCACATCCATACTCAATCTCCCGGGCATGATTACCACGCACAAAAAAGAGGGGAATATCCAGGGAACTGATGATATATTCCAGGTAATGATAAGAAAGGTCACCGCAACTGATGGCGATATCAATCTCTTGAAAACGCCTGGAGATATTTTGGCTATAAATCAGGGGACTTTCAATATCGCTGACGGCTAATAAATTCATGTTCGTATTTTATGACTAACAAACCAAAATTGGAAGTTGTTTTTGGTGAAGGGAGATTATTTTAACTGCTGGCAGCCACCGCCAGGGCAACGGCTTTGTCTCGATCATGGCTGATGCTGACCGACCAGGTATGAATCCCCAATTGCTCAGCGACAATTTTTGCCTGCCCATGCAAATGAACCACAGGCTGCCCTGTGGGAAGATGAAGAACTTCAATATCTTGCCAGTGGACTCGCCCGATGCCGGTGCCCAGCGCTTTTGAGACCGCTTCCTTGGCTGCAAAAATGCCTGTTAACGCATCCGTGCGGTCGTTAGCTTGGGCGATTTCACTGGCTGTGTAAACCCGCCTGATGAATCGTGCCCGTATGGCAGGGTTGATCTGATCCAATCGGGAAATTTCAATGATGTCAATGCCGCTGTGCAAAATCAAACCATCACCTCCTATGGACCTGCTACTGCTATGGCTAAACGCTCCGGGTCAAGGTACCTGCGGCTGGCTTCAAAAATATCTTCGCGGGTGATTTCCTGGACAAGCTGTGGATAGCGGAGGAAATAATCAAGACCAAGGTTGAAGCGCTCGATATTGATTAGAGAAGCAGCTACGCCGCTGTTGGAATCTAGCATTAATGGCATCCGCCCCAGGAAAAAGGATTTGCTATCTGAAAGCTCTTGCTCCGTCACAGGGTGTGAGACGAAATTGACCACTTCGTCAGTGATTAATGCGATGGTCTGATCGATGTTTTCGGGGTTGACCCCAGCGATCATCTCCCAGGCACCCGGTCCCAGGCTGATGCTCAGCGATGAATAGACATAGTAAGCCAGGCCAGCCGCTTCGCGCACACGTTGACCCAGACGCCCCATCATACCGAACTCGCCGAGGATGTTGTTGCCAAGACGCAGGGCATGGAAGTCTGGCGAATGCCTGTCCGGTGCAAGGCAACCCATGACGATGTCCGCCTGGTACTTTCCGGGGATGCTGAGCCTTTTTTTAGTGGGATTTGCCAGGGGTTCTTTGCTTTCTATGATTGGCAAGGGATGCTGGCTGGGATTTTCCCAATCACCAAAGTACTGCCGGACGGCATCTGCTGCAAGTTGTGGCTCAACGGCGCCCACAATGGCCATCGCCATATCTTTAGGGCCGTAAATCCGCTGGTAAAAATTTGGCAGGTCGTCACGCTGGATTGCCTGTACAGTCTCGGTGTACCCTTCTTCAGGGTGTTGATAGGGATGATCGCAGTAAACAATTTGATCAAAAAGCAAATTAGCCATTGCTCCGGTATCCTGGGCGCGAATCGCTAAAGCTGTGAGCATCTGGTTTTTTTGGCGGTTAAATTCTTTTTCAGGAAAACTGGGGGTGCGAAGGCAATCAGCGAGCACACTCAGTATCAGGTCAAGATCTTCACTCAGGCAGTGTGCGCTGAATGAAGTTCTCAAAGTGCTGGATGAAAAACTCAAGCTGGCGCCAATGGATTCAATCTGGTTATACAGGCTCTGAAAATCATGGTTGGCTGTTCCAGTCATTAATCCGAAGGCGGTCAGGTAGCTTAATCCCAGTTTGTCTTCAGGATCAAAAAGTGAGCCACCATTTAAATAACCTTTGATCGATAGGGTAGGACTGTTGAAATTAGGCCGTGAAAGCAGGGTTATCCCGTTGGGTAGCTGTACACGCGTGGTATTCTCTGGGCTGGGCAGGGCATGGATAGGATCGTCGAATATAGATTTTTTTATGATCAACAATTAACCACCTTCCGGGGTATAGATGCCGACCACGCGATTGCTGGGATCAAGGTAGGTTTGGGCAATTTGGAGAACTCTCTCCGGGGTGACGTTAGAAAGATGATTAACATAGTTCTCGAACCAATCATAACTGGCGAACATTTCCGAATAACCAAGCCAAAAAGCCTGGTTAGAGATGTTCTCGCTGCTGAAGGCAAATAAAGCCCTAGCCTGTTTGATCGCCCGATCGATTTCAGTTTTGGTGATTGGGGAATCGAGAACGCGTTTGATTTCCTGGTCAACAGCAAAAAGCACTTCCTCTGGTGTGCGATCCGGGTGCAGGGTCAGGTTGATAGAATAGAGATAGGGGTCGATGGTCGCATGCAAGGAGCCCTGGCACGATACGGTGACTTCGCCTTCAACCAGGGCGCGATAAAGCCGGCTGGTTTTATTACTCGTTCCACCAGAGCCGAACATATTCAGGCTGCTGGGACCGGTGAGCAGGCTGTCGAGCACGGTCAGGGCAAAGAAATCTGGGTTTTGTGCACTTGGCGCGCGATAGGCAACCTGAAGGTAGCTGGTTTCGCCCGGTCCGGTGATGTGCACCTGTTTTTCATGCTCAATGGCGGGTTCGGGTGGGATGATCAGCCTGACGGGCTCACCGGAGGGGATGTCGCCAAAAATTTCTTTGATATTTTGCAGCAAGGAGCGGGTATTAAAATCGCCTGCGATCGACAGGACCGCATTGGTGGGTTGATAATAGCGATGATAATGCTGATAGAGGTCCTCGCGAGAGATGGCATACAGATCTTCTTTTACACCAATTACCTCGTGTTTGTAGGGGTGTTGTGAAAAGGCAGCGTTTTGCACCGCCTCCGCCAGCAGGAACCGGGGTTGATTTTCGTTTCCTTCTCGTTCGGAGATGATTACAGTGCGTTCTCGCTCGACTTCCACAGGAAGGAATTGACTGTTGACCATACGGTCTGCTTCCAGTTTGAGGCTGATATTAAAAAGGTGAGCGGGCAGGATCTCAAAATAGGTGGTCCAATCCATGTGGGTGAGCGCATTCCAAGCACCGCCGACACGGGAGATCTCACGGTCGAGGTTGCCGGCGGGATAGTCCTGTGTGCCTTTGAATTGCATATGCTCTACCCAATGAGAGATTCCGGTGATTCCAGGGGACTCATTACGTGAGCCAACGCGATACCAGATCCAGGTGCTGATGATGGGGGCGGTGTGAATTTCTTTCAGATAAACTGTAAGACCGTTATCCAAGGTGATTAATTGTGCAGCATTTGTCATAAGATGTCCACAATGGGTGCGTTAAGAGCCTGCTTCCTCTTTTAAAGTGATCCTGCTCCATCCAGTATAATTCAATGTGACCTGTTTGCATTCATTATATACGAAATTTAAAATCATGAAACCTTCCTCAACCCGGTTTTTTCATTGGGGCGATTGGGACGCTTCTATCGGATGAGGCTTGATGATTGGGTTTTTACGGGCGACACAGAAATTACCCGGCAACATGGCATATTAGCCCATGATTTGTTAACACAGACCGAGATCCTTTGTGTTATTGAAAAAGAGTCGAAAGTTTGATGCTGAGGGGGTCTGATCCGGTTTGACCCTGGGACGGCGTTTCGCTATTCATGGGCGGCTGGGGGTCGCTTGAATTTTCTCCACGATGCTCTCCAAGCCGAAACCTCGGGTACCGAATGAGGAGCAAAAATCCTATCGCGATCGTAGAGATCCCTAAAACCATTCCATGCGCCTGTAAAGGACCAAAAAAAACGTTGGGCAGGGGATGACTTCCCAGCCCAAAAATATCTGCCATTCCTGAAAAAAAACAAACGACATAGCCGGTACTGATCAGACGGGAGCCGATGTCTGCCGCGATCGTCTTTTTTCCTTTGGGCCAAAGTGCACACAGGGTCAAGAAGCCTCCCAAGCTGATGATTGCCAAACCCAGCAAGAACACCGAAATTTGGACAAACCCCACTACGGGGCTGCGGTCTAAACCAAACATACTGGGTCGGGCACCGAGTAAAAAGACCAGGTAACCAACAAATGCCATGGCTAAACCGATCCGGAGGCGATTTTTTCGATAGGCCAGAGCCATATCCGTGGTGTAATCCACAGCAGGATCGGGTGTTCTCCCTTGTGATGATTCAATGCGTGGCTGTTCTTCGGGGTGTGTCATGAGATCGGCAGGTTGTTTGTTAATATTCTGAGCCAATTTCCGTGCATAATATGATCAATATCGTCCTGATTGTAACCTTTTTCCTCCAACAGCGGGATTAGTTTGGGCAGGTCTGCAATCGTGTCTATTTCGTGGGGCACGGCTTCCACGCCAAATCCACCGTCAAAATCGGTGCCAATGGCGACATGTCGGGCATTGCCGGCAAGCTGGCATACATGATCAATTTGAGCGATGTATTTCTCTAAGCCGAACGCCTGGCGACCGCCATGATCCCGCCAGTTCCAATCCAGGAAAGAAATTAACGGCACAATCCCCATGACGCCCTCGCGTTCAATCAATTGGTGGATGGTTTCATCTTTCAGGTGACGGTTGATCGTGATGCCACTGATCAGGGATTCAGCGTTGGCGTGGGAGGCGATGACCTGACCTGCATAATGGTCTAAGGCTTGCCGGGCTGATAAATGGTCCATATGGCTGATATCTAAAATCAAACCCTGATCCGCCATGTGGTCGAGTAGCGAATAACCCGCTTTGGTTAGTGGGCCGGGTTCAAGGGTGCCGCCGCAATAACGTGTTCCTGCCCAGGCAGGTCCAATGAGCCGGACGCCCCAATCAAACCATTGTTCAACCTCTTCTGGTGTCTGAATCCCATCGGCGCCCTCCATCAAGATGACGATACCAACGGGTGGAGGAGGTGTTTGTTCCTCCGCCTGGTGAGCTTGCCATCTTTCAAGATGCGCTTTCAGGTCAGCCTGCCTGAACAAGAGCTGAAATTTCTGTGGATGCTGCTCTGCCAGTTTAAAATACGCATCCAGGTTTTGGCGGTAACACTGATGGGCTTCCTGTGGGGTTTCGTATACCTGGATTTTGTATTTCCCTTTGTCACGACGGCGCGGCGTGCAAAAGAGTGTACCGAATACGATTGCTAGATTGGCTTGCTGATACTGCTGCCAACCCAGCAACGTGTTGCCGTTATATGCGGGAATGGGCGTATTTTCTTCGTCCTGTCGGATTTCATATGCTGACCGCGTATAGTCACGGCCTAAATTGACCATGTTCCAGGCTAAATCTTCGTGCGCATCAATGATCAGAGTCATGTGCTTCGTAAAAGGTAATTATCAATAAGGCGCACCTGATTGCTGGTGCGCCTGGATTTATTTAATCTTCGGAGCTGACTTCTTCAGTTTCCTCAGTGGCGGGAGGTTCTTGTTCAGCTTCATTCTCGGATTCTGCAGCTTTTTCAACCTCATCCTCGGGTTCAGCCTTATTTTCTACCACATCCTCAGCAGCGACTTCGGCTTGAATTTCTACCACTGCCTCGGGGGTTTCTTCTTCATCAGCTTTGGCATCGAAATCTTCTTCTTGCTCATCATGCTTGAGTTCGTCCATGTCAAACTCTGTTTTGAGAATTTTCCAGTCAAGGTCCGAATAGGCGGGAGAGTCAACCCGACGCATGCTCAACCCGATGCGGTGGGTATCATCATCGATTTTGATGATTCGCAAGGTGATGACATCGTCTTCTTTGAGCAGTTCTTTCGGGTGCTCAATGCGCTGCTCGCTGATTTCGGAAATATGGATCAACCCTTCCAGGTCACCTTCAACGCCATCGAAAACTAGGCGGGCAAAGGCGCCAAAATTGGTCAGACGGGTGATTCTTCCTTCTACCAGCTGTCCTTCAGTCAGGGCTTTAATTTGTTTCTCCCAAGGGTCATCCTGAAGGCGCCGGATCGAGAGGCCAATGCGTTTGCGATCAGGGTCAACGCTGATTACCTTGACTTTAATCTCCTGTCCGACCTCTAAAACCTCGTTGGGATGGTTGATATGCTCCCAGGAAATCTCGGAAAGGTGAACCAGTCCATCAGCGCCGCTGATATTCACAAAGGCGCCGAAATCCGCCAGGCTAGTTACGCGTCCGGTGCGAACTTCACCTTCCTTCAAGTCTTCAATCACGCGTTCCTTGATGGTGTCGCGGGTTTCACTGCTGGCCGCGCGTTCTGAGAGGATCAGACGGCGGCGTTCACGGTCCACTTCAATGACACAGACTTCGATCACATCATTGACCATACCGCCGTAGCGCTCTTCGTGAGAATTGCCGGTGATGGACAATCGGCGCGTCAACCCAATTTGAGAGGCAGGCACAAAGCCGCGGATCGAACCCAGAGGTACCAGGAGACCGCCTTTGTTGAAGCCTTCGATTATTGATGAGAATGACTTTTCAGATTCTAAATAATCTTCTGCGGTTTTCCAATTTTCTTCTTCCAGGGCGCGAGTGAATGAGAGAATTAGATTGCCGTTGGCGTCTTCCAGTGTAACGACGAAAACATCAATCTCATCACCGACTTTAAAAGCCTGGCGAGTTTCATCATCGATGGCATCTAATTCTTTGCCGGCAAGAATGCCCTCAGATTTGGCGCCAACACTGACAAGCACCTGGCTTTCGCTGACACTGGCGATCGTACCCTTGCGAATTTCACCGCGTTTTGGAAAATCGATTGTCAGTCCTTCTTGTGCCAATAAGGCTTCCATCTTGTTCTCAGGCGCTTCCTGGTTTGCTTCATCCCCCGTCTTTTGATTATCGTCATTTTGGTTCATAAAAATAAATACTCCAGAGTTGAATTTCTCACTGATTATAAAGGTTATTTTATAACTTGACAACCCTTATACCTTAACCAACGACAAGGAAAATAATAATCAGTTTAACTATTGTACCGATTCCCTGGTAATTGTCAATTAATCTGCACCGCTTTCATTCTCAGGTTTTATTTATCATCTTGCTGATTAAGAAAGGCTCGCAACTGTGTCTTTGGGTCCGGTGGACCGATTATGCCCTGCTTCTCCATTTCGTCGATCAGTCGGGCCGCGCGTGTATAGCCAATCCGTAATTTGCGCTGAAGCAAAGAAATGGAAGCATATCCTTCAGAGCGAAATATTTCCAGGGCTTGCATATATTTATCATCCTGGTCAGATTCAATTTCTTCCCAGAGAGGTGTTTGTTTCAGGACGCCTCCGGTCGTGGTGTGAAAGGCAGCCGGTTGGTCGGGTCGTTCAGGTGCGCCTTCAGAAACACTAAAACTCCGCCAATAGGAAACCAGGCGGAAGATTTCGTCATCTGAGACGTAGGCTCCCTGAATACGAATGGGAGCCGGAGCATCAGGCGGCTTGAAAAGCATATCCCCGTTGCCGAGAAGACGTTCAGCGCCCGGTTGATCGAGGATCACGCGGCTATCGACGGAAGATGCAACAGCAAAGGCAATCCGGGCTGGAAAGTTAGCTTTGATCAGCCCGGTAATAATGTCTGTTGAGGGGCGTTGTGTGGCGATGATCAGGTGGATTCCCGTGGCGCGTGCTAATTGAGCCAATCTCGTCAGGGAGCGCTCGGCTTCATCGGGAGCCAGCATCATTAGGTCGGAGAGTTCGTCGATCACGACCAGAATGTAAGGCAATTCTTTTGTGTTGTTCTTTTCACAAAATCGATTGAATTCACTGATATTGCGCGCGCCGATGTCAGAAAACTTACGATAGCGAATATCCATTTCGCGCATCATCCACTGCAGGGCACCGACGACATGTGCAGCCTCAACAACGACGGGCGACAGTAAATGCGGAATGCTGTAGTATCCACCCAATTCCACGCGCTTCGTGTCAATCAGCACCAGACGTAATTGATCTGGGGTTTTATTCAGTAACAAACAGGACAGGATGGCATTGATGCAAACAGATTTTCCGGAATTCGTTGTGCCGGCAATTAACAGGTGGGGTAAAGCTGTCAGGTCGGTTGCCACCGGGTTGCCGGAAACATCTTTGCCGAGGGCTACTTTTATTGGAGAATTCAATTGCTGATAAGTTGGGCTCAGGAGTACTTCCTGAAGGGATACGATTGAAATATGCTGGTTGGGGACTTCGATGCCAATGTAGCCTTTACCAGGCACCGGCGCCTGAATGCGAATCCGCGATGCGGCCAACGCCAATGCGAGATCATCGGACAACGCAGTGATTTTTGACACGCGCACCCTTGTTTTTGCATTGCGGGAGGCGATAAAATCCGGTTCGACGCCAAACAATGTTACCGAGGGTCCGCGCTTGATTTCTACCACATGACCCGGAGCACCAAAGGAGCGCAACGTCTCCTCAATGACCCGTGCCCGGTGGCGGTCATTTTCAGTGTCATCCGGGGGCGTAATGGCTGGATCAAGGATATCTTCAGGGTTTGGGAGGACCCACACCGGTTCTTTTGGCAGGGCTTCTGGAGTTTCCTGGAGAGTAACGGTTGTTGCACCCGCAGGCGTGGCTGAAAGAGAGGGTTGTTCCTGGTTTACAGCAGGGCTGACCCGGTGAGTTTCAGCTTGTTTTGATTGCTTGCGGGCTCTCCTCCGGTTCTGAAGACGAGCTTTGATGTTGTCGGCAACCCGAGCGATGCTTTCACCCAACGTGTTCAGCAAGCTCCCGATCCACTTAATAATGTTCGCCATAGTAAGGTCGAGGGTGATGATCAAGCTGATCAGCAGCCAGGCGATCAGGGCAATGATCGTCCCTGGTTTTCCCAGCAGGCGGACAAACCCGATTTTGATTGCTGCACCAAGGTAACCGCCGCCATTTCCCAGCCGAGCATCTAAAAAGCTACCATCAATGATCAGATGTAACCAGGCGGTCAAATTAATGGTGATCAGAATTATTCCAATAATGCGCACAAAGGATAATTTTGGAAAATGCTGATTGTTTCTGAGGAGTATCCAGGCGCCGAAGAGCATCAATACCAGGGGAAGGATATAAACTCCCCAGCCGATGAATGTGGAAAGGGATTGTACCCACCAGGCGGTTAATCGACCGCTGCTTTGAGTGAAGAGGCTGATCAGGGTTAAGGCTCCGATCAATAGCAGCAGGATTGCAATAATATCAACACGTTTCTGGGGAGTGATTCCGGAGAGAAGGTGTTCCTGAGATTTTGCTTTTGATTTTGATCCTGGTTTTGCTTTTGGCTTTGGTTTTCTGCTCTGTGTGGCTGTGGAAGTTTTTGTTGACCGACGTGCCATGCTGGTCTCCTGAATAGTTTTTGGGTTGGTGTTAAATTGGATTATAGCATAGCAATTTGTGAGTAACACATGCAGGCGGTTGAGATGGTTTTCCCATCGTTTATTGAACTGGATTTATTTTTTACAATAGCTTTTTTCGAAAGTGTTGAAAATTGGTTAGTTCTTAATTCAGCATCATTTGTTGGGGCGGACCTTTGCGTGGCACTCCCTGTACCCTGAAAGGATATTGAGCTGTGGTTGACCCGGTCACCCGTAGGGGCAACCCTCCGTGGTTGCCCTGGGCGGACATGGCTCGAAGAGTGCTTCGCGAAAGTCCGCCCCTACGAATTATGATAATATTCACAATAACCGTAAATACTAGAAATTTTTGTTTTCATTCAAACTCCGATTATTAAATACCATTTGTTTTCAACACGCTCTTTTTCAGGGCTTGACCAATAGAAAATTTCTAGTATGATGAAGGGCAGAAAAACGCCACACCTTTTGGAAAAGATTTTTAAATTACTTGCAAGGGAATAAATATCTGTTATAATATATTTGTTATCCATTGATAAGACAGTCGTTTCAGAAAAGTAAGAAAAACTTCGGCAGTTAACCGAATACAATCATCCCGCTCGCCCTTATCCACCATAGAGGCCAACAACGGCCAGGTCAAGACCTCGCTTTTAGGGCAGCACATGGGATAATCACTTGCCTAAAAACAATTGTACAAACACTTCCAAATTCATTTATGCTTCTTATTCACCTCCAACTTTGTGACAGTGGGCATTATTGCTGTGGAGTATCTGCGAAATCATATTTGAATACTAATCCTATAGAAGAGAAATAATAACTATGGACATTCTTCAACTAGAAAAAAAATCATTATCCGAATTACGTTCAATGGCTAAAGATTTGAACATCCAAAGGCCCCATCGTCATAAAAAAGAAAGCCTGATTCTGCATGTCGCACGCGCCCTGGGAGAGAACGAAGGTTTAGAAATCAGAGGTGGCATTCTGGAAATAATGAACGAGGGTATTGGCTTTTTACGCCAGGATTACCGAATCGGGGCTGAGGACGTGTATGTCTCACAGGCGCAATTAAGGCGCTATGAATTACGTTCTGGCGATATGGTGATCGGTCATGTTCGACCGCCGCGGGAATCAGAACGACACTACGGCTTATTAAAGGTTGAATTTGTTAACGGTATGACCCCGGAAGAAGCCCGCATTCGACCCAAATTTGAAAGCCTGACTCCTATCTTTCCAGATCAACGTTTTGATTTGGAATATGACCCCAAAGTGCTTTCGACCCGGATCATCAACCTGGTTGCGCCAATTGGAGGTGGGCAACGCGCGATGATCGTTTCCCCACCGAAGGCCGGGAAAACAACCATTTTGAAAGAAATTGCCAACGCCATTTTCCACAATCACCCTGAAGTCAGGCAAATTATGTCGCTGATTGGTGAGCGCCCGGAAGAAGTGACGGATATGGACCGTTCGGTTGAAGCCGAAGTTGTGGCTTCGACCTTTGATGAACCGGTGTCGGCGCATGTGCGCATGGCTGAGATCGCATTGGAAAGATCAAAACGGCTGGTGGAATCCGGGCACGATGTTGTGATCTTGATGGACTCGCTGACCAGGTTGGCGCGGGCATATAACCTGGTGGTCAACCCCTCCGGGCGGACGCTTTCTGGCGGTTTGGATCCCTCGGCGCTGTATCCGCCCAAGCGTTTCTTTGGCGCTGCCCGAAACCTGGAAGAAGGCGGCTCATTGACCATCATCGCCACGGCGCTGGTTGATACCGGCTCCCGGCTGGATGACGTGGTCTTTGAAGAATTTAAAGGAACCGGCAATATGGAATTGCATCTCTCGCGCCGTTTACAGGAACGGCGCACCTTCCCGGCGATTGATATTGAACGGTCATCAACCCGCAGAGAGGATCTGCTGTTAGGTCCTGACATTCTAAAGCTTGCCTGGTTGATGCGGCGGATGTATCTACAAATGATTGGTAATGCACCCCATGGCGCGGGTTTAGACCCGGCTGTGGCAACTGAAGCTGTTCTTCAGCAAATGAGCCGGACAAAGAATAACCTCGAATTCCTCGAATCGCTTACGGATGAAGTATAATTTGTTCGAGGTGATGTATTTTGTCTGTTCAACCTGAAGAAAAAACAAAGCAGCCACCCATGAAACGCTGGCATAAATGGCTGTCCTGGTTGGTGACGTTAATCCTGGTAGTTGTATTGATTTCTGCGCTTTACTGGCAACCCATCTTAGCCCAAGAAATGGCTGATCAAAACGGTGGGACGCAAGTCCTGGCGCATGACTCTTTTGAGGTTCTGACTGGGGAAACCCCGGCTAATTTACCCTATTTTGAGTTTCTGCTTGATGATCCCTCAGTGATGCGGATCCCAGTCGCGTACACCATTGCACCCACGCGACCACGCAGCCATCCGGTTGATTACGAGGTTTTATCGGGAGATGCTGTTTTCAGCATTGCCCAGAAATTTAATATCTCTCCGGAAACGTTGCTGTGGTCTAATTATGCGGTGTTGCGTGATGATCCCCACACATTGAGGATTGGACAGGTACTGCTTATTCCGCCCACCAATGGCATTATGTATGAGTGGAAAGACGGTGATACACTGGATGCTGTTGCTGCAGAGTATCAAGCTGCAGCCGATGATATCTTAAATTGGACCGGAAACAAATTGGATTTGACTAATCCAGAGATTGAACCGGGAACTATGGTGATGATCCCGGGCGGTCAACGTGAGTTTCAACAATGGGTGGTGCCCACCTATGCTGTTGGTCGCTCTGGGACGGCATCCCTGCCGGATGGCTGTGTGATCTCTCCACCCTATTATTATGGCGGCGGCTGGTTTATTTGGCCTGCTGACAATCACTATCTTTCTGGAAATGACTTTTGGTCGGGGCATCTCGCCATTGATGTCGCCACAGCAACAGGCGCACCAATTTATGCTTCTGATGCTGGCGTTGTGGTTTTTGCTGGTTGGAACAGCAACGGTTATGGCAATGTGGTGATGATTGATCACATGAACGGGTATCATACCCTGTATGCCCATCTCAGTGCGATCAACGTATTCTGCGGATCAAATGTGGGGCAGGGAGCTGTCATCGGATATGCGGGTTCAACGGGCAATTCAACCGGTCCACATCTGCATTTTGAGGTCAGGTATTTAGGCGGGTTCATCAACCCATGGACCGTCTTACCCTGATTTGTGATACAATCAGTCCACAATTAAGTTTGCTCCAGTAGCTCAAACGGATAGAGCAAGGCACTCCTAACGCCTAGGTTGGGGGTTCGAGTCCCTCCTGGAGTATTCATTATTTAATATCACAGAGTACGTTTTACTGACGATTCCGGAGCAGCCTGCCTGTATGCGCTTTCGCGGTGTTTTATGTCAATGCCTGAAATTGGCTAATTGAGGAAGACAGCATACGAGCAGGTTGATGTAAGAAAATTGAATCAAAAAAGGCGATCAAACTTCTGATCGCCTTTGTTTTCTTATGAGTGTTCTGATCTGTTTACCACTCGCCGTCGATGTCGTCAAAATCCAGATCGTCTTCCATTTCTTCAGTGTCTTCTGGATATTGCCTGACCCATAAGATGAGCAGATCGCCATCCTCAGAATCAATCGTTCGAGCTGCGACGATGGGGACTTCTTTCCTCAAACCAATCGGATCGCGATATTCAAGGTACATGGTGAGCTTGCGAGCCCAGGCTTTATGGCAGCGTTCAATCAGCGCTTCGCCATTGAAGGTGCGCAGGGTTGTGCGCGCGGTATCGTACAGGAAAGGGCCTTCGGTCAGACCGGCGGTCCAGCCGTTGACACCCATAATAAAGTCGGTCTCGACGGAGTCAAAGTTTGGGGTTGGGCCTTCGATAATCGTGATTTTGTTGTTCATTGTGAATAAACCTCTTGTGCATATTACTACACAAAAAGGTGTTAAACCAGACCCTTCGATCCATTATCAAAATGACTGAACCTCGCTTCGCCGTTTGTTGGCTCAGGGGTAAGTGTTGTTGAAGAACCAGTTAAAGGCGTAAAACCCGCCGCTGGTTGATTCGAGCCGGATGGCGATCCTGGAATCGCCTTTGAGGGCTGCAGGAATGTTGAAGGTTTCATTGAAGACACCGCCCGCACCAGAAGAGATCGTTGCAACGTGGATGCCGCCGATCCCTTTAGTGCCCATTTTTCCCATCAGAACTTTGAAATCGTAGCTGGCAGGGAAATTGTTGGTTCGGATGGTGAAGGTGTCATCCTTCACAACGCCGGTGATAAAGAAGGTTGGGATGCCTGTATAACCGCCATAAACGGGCGGTGTGGTTGTGGTGGTTGTGGTGTTGTTGTAAAACCAGTTAAAGGCATAAAATCCGCCTGTGGTTGATTCGAGTCGGATGGCAATTCGGTAATCACCTTTTAGCGCTGCAGGAATGTTAAAAGTCTTATCGAAAGCGCCGCCCGTACCGGAGGAGATGGTCTCCACGTGGATGCCGCCGATCCCTTTGGTGCCCATTTTTCCCATCAGAACTTTGAAATCGTAGTTGGCAGGGAAATTGTTGGTGCGGATGGTGACGGTATCATCCCTTTCAACGCCGGTGATTAAGAAGGTAGGGATGCCTGTATAACCGCCTGGAGTGCCGCCGCCGGCTGGCGGAGTTGCACCGGAGTTGTTAAAAAACCAATTGTAAGCATAGAAATAGCCGTCTAAGGTTTGTAAGCGGATGGCAATCTGGTAATCACCCTTCAATGCTGCCGGTATGTCAAAGGTTTGACTGAAGGAACCGCCCGTGCCGGAGGAGATGGTGGTAATGTGGATGCCGCCAACGCCGCGAGTCCCGATTTTTCCCATTAATACCAGGAATGACCGGTTTGCCGGGAAGTTGTGTGTTTGAATCGTTACGGTGTTATCTGCTTCAACTGATACGATCGAAATGGTGGGTATCGCCGCGGCTGAAACGTTTGCGTTCACAGACACGAGTGCCATGATAAGCACAAATATAATGGTTAGGGAGAGTTTTTTCATTGGATCACCTCTTGATTTGACTTGGTTCTCGTTGAGTTAATTGAAGATCAACAATCCTTCTCTTTTTTGGTGGTAAATCACTACCTGGTCGGGTGTGTGATTCAGCCAATCTATGAAAGTGTCTTGTCCTGTCGGTTTGCTCACATAAAGGAAAATCTTGGTAAACGAGGTTCTTACGAAAACAAACCGGCTCTTCCATGTCTACCATTGCCCTGCTTGCACAGAACAAGGTTTCGTAAAGTGATGATCACTTTTTCTAATTATACGAGATTTAATGCACAAATACAATCAACCCGTAATCATCACCAGGGAGGGCGTCAAAGTGTATTTCATTATACCGATTAAAATGAGCCTAATGTTATTAGAAAGTTGAACATGCGCATGTTTCTCTCCTCACGCGCTGAATTTTAAACCTCAGAAAGCTTGACTGCCCGTTTTTTGAAGAACACGGCAGGAAGAAGTAATCACCTTTAAACCATATCAATCACCGCCTTAACGACAAGGCGGTGATTGAACATCATTCTGATTTATTTCCGGGTAACTTTGATCGTGCGCGGCTTGGCTTCCTCAGCCTTGGGCACAACCACAGTTAAAATGCCGTTTTCAAGCTCAGCCTGCACCTTTGATGAATCAAGCGGGGTGGGCAGAGTCAATGCCCGGTGGAACCTCCCACTGGGGCATTCCGCCAGCAGATAGTTTTCGCTTTCTTCGCGGTTAACCTTCAATTCGCCAGAGATGGTGACAAGTTCATTAACAATGTTAATCTCAAGGTCATCGGGTTGAACGCCAGGTAGAAGCGCTTTAATGGTAAAGGAATCCTTGTCGGCAATCACATCAATTGGGAAAGTCAGGTTGGGTGAGTAGTCTTCATCCCAATCACGCATCATTTCTTCCATCATTCGCCTTCTCATGGATCGCCTACCAGGGTTGATATACAGGGTCATGTCATCCTCCATTTATTAATTAGTTTTTATTTCTTAACTTTTATCTTATTGTGGAAGTATTAACAGCGTGTCGGAAAAGAATTGGAAAACTATAAGAATTGTTACGTCTGATGGATGGGATGCTCGATTTTTGATAGAATGGTGTCATGTCCCCGTTTATTCAAAAAATGATGCGTCGAAAATGGTTGTTAATCTTGATGTCGGTTGTGCTGGCTGGAATAGCTTCAGGAATTTTCCTTCTTTACCGTGTGTATTTTTCAAACACTTCACGTAACCGCGCAGTATTTGAATTTTTGCGAAATCCCAGCGCACATCGGGAAGCGGTAATCCCTGCATTGACCCGCTGTGGTGAAGCGCCTTTTATCATGCCGACATCGGGAATGATTGGTTTTTTATGGGGGGATTCTTTTCGACCCGGTCACCGTCACCAGGGAATTGATATCTTCGCTGGAACCGCTACTGGTGAAACACCGGTTTACGCCGCTTATGATGGCTTTCTCAACCGTCTGCCGAGTTGGACTTCGACGGTGATTATTCGCATTCCTTCTGATCCTCTGCAGCCTGAGCGCCAGATTTGGACCTATTACACCCACATGGCGGATCAAAACGGCCGATCTCTGATTGTTGACGCCTTTCCCCCGGGCAGCGCAGAGATTGAAGTTTCGGCAGGCACGCTTCTGGGCTACCAGGGAAATTACTCCGGAACGCCAGGCAGGCCAACCGGCGTCCATTTGCACTTTTCCATTGTCAAGGACGACGGTCAGGGGAGGTTTATGAATGAACTGGAGATTGAAAACACCCTGGATCCAGCCCCATATTTTGGGCTAAAGCTCAATGCTGGCAACAACGAGGCAGATATACCGGTTTGTAAGAGCGAATAATGATAAAAAACACAATTCAGGCTGGTTGTTTAATCGTATAATGCAAGTACTATTTTAGTAAAATTTTTAACAAAGGGATGACGACGCTATGGAGGAAATCGCCAACCAAGTATTTATCGAAGAGAGTTTCACAGGCATTGTGACTGCAGCGTTGAAATTGCCACACGGGCTATTAATCATTGACAGTCCGAGCAAGGCTGATGAGCGGAAGACCTGGCGGCAGAAGCTGATCAAATTGGGTTTCGGGGTTGCGCAGGTCATTGTTTTGCTGGACACCCACCTGGATCGGTTGATGAGCGCGCCGCTGATTGACGCGCCTATCCTGGTGCAGGAAAATGCCCTTGAAATTATTCATAACCTGCCGAGTGCTAACCGCCCGTTAGAAAAGTTATCTGAATCGCAACCTGAACTGCATGACGCGCCCCAGACCACTCGCTGGTGCTTACCGGATTTAAGTTATTCAAGGCAGGTGAACCTGTATTGGGGTGAACAGCCGGTCGCTGTGTCACACCACCCAGGAGCACATATGGCCGCTAGCTGGGTGAAATACGATGCAGAAAAGGTGATTTTTGTTGGAGACAGTGTGGTGGTCAATCAACCGCCTTTTCTATCATGGTGCTCAATTGACCGTTGGATTGAAGAACTGACGTGGTTAAGTTCGGATTTCTTTAAATATCATCTAATGATCAGCGGTCGGGACGGGATTGTTTCTCAGGAATCTGTTGAAAATATGATTAAATTCCTTCAGAGTCTGAAAAGCATTGTGAGCGAGTTGCTGATGATGGAGGACCCTGACAGAAGGGTTGAACAGGAATCCATCAAATTATTAAAATTCTTCAATGTTGACAGCCATCTAGAAGAAGAATACCAAAAACGATTGGTCGGCGAGTTAAACCAATTGATAAAACGTATTAAGACAGATCAGGGTAAAGGAGACAGTAATGCAAGCGCCTAATTATGTGCCACTGGTTGAAGTGACCAGGGGTGAAATTGTGGAATCAATTCATTACGGCGCATTTTGCGTGGTGGATAGTAAGGGGCATTTGCTGGCCCACGCAGGTGATCCAAATTTAATGACTTTTCCTCGCAGCTCATTGAAACCCTTTCAGGCATTACGGTTTGTTGAGGATGGCGGTGCGGAAGCTTTTGGATTCACTAGTGAAGAAGTTGCCATCATGTGTGCATCCCACGTGGGAACCGTTCAACACACATCAGTATTGGCAAAGATGCACCAAAAAATTGGGATCACCGAAGCTGACCTGGCTTGCGGCGTTCACTGGCCTTTCGACCCAGCTACACGCGATGAAATGAAACTGGCGGGGAAACAACCGACCGCGTTGAACCATAATTGTTCCGGTAAGCACACCGGCATGCTGGCTTACGCCCGCCTGAAGGGCTACCCGCTGACGGATTACCTTGACCCGGCACATCCAGTCCAGGTGGATATCAGAGAGACGCTAGGCGAAATGCTGGGGATGGAGCCAGCGCAAATGCCGCTGGGGATTGATGGCTGTTCGGCGCCAGTGTATGGCGTGCCCATGTTGAATATGGCGCAGGTGGTTGCCAGCCTGGCTGAGCCAGAGGGGATGGAAGAAAGCCGGGTACAGGCCTGCCGGGCAATCACATCTGCCATGATCAGCAACCCCCTGATGATTGCCGGTCCGGACCTATTTGATACCAAGTTGATGTCGGTTGGGGCTGGGAAGCTGTTCGCAAAGGGCGGCGCAGAGGGTTACCAAATTATTGGCGTGATGCCGGATGTAATTGCCAAGGAAGCGCCGGGGATTGGGATTGCGATCAAAATTTCGGATGGCGATGGTCGCAGCCGGGGGCGCTCATCGGTAGCACTGACACTGCTGAAAGCGATGGGCGTTCTGAGCAAAACAGAGATCGAAAGTTTGAGCGCCTATGGCAATATCCCGATTAAAAACTGGCGCGACATTCAGGTTGGCGAGGTGCGCCCCGTGTTTTCGTACCCTGATTTTAGGAAAATGTGGACATGATGGAGAGAACTTTTGGGGAATATCAAAGCTGGGTCAGCCAGATCAGGGCGGCATTGATTGATGCCTTTGGAGCGCCGGAATGGCGTGAACCCCTTCCCGCAATCGACGAGCTGGTTTCGACAATTTTGTCTCAGAACACCAATGACACCAACCGGGATGTTGCCTTTTACGCATTAAAAGCAGCCTTCCCGGACTGGCAGTCAGTGATGACTGCCAAAACGGATGATGTTATTGACGCGATCCGACCGGCTGGGCTGGCCAATCAAAAAGGGCCCTGTATTCAGAATGCATTGCAAGTTATCGCTGAACACAATCATGGCGAGATTAGCCTTGAGTTTTTAAATGCAATGTCCAGAGACGAAGCCCGAGAATGGTTAACTTCACTTAATGGAGTTGGCCCTAAAACCGCAGCAATCGTCCTGCAATTCGCCATGGGAATTCCGGCCTTCCCGGTTGATACGCATATTTACCGGGTGACCGGGAGGATCGGGTTGCGACCATCAAAAATGAGTGTGGAAAAAGCCCATCCTTACCTTGAAGGGCGCATCCCGGAGGAAGCGTATTATGATTTGCATTTGAATCTGATCCGTTTGGGGCGAGAGGTGTGTGGTGCGCGCAAATGGCATTGTTACCGCTGTCCGATTCAAGACCTGTGCGAATTTGACAATAAAAATATGTCCCCGGATTAAGGCGGGTGACACAGCGGTAATCACTCAAGCGACAATTTAATTTTTCCGTCGACAATCGAGCTTATGGTGTAAGGGTTCCGATCAGCGACCAGGGGCCTGTCCATTCGATTGTGACGGATCTTTCCTGACCCAGCAAGTCATGTGGGCTATCCACAAAAACCAGTTTATTAGTGGGCGTGCGGCCGCGCCAGCGCCCGCGCTTTTGGGCTTCAAACAGCACATTCACCGTCTTCCCCAGCAAGCAGGCGTTAATTTCACTGGCGATTTCCTCTTGCAATGTCTCGAGTTCGCGAAAGCGGCGCATTTTTTCGGCATCAGGCACATCATCCACGAGCTTGCGGGCAGAAAAGGTGCTGTCACGCGGTGAATAGCGTGCCAGGTGCGCCACATCCATGCGCAGATCAGCCAGCAGGGCATAGGTGTTGTCGAATTGTTCAGGGGTCTCACCGGGAAAACCAACAATGATATCGGTAGCAATGGCAACATCAGGGATGTGCTGGCGAATCCTGGCGATCAGGTTGCGGTAAGCGTCGACGGTATAACCTCGCCGCATGGCTTTCAGGATGACATCATCCCCGGCCTGGATTGGCACCTCAATGTGCGGGCAAACCTTGGGCAGTGTTTGCACAGCGTCTAACAATTCATCGGTCATCCAATTGGGGTGTGAGGTTAGAAAACGAATGCGCTTGATGCCTTCGATCTCGTGCAGGGCGTGCAATAAGGCAGCCAGGGTGGTGGGTTCTGGCAGGTCGAGGCCATATCGATCCACGATTTGGCCTAACAGTGTGATTTCCTTGATACCCTGGCGGGCAAAACTGGTGACCTCATTCAGGATCTCGTCATAGGGGCGAGAGTGTTCGATGCCGCGTTTAGACGGGATGATACAATAGGTACAGGCGTGAGAACATCCATAAACGATAGGAATAAAAGCTGAAACCAGCTTGCCCTGATCTGCTTTGGGGAGGATGATATCACCGTCGAGAAGGGCGTTGATCTGAGACTGGTTGATTTGGCTGGTTTGTTTGGCGGAGCGCTCAATCAGGTAGCGTATCAGCGGTTCAGGGTCCGAAGGTGGTGAAACAACGTCCACCCAGGGGAAGCGCTCCAGGATCTTCTGGTTGCCACGTACGCCGATCAGGCAGCCCATCAGGTTAATCACCAGGTTTGGATTGCGATCCTTTAAAGGACGCAAAGAGCTGAGCCGCCCGATGGCTTTATCCTCAGCGCTCTGGCGAACCACACAGGTATTTAACACGATGACATCGGCATGGTCCGGTTGGCGGGTGGGTTCGTATCCCAACTGCTCCAATGCAGAGGCCAGCCGGTGTGAATCTGCCACATTCATCTGGCAGCCTTCTGTCCAAATATGATATTTCATAGCCGTTTATTATACCCAAGAGAATCAATGCACCAAAAAGGCTGCGGTGTTGAACTTATGCAGAAAAAAGCTCAGCCGGGGTAATTGTTGAAAATTATTGTCAGTAAGCAGATATCGGATATAATTGGATCAAGAAATAATCCTCGAGTTAAATGGAGAAAAAAATGGATTTTAATATTACTGAATACAAACGCAGTACCGTATTGACAACCAGCGGCCGTGTAGATAGTTACACAGCGCCTGAGCTTGAGGAAGCCTTGAACCAATTAATTGAAAAGGGTCAATACAATATCATCATTGATATGCAAGATGTGAGCTTTGTTTCCAGTGCCGGTTGGTGGGCATTGATTCGGGTTCAGAAGGAAGTTAAAAAGAGTAATCGTGGTGAATTGATCCTGGTGAACATGGATGAACGCATCCGTGAATCGATGGACCTGGTTGGGATTGGGCCGCATTTTACGGTTTATGACGACCTGATCGATGCTGTTGGCTCGGTCTAATATAAGCTCCGCTTAGATTAAAAACATGTCATGCAATATCCATTTAGCGCGGCTACCTTACGAGCAAAGCTGGCTATTGTAGTCTGAAGCATGATTCGATGAACATCATTCGTTTTCGATTTCAACTGAGTTGATACTGGCCAGCATTAATCGATGATGGACAGCAGCAATTTCCTGAAGGTCCATTTTCAGCACCTTGCGGTCATAGGTCAGAAAGCCATTGACTTCCGTTTCCACATCGGTGGTTTGTGTGTAAACTGCAGCAGATAATCCCGCATTAATCCAGGGAATGAGCTGTTTTTCCAGTAATTCGACATAACCCTGGGTGAGCGCCCGGGAATCCATAAACTTTTTATAACCGAAGTCTTTCCTGGGGTTCCAGGTGTGTTCCGGCAGATTCAGGCTGTAGCCGCCAAACTCCGAAAGCACCCAGGCCCGAAGCGGATCGGGTTGGGGGTCGGGGAGCGGTTTGAAGTAAACATGCTCGCTTTTAAAATCGCTGGCACCCTGGTCAAACCAGCCGCTGGCGTGATCCACCAGGCGGGAAGGATCCACCGTTTTGGTCCAGTCAGCGATGTTTGCTGCATCGAACTGGCCCCAGCCCTCATTAAAAGGACACCAAATTGCAATCGAAACCGTGTTGAACAATGCGGAGATCATCCGTTGATATTCCAGTTTGAATTGATCCCGGTTTTCTTGCCCGGAGCGACCCAAACGCCAGTAACAACGGGTGTCACGTAGGGCGTTGAATTGCGGCGCAAACAAGAACCAGATGGGCTTGGGGCTGATGCCGCCGCTGACCATATCCTGCCAGACGATGATGCCGACTTGATCACAATGGTAGTAATAGCGTGCAGATTCCACTTTGATGTGTTTTCTGAGCATATTAAACCCGGCATCCTTGATGAAGTTGATCTCCCACTGGATGGCGGCGTCCGTCGGTGGGGTGCACAGGCCATCCGGCCAGTAGCCCTGGTCCAGCGGTCCGTACAGGAACAGGGGTTGATTGTTCAGGCAAAAGCGCAATACGCCCCGGGCATCCCTGGCGAGGCTAAATTTCCGCATACCAAAATAACTGCGTACGTGATCGATCTCTTGATCCTGGTATTGGAGGCTCAGTTCCAGGTCGTACAGATGTGGGTCGTCGGGAGACCACAAATTCGCATCCGGCATGGGGAGGCGGAGCGGTTTATCCCCGGGTGAACTGCCTTGAGCCACTTGCTTGCCCTGATCAAACACACGGGCATGCAGCGCGCAGCCCTGAACGTGATTGGCGATAAGTGCTTCAATCGTCACCCATTCCTGATCAATATCCGGGGTGATCCTGAATGATTCGAGATAAGTTTGGGGCACACTTTCCAGCCAGACCGTTTGCCAGATGCCGGAATGGGCGCTGTACCAAATAAATCCCGGTTTACGCACCTGCTTACCGCGCTGAATGGGTTGAGTATCCGTTGGGTCACTGACCCAGATGAGGAGGGTGTTTTCTTCTTTGATCAATGCATCGGTGATATCGAAAGAAAAAGGGTCGTAACCGCCGACATGCTCCCCGATGGTTTTGCCGTTAACATAAACCCTGCAATGCCAGTCCACAGCCCCAAAATGGAGCAGTGTTCGACCGGTTAGCCATGCAGGATCGACCGTAAACTGACGCTGATACCACAGCTCTTCATCGGAGCCGAGTTGGCGCCTGACGCCCGACAGGGCGCTTTCGATGGGGAAGGGCACCAGGATTTGCCCGGCAAAGGCTTCAGGTGGGGGGGCGGATTTCCGGGTGATCTGGTAATGCCATAGACCGTTCAGGTTTTGCCAATGCTCGCGAACCATCTGCGGTCGCGGGTATTCGGGATGGGGTAGATGGGGATCTACGTCTGAAGTCCAGGGGGTGAGCATTGGTTTGGGTTCAATTTGTTTGGGTTTTGATGTCATGAGAGACTTCCTAGAGGTTGGTCGCCTGGGTGGTATTGACTTTGACGAGGGTTTCCAGGTTTTTTCAATCGGGTTGATGGTCAACAGATGGCGGCAAAAGAAGGCCTGCAATTATCGTAAGGGTTCGACCCCAACCTGATACACAGCCCGCTGCCGTGTATAGGGCGTGGTTCCACTGATCACCAGGATCATCGATTCGATGTCCTGACCGAGGTTGATATCAACTTCAAACTGATTATTTTCGTCCAATTCCAGTGGAACCACATGGACCTGTTTTCCATAAGTTATCATCGTCACCCTGAAAGATTGCGGCAGGGCATTCTGGATGCGCACAAAACCCTCCCCATGCCAACCACCATCATCGACTTCAAAATTGGTGAAATAATTGATGGCATCGATGTGAATGTCGTCCAGGGCGAAACCATTGCCATTGACGGCAGCATCCGTTATGTAATCAAAGCGGAGGCTGATGAGCTTCCCGGCGAAAGGCGTCAGGTCAACCTTCTCCAACTGCCAGCCGTCTGAAGCGCCAGTCAAGCCGCAACCATAGCTGTTTCCAGAAGGGTTGTTCATGGTACAGGAAGTGCTGTTCAGGATTTGCCAGCTGGTACCATCGATAGAAGCCGAGACAAAGACATAATCGTAATCCAATTCGATGTCATACCAGGTTTGATAGGTCATATTGACCGGGCCGCTGACCTCTGTGAGGTCAAACACCCGTTTAAGGCTCATATTGGATTGGTCCCCTGTGTTGGACCAGAAAAAGGAGCTGCCTGAGTAGGGAGTGATGGGCAGCAGATTTGTGGTAGTTTCACCAGCAAACGAGAGGGTCAGGTCGCCGGGGCAGGAGATTTTGATGGCATCAACGCCAAATTGTGCCACATGGTAAGTGAGCGGTCCGGTCGGGCAGGCGGTGATATGGGTGGAGGGGGCTGCCTGAGGCGCCTGCGGGTAGACGTTGTAGTAATAGCGTCCATCGCTGATGCCCGGGTCACCAAGCAGGTTGGCAACTGCCCAATCCGCGAAAACATCCTCCGCGGTGAGGGGTTCACCCGTGAGCGGATCGGTTACATCGAGCTCTTGCAGGACGACGTCAATGCCCTCAAGCCCATTTTTCTGCTCAGCTACCAGCTTCTGAGTCGCTGTAGCGCCAAAGCGGTCATAAAAATAGGTGGTGAAGAGCATGGCGGCGCCGTAATGGGGTCCGTTACTGCCGATGCTTGAGCCCCAGTCGGTTAATTGCAGGTCAGTGTTCTGGATATATTGCCGGTCAAAGCCGCCAGGATCATACCCATTGATAAGTTCTGCCAACATCGAAAAACCCTCGTTCAGCCAGGTCTCTTCATTTTTATCGATGTGCCAGTGGATCATGTGTTGGAGTTCGTGGGCAAGGGTGCTGTAAATGCTGTCATGCCACAGTCTCATATTGTCGGCATTGATTAAAAACATTTCGTGGGCGTTAGAAAACTGATGCGCATCGGGGTGCAGTTCGTCAGCAGATGAATAATAACCAGCCAAAAATTCGCCTAAATTGCGGGCAAACAGGATGTGAATGCGCGGGTCGTGATCGATGCCTGGTGTCCATTCGCTGCCGAAGAACGCGCGGGTTGTGGGGTAGATTTCCTGGTCAAAGGTATCACCCAGTTGCACTAAATCTGCAGGCTCGTAGGCGACATTGTCCTCAATCCAAAAATAGGTATGCTCACCAAGATATCGGAGTGTGGCAATCACCTGGAAATTCTGCCGAGTGTCGACATTCGTCACCCAAAACGCCTTTGAATCACCGACCTGATAGGGAGCGTTGGGGTCTGGGAAGGTGCGCGAGATATTCATTTTTCCGCCCAGTTGCTCAGCCAGCAGGATCGGATCGTTGATGGGAACGTTTGCTGCTTTAAGGACCTCGAGGGTGTCAATCTTCTCCCCAATGTCAGTTCCTGGGGTTGAGATCACCTGGCCTGTTGGTGATGCAGTCAGGGTGGGTAGAATCAGGTCTGCCAGGGGTTGTTCAAAGACGGTTGGCGGATCCACAGCCGGTGTGGTTGGCAGGGCAAGGATGATCGAACCGCTGGCGAAGATGACCAGTGAGATACACAGGCAGCACAGGGCCAGAAGTAGAATGATGGTCAGAATAATGGGGAACCGTGAGGATTGGTTTCGCATAGAATAAATAGAGTTTGACTCAATCTCAAGAAAGTGTCATCATGTTAACATGCGGTATCAATTTACTGTATTTTTGCATGTAGAAATAGCACTCCACGATTGCATTAATTTTCGCCGTTCGGTGTTGTTCACCGGGCAAATGGCTGCTCTAACACCATAAGCATGTGACCTCGTTTGCTCTTATGTTTTTAGGGTGCCATTGATGCAAAAAGGCCTTGTATTTGGAAGGCCTCTTTACAAGACGGGAATGGATGGGAGTCGAACCCACCACGGCTCGCCAAGCGACCCGACACCGATTTTGAAGACCGGGAGGCCCACCGGGACCTGACCACTCCCACAGCTAAGGATAGTCGCCATTGCCCAGATTGTCAATCATGCCGGCGGAGATTTTGGCGTTTGTTCTGCGTAACATGGTTAGAAAGAGCGCCAAACACTGAGTGTGCCTGGTCATGGACGTATTTGCGTAATAGCCACATTGCCAGGGCGCTCTGGGTCTGTTTTCGCAATGTTGGCATCAATGGTAAAATTTATTCGATAAAAATTATCAAGGAGAACAACTATTTTATGACCGATTTAACCCATACACCCGATTGGGTCAAAAACGCCATTTTTTACCAGATATTCCCGGATCGTTTCGCAAAATCGAAACATGTGGATAAGCCAGATCATCTTGAACCCTGGAGTTTACCGGTGACCCAGCATGGTTTTAAAGGCGGTGATTTACTGGGCGTGTGTGAACATTTGGATTACCTCCAGGACCTGGGTGTCACTGCGCTTTATTTCAACCCGATCTTTGCTTCCGCGGCAAACCATCGCTATCATACGTTTGACTATTACCAGGTTGATCCCATCCTGGGCGGTAACACAGCATATTTTACGCTTTTAGAAGAAGTTCATCGGCGGGGGATGTACCTGATCCTTGACGGTGTTTTCAATCATGCCAGTCGCGGTTTCTTTCAATTCCATCATATTCTGGAGAACGGGGAGAAATCTCCTTATCGAGACTGGTTCACGGTGTATGGCTACCCGCTGAATGCTTACCACGACAAACCAAACTATTCCGCCTGGTGGAATATGCCCGCGCTGCCACAATTCAATACGGATAACCCGCGCGTACGGGAATTCTTGTTTGAGATTGCCCGATACTGGATTGAACAGGGCGCAGACGGCTGGCGGTTGGATGTCCCCTTTGAAATTAAAGACCCGGAATTCTGGCGAAAGTTTCGAGAGATTACCAAGGAAGCCAACCCCGATGCCTACCTGGTGGGCGAAATCCCCTCGGAGGCGCAGGAATGGCTGCAAGGCGATATGTTTGATGCAGTGATGAATTACCAGTTCACCGCGGCTTGCGTCGGTTTCTTTGGAAAAGACAATCGGGATGATGGGCTGATCTCGGGGATGATGGGACTGCCTGAAATTCCAGAATTGGATGCTTCAGGTTTTGCCCAGCGCACCCGGCAATTGCTGGAAATTTATCCCCGTCAAAACGCCCTGGCGCAGCTCAACTTGCTGGATAGCCATGATATGCCACGATTTTTGAGCATGGTAAGAGGGAAGAAAGATGCCTTCCGGCTGGCAAGCTTATTTCAAATGACTTATCCTGGCGCACCGTGTATTTATTACGGCGATGAGATCGGGTTGATGGGCGGACGCGATCCTGACTGCCGGGCGCCATTCCCCTGGGATGAAGCGGTCTGGGATCACGACCTGCGTAACGCAATCAGGACCTATACCCACCTGCGATTAAAGCATCCAGTTTTACGTACCGGCGAGTTTGAGCCAGTATTTGCCCAGGGAGCGTACCTGGCTTTTTTACGCCATCTGGAAGGCGAGCATCTGTTAGTTTTGCTGAACACCGGTAATTCGACCTGGGATTTAAACGTGCCGGTGGAAAAATGGTTTCCAAACGCTGTTGAATTCGAGGACCTGTTGGGCGGTGAGGGGGCTGTGATTGAAGAGGGACATTTGCGCAAAGGACAACTGTCGCCCTGGCAGGGGGCGGTCTTAAAGCCCGTATCCTGAACGGTCTGTGGAATGATTAATTTAAGTGTAATAACAATCATTCGCATTATATTATAAAACGATTGAATAATTAATAAATTTTTATTTGAAGGAGAGCACCAACCATGATTGCTTTTATTGAACAATTTTCTCCCATTATTCAGGCATTGATGGGCACGTTATTTACCTGGTTCATGACGGCATTCGGAGCATCCCTGATATTTTTAACCAGGGAAGTCAATCAGAAACTGTTGGATGGCTTATTAGGCTTTGCTTCGGGTGTGATGATTGCTGCCAGTTTTTGGTCGTTGCTGGAACCGGCCATCGAGCTATCGCATGACATGGCTGTGCCGGTCTGGTTTCCGGCAGCAGTGGGATTTCTTCTGGGCGGATTATTCCTGTTCCTGGTGGATAAACTGCTGCCCCACCTTCATATGGGCATGGAGATGAGTGAAGCTGAAGGCTTGAAATCCTCCTGGCGGCGCAGCGTGCTGCTGATCACGGCGATCACCCTGCACAATATCCCGGAAGGGCTGGCTGTCGGGGTTGCCTTTGGTGCAGCAGCTGCCAACGTTGAAGGCGCCAGTGTTGCCTCAGCGATTGCATTGGCTGTAGGTATTGGGCTGCAGAACTTCCCGGAAGGGTTGGCTGTGTCTGCACCGCTACGACGCGAGGGCTGGCCGCGGGGTAAGGCGTTTTTCTACGGTCAGCTATCCGGGGTCGTGGAGCCCATTGCCGGTGTGATTGGGGCAGCGTTGACGATCCTGATGCGGCCATTACTGCCCTATGCCCTGGCATTTGCAGCCGGGGCAATGATCTACGTTGTGGCTGAGGAGCTGATCCCAGCCACCAAATGTGAGGGGCACTCGGATATCCCTACACTGGGCGTGATGTTTGGTTTTGCTGTCATGATGATTTTAGATGTTGCTTTCGGATAAAAATACTCTTGTGCAAAAAAGCCAGACCACTTTGGAGATCTGGTTTTTTTTTATTTTTGTGTTGGTTGCCACACCTGGTAAAGCGCCAGGTTGCCCATTTTTCCGTCAGAATAAAAAATATCGCAAATTTCGAATCCCGACCTGAAGGCTAACTCACTCAGACGATCTTCGCTGAAGGTGTGGACGTAGCGCATACCAGGAGAATCGCCTGCGCGCCAATCCAACAATACATCTCCGGAATCCAGTTCATCCGGCTTCAACCCCACTGTTGACCAGGGAATAACGCGTTTACGCAACCGTGGGCTGTTTTGCCACTGCCAGACAGAAAGCGCCACCCGCCCATGGGGTGAAATCAGGTTCCGGAAAGCTCGGACAGTTTCCAGGCGTAGGTCCGCTCCTGGCAGGTGGTGCAGGACAGCAAAGGCAACCAGCCAATCGAAATTATGGGTCGGATTAGATGCTGCCCAATCCGGTTCAGCCAGGTCAATTTTCTGAAATAGATAGGTCCCGGATGGCGGCGAGCACAGCAGGCGCCGGGCGTCATCCAGCAAGTCTGCGCTCAGGTCAAGGCCGAGGTATTCCCCTGAAAAGCCCCGATCAGCAAGGTGCCGGGCCAGTGTGCCGTTCCCGCAGCCGATATCGATAACCCGGGCGTCGGGTTGGAGGCTGTCAATCAACCGGCGAACCCCGGGCTGGACCTGATGCCGGGTTGCGCTAAAAGACCGAGAATGATGTTGATAGAAGATCTGGTTGATTTCGAGTAATATCGCTTTGATTTCCGGGTTCATCATTGTTTTGGGTGATTAAATTTTCTCAAGCCGAGTTTCTGTCTTAACTTTTTTCGTTTTTGAGCAACCACCAGAAGAAAACTGCGATGGCGCTGCCACCGATAACCATGAAAGGGTTTTCTCCCAGGTTGGGACCAAACCCACAGGACAACCAGCCAGGGTAAAACTAATCCATTACGCCAAACACCAATCCGATCAGCGCGCAATAATACCGGCGTTTCATGAATTAGCTCCAGGTAATCTGGTAAAGATCGGATCTTCTTTATACTATTAATTCAAAAATGATGTGGGGGATCGATGGATCCATTTTTAGAGATGATTCTTCCTGAAGCTGCCTGCGAAGGGCATATCATAAAACCACCTGCTTTCTTGTTGGAGAAAGCAGGTGTCAGGGTGCATAAGTGATCGAAGGGTCTCCTCTATCAAACAACATCTGTGCTTTCGCCTGTTGATTGATGCTTGATTTTGCCATCTCCCAGATGCTGGTTGTGCAACAAGAGCTGTTGGACGGAATCCGGCGTCAGCAGACCCACCAGCTGGCGACCGTCAAGGACGGTGAGCACCGGATGGGTAGCAAATTTTGGCAGGACTTCCTCGAGTGGCGTTTCTGGATCAAGCCCCTCCGGGTCAACATCGATTGCTGCATAGGCTGGCGCTCGACCCCCCAAACGATCGATGGCTTTTATCAGGTTAAATCGACGAATGATGCCCAGGAAATTGTCATTAGAGACTACCGGGATATAGCGTTGATCGGTTGCTATGGCTAACTGAATTACATCTGAGAGGGGTTGATTGGCTTCGACCTGGTGGAATTTTGTCACCAGGGCGTCACGTACAACAAGACCCCGCAAACCAATTTTTGTTTCAACCCTCTGAGCTTCTGTGCTGGCTCCAAACCAAATGAATACAGCGATGAGGATCAGCCATGGATTGAAGAAGAATCCGGCAATTCCCATTACAAGAGCCAGTGCCTTGCCAATATTAGCCGCGATTTGGGTGGCTTTGAGCTCATCAATAAACAGGGCAAGGATCGAGCGCAGCACCCGACCTCCGTCCATGGGGAAGGCGGGGATCAGGTTAAATAGGGCTAAGCTGGCATTGGCGACCATCATTTGCATCCAGATATTGTTCAGCAATTCCGTCAGGACCAGGGGTTGGTTAAAAAAGCCAGACAGTAACAGGCCGGTGAACAATCCTGCAGCAATGGCCGCATTGACCGCTGGTCCAGCAATCGAGACCAAGAACTCTTCCTTGGGATCTTCTGGCATACGCTCCAGGTGGGCAATGCCACCAAACGGCAGCAAGGTGATATCCCTGGTTGCGATGCCAAATAATTTTGCGGTCAGGGCATGTCCGAACTCATGCAGGATGACAAACAGAAATAATGCCAGGATCAGCAGTACATTGGTGATTGCTGCGCTCATTCCTCCCCCGGATAAGTAACCGGAAACTCCAAACCAGATGATGATTAAAGGGAACGAGATATGGATTTTAAAATCAATTCCTGCAATCCGTGCGATGTGCAATGATCCATTCATAATCTTTCTCCTTTTTTTCTATCGACTTCCTCTTTTTAAAAGGATCACCGACCTGTGTTAGATCAAAATCAGCAATTTGTAAAATCTTTGTAAACCTTCTTCAGTCCGTGGGTCTGCAATGCTATGAGCTGTAACTGGGTACAATTGATGCTGATGAAAGCGGAAACTTGGCGAAAAAAGCGCGATTACAGCCAGGAAGAACTGGACCTGGCTCTGCAAATATTGGAAGCGATCAAGGGTGGGATGAACCTGCAGGCAGCCCAGCGAGAATTTCCTAAACCAGACGGTGGTGGTTTTATGCCCAAACATGCCCTGGTGGCTGTCTATACCCGCATGGTGGAAAGCGGCGCATGGCCTGAAGACGATGCCTTGCTGGCAAAGATTCGCATGAAGCCGACGCGCACCCTCTCGGGGGTGACGACGGTTACCGTGCTGACGGGTTTTTATCCCTGCCCGGGAGATTGTATTTTCTGTCCGCAGGAAGATCAATTGCCAAAAAGCTATTTAAGTGAAGAGCCCGGCGCCAAGCGCGGGGTTGAAAATAAATTCGACCCCTACCTGCAAACCCGCAACCGGATCAAAGCATTAGCGGCTGTCGGGCATCCCACGGATAAGATCGAACTTCTGATCCTTGGTGGCAGCTTTTGTGCTTATCCCCGGGATTACCAGGCCTGGTTTGTGCAGCGCTGTTTTGACGCCATGAATGCCGATGAACCGGGGGGAGACCAGGGCTCAAAATCGTTGGAAGAAGCTCAGGAAATCAATGTTAACGCAGTGCATCGCAATGTAGGCCTGGTGATTGAAACCCGACCGGACCTGGTGAACCGGGCAGCGCTGCCCTGGTATCGACGCCTGGGCGTGACCAAGGTGCAAATGGGCGCCCAGAGCCTTGATGACCGGATTCTGCACCTTAATCAGCGCGGCCATACGGTCCGCGACACGCTGGAGGCAACGAGCTTATTGCGCGCCGGCGGCTTTAAGATCGTTCTGCACTGGATGCCCAATTTGTTTGGGGCGACACCGGAGAGCGACCGGGAAGATTTTGCGCGCTTGTGGGGCGATGGCGCCTTTTGCCCTGATGAAATTAAAATTTATCCCTGCCAGTTGCTGGAAGGAACGCAGCTTTGCCAATTGTGGCGTGAAGGAAAGTATCAACCCTATTCTGAGGAGACGCTGCTGGACCTGATCGCGAGATTAAAGATCACAGTTCCCCGTTATTGCCGCATCAACCGGATTATTCGCGATATCCCCTCTACCTATGTCGTCGCCGGGAATAAAAACACCAGCCTGCGTCAGGATATCCAGCGGGAGGTGGCGCGGCGTGGTACCCGGTGCGAATGTATCCGCTGCCGAGAAATTCGTAAAAAGCAGGTGGTCGTAGACACTGTGATCCTGAACGACCTGGTCTATCGCCCTGCCCATGCGGAAGAGCATTTCCTCTCCTTTGATACTGCGGATGATCACCTGGCGGGTTTTCTGCGATTATCCCTGCCAGATGATACCCACCTCACGGACATGGTCGATTTGGATGGCGCTGCCATCATTCGCGAAGTGCATGTGTACGGTCAGTCCCTGGCGCTGGGCGATGAACGGGATGGAATTGCCCAGCACAGCGGTTTGGGGACGCGCCTGATTCAGCACGCTGAGGAGATTGCCCGCAAAGCAGGGTACCAAAAAGTGGCGGTCATCGCTGCGGTTGGCACCCGTGCCTATTACGCCGAAAGGGGTTATGCACTGGGGGAAAACTATATGTTAAAAACCCTGGAATAAATACGGGATCAGGGTAAGAATTGAAAAATCTGCATCGCCAGGGGTTGCAGGGCAATGGCAATGATGCCCATGATCACGCCAATCACCCAACCTGCGATCACATCTAAAAAATAGTGCACCCCCAGGGCAACACGCGACACGCCAACCCAGGGCGCCCATATCACCACCAGAATAGCAAACCATGGCGGTCCGAAGGCAAGCGCCAGCACCGCCAACGTCGCTGAGCGTGCTGCATGTCCGCTGGGAAAGGAATGCGGATCAGTAATGCGATAAATTTGCCCCCATTCGCCTTCCGGGCGGGGTCGGCGAATGGTGAATTTGAGCAGGATGACGACTGCAGCCATAATCACCAGACCAAAAGCTATGAAGAACAGCCGCTGACGCCACTCATCCGCGCTAAAAAACCAGGCAATCGCCAGAGCTGCCAGCCACAGCCAGGAATCCCCGGAATGAGCAAAAATTTTTAAAACAAGAACAAGGAATTTTTGTTGCTCATTTATGTGTAAAGATTTTGAAATTTTTGAATCAAGCTTTAGTAGCTGGCGCTTCCAATGTTTCACAGACTCTCCTGCAAATAGTCTCGCAAAATAGCCAGTTGGTGGGGTTTATCAGCGTCCATGCCAATTTCAGCATAAGGATTGAGAAAAGCTCTGGCATCCAGGTCGAGTCGTTTGGTCACCCGTTTAACGGCTCCCTCCAGGGTGATCAGGCGCATGGCAACCAGCAGCAAGGTAGAAAATCCGATTAAACCAGCCTGTTTAAGGGGGCGCTTTCTGGCGTCGGTCAGCTTCTGCCAGATCGGTCGTTCGGATGCGAAAATATTTTTGTCGACGACGTTCAGATCGCCGCCACAAACCGATACATCCTTAAAAGGAATATAGGTGCGGCTGGAATTTGGAAAACTTGCTTCCATGACCTGCTGAGCGATAACGTTGTAATATAACACTCGGGATGGGTCTTCAGCCACCTGGCTGGCCAACCAATCAACCATGTGGGGTTTAACAGCAGGGATATCTGCTGATGCAATCAGGGTTTTTGAACGCTGGGGGTGATCTATGTGTGTTTGGGAGACGCCGTGGCGGATATTATCCACCATGTCACCCTGGTCATCCAGGAAATGCACGGGTTTGACTGCATGAAGTCCGCAATCCGCAGGCAGTCCGATCACGTACAGCTCAGCCACAGATGAGGCCTCATCCAGCGCATCGATGACCCATTGAACCATCGGTTTGCCGTGGATGTCGATCAAACTGCGCGAGCCACGGACGCTTTCAGGGTAAAGCGGGTCGTCGATACTCTGCGTGCCCCCGGCCAGGATAACGGCGTCGAGCGTGATCAATTTAAAGCCCGCAATTCCGGTTGTAATCCCGCTGTATTGACCAAACCTTCGATCATCTTGAAATACGGTTGATGATGGTAGAGATCGACTTTTTGTTTATAACCGCTGACAGCCAGCAGGGCTGCTTCCATCATATTGGTGCCAAACGAGCGTCCTTCGTAAACAGGCGTGGTGGTCATCAGGTATTTCACGCCTGCTTTAGTGAATAAATCCACATCTGCAGGGGTGGTGGTATTGGTGACAATCACCTTGCCTTCGAGATCGTCTGGCATATAGCGGGTGATGTAGTTGCAGTCACCGGCAATCACGCTGGATTGTTGAAATACCCAGGTGTATTTTGGTTTACGCTGATGTTGTTTATCACCGGTGGGGTAGACCCACTCAAAAGGCAAACGTCCGATAAGTGGGATCAACGAGACCAGGATGCGCTTGAGCGCGCGTTCGCTCTTTACAGGAAAGGGTAAACCCAGTGAAAAGAGCACGTCGCCAAGCGTGTACTGGTAGCCCGCATCGACAAATGAGCGTAACAGACCATAGCGATCCACACCGGTCATCACCAGGACTGAGCGTCCGATCTGGTCGAGATAGCCGCCAATTTCGGCTTCTAAGATGCTGGCGCAACGGATTTCTAGGGTGTTTTTCAACCCGCATCCATCCGCCACCGGAGTTATTTTAACATCCTGGATGATCGGGAGTACCGAATGGAGGGGATACCACCTGTCAGCATAGAAAAGGCCTAAATCGGTGCCACCCACGCCAAAGGCATCGACTTGACCGTCTAATTCGCGAAATTTCTCGCGGGCGGCGATCATGTTACCGTCAGTTGCGATGCGACTGATACGCACTTCTTCTCCCAGGAGGTTGACAATCACGGTTTTATTGCGTATAGACGAACCAATACTGATACTGAGCGCTTCTTTCATCGGATACTTCTTTCAATTTGAATTTTGAAAAGTATACCATAAAGGGAATAATGTGTACCGATCTTGTCCTGCCGGCTAACACCGTTGGTTTGAAACTGGAGGTAAACTCCACAAGGAGTATAATCAAGCTATAAATTACTGGGAGTTTCACCATGAGCACAATAGACCGCGCCATTTTATGGGACCTGGATGGAACCATCGTTGATACAAATGCCTGTCATGCATATACATGGGAAAGTGTTCTGAACAGGTATGGTTTTGAGTTTAATCGGCGAGTGTATGCCGAAAATTTCGGGCGGAATAACACCAGCCTGCTACCGGCTTTGCTCGGTTTTTTCCCAGATGATAACTTGATGATGAACATTGTTGAAGAAAAAGAAAGTTTATTCCGACAAATTGCTGCAAATTGGATCACGCTTGTTCCCGGTGTGATGACCTGGCTGAAAGACGCCCGCGAGTTGAATTACCGCCAGGCGATCGCTTCTTCGGCGCCGCATGAAAATATCAATACCATGCTGGCAATCATGAACCTGGACGGCTGTTTTGATGCAACAATTTCTGGTACCGATTTGCCTGCCAAACCACGTCCAGATGTCTTTCTGCGTGCTGCGGATGTGCTGGGGGTTTTTCCACAGGATTGCCTGGTGATTGAGGATGCAATTGCTGGCGTTCAGGGAGCCCTTGAAGCAGGGATGTCTTGTGTGGCGGTGGCAACAACCCACCCCCCAGAAGAATTGGATCAGGCTGATGCAGTGATCCAGGATTTTACTATCCCTTTTACTGAGGTACTGCACGTTCTGAACTGGGATTGAGCGACCTTTTTCCTACTCAATCATAAAAATCGATCCATTTTGCAATATAATTGTGATTGAGAATGTATTTTGTCGCCGTCTTATCGGATGGTTGGATTCATTTAATTCGCCGGAATGAAAATTCCGGGAAAGAGCAAGGAGCGATTTGTGGGGAGGCGAAATATGCCACAGAAAATCTATCGTCGGATTCAGATTATTTTTGTAGTCATTATCATTTTCAGCCTGGTATCGGGATGCCGTTTGCCCTGGCAGTCACAACCTGAGGTTGCCACACAAGTCATGGAAGAGCAGGAGGTGCAATTTACCCCAACACCCACCCGCGAACCGCGCCCCGATTTACCGCCTGCACTGGTTGAGGTCAGGCCATTTCCTTCCAGCGTGATTGGCTTAAATGAGTCAATTACGCTTTATTTTAACCAGGCGATGGATTACAGCGCTGTCGAAGCAGCGCTCCATTTCGAACCGCGTATCAGCGGACGTTTTGAGTGGGAAGATTCTCGCATGTTGACATTTTTCCCCGATCAAAAATTGGAGGCTGGCAGTCGTCTAAAATTGGCTATTGACACCACCGCCCAGGCTGCAAATCAAAAGAATTTGCCCGACCCGGTTGAATTAAATTTTCAGGTAGCTGATCATCTTCAAACGATACAGGTGATGCCAGTGAACGGCACTCAGGATGTCGACCCGGAGAGCGTTATTTTTGTTGCTTTCAATCAGCCGGTGGTTCATTTAGGAGAGGAATCCAGTGCTGAGCCGGGCTTCTCACTCTCGCCAGAGGTGCCTGGCAAAGGCGCCTGGTTGAACACCAGCACTTATGTATTCACGCCTGAGCCTGGTATGAGTGGCGGTACAACCTACAAGATTGAATTGAATGGAAGCCTGGCAGCGACTTCTGGGGCCACAATGTCGTCAAATCAGGCGCTGGAGTATCACTTTTCGACCAAACAGCCCGAGATTGAAAAGGTTTTACCCATGCCTGGTGAACTTCTCAGCCTGGATGGACCGGTGGAAATTTTCTTTAACATGCGCATGAATATCCAAAGCGTGGAAGAAAATTTCAGCCTGACGGATGCACGCGGTGCAAAGGTTGCGGGAAAGTTTGAGTGGGAGTCGAATGACCGTCACCTGGTATTTACCCCTGACAGTCTGCTTGACAGGGATACAACGTATATCATACGCTTGAAGTCAGAAGCACAATCTGCTGGTGGATTGCCTCTCCTGGTGGAGATCAATACGTCCCGGCACACGTTTCCAGACTTTGGTGTCAATACAAGTGTTGCTCCGGAGTTTGAATCGTATTATGCCGGCTTTGGTGCATACGAGATTGAATTTTCAGCCCCCCTGGATGATGAGGCATTGGATGAAAATATCCAGCTCACTCCTGAGGTTGGTGGGGTAGGTTTCTTTGCGGCTTCAGGAGAAGGAACACTGCTGATTTATGGTTATTTTCGCTATGAAACTACGTATACATTGAGATTGAAATCAGAATTAAAGGATATTTGGGGTGGAGAACTGGCAGAAGCATTCGAAACCACCTTTACCACACCGCCTGCATCACCCTCGCTGAACATGGCCAGCGGTTATCTCACTGACAACCTGGTGTTTATCCCTGCATCTACACCAGAGTTAATTTTACAGGCGACCAATATCAATTCTTTATCCTTTGAGATTGCACCAATTAGCGTGGAAGATTTAATCACATTGCTGAATCCGGATAATTATCGTTACCGGGAAATCTTTTTACCTGAGGTCAGAGAGGTGACGACGCATCAGTTGGCGCTTTCAAGCAACCAGCGCGAGGTCATTACCCTGCCGCTCTCCTATCAGGGTGATCCGCTGACTTCGGGCATTTACTACCTGGGCTTGCAAACGCCGGATATCCCCGCAGAAGGAAATGAGCATTACCAGAAATATTTTTTAATCGTAAGTGAAAACAACCTGGTGATGAAAATATCTCCAGAACAAGCCTTTATTTGGGCGACACGCCTGGATGACTTCACTCCGCTGAGCGATGCGCCGGTTGTGGTGTATAACGCTGAGGGAGATCTCCTTGCCAGAGACAAATTTAATTCAGAAGGCGAATTTATCGGTGATTTTCCTCGTGTAGAAGAACCCTATGACACTTATTTTGCACTGGCTGGCACACCGGGGGAGGCGGATTTTGGTTTTTCAATTTCCACGTGGCAGGAGATGTTCCAGCTTTATGAACAGGGCATCCGATATGATTTTTTGCCAAACCTTTTAGACGCTTACATTTACACTGACCGACCTGTTTACCGCCCTGGAGACACAATTCACTTCAAGACGATGGTTTTTTCTAGGGATGATGGTCTGCTGGCATTTCCTGCCTTTGATTCTGTTACGGTTACCCTTCAAGGAGACCCTGGCATATCGGGAAGATCGGCAACGATCTATACCGAAGACCTGCCGTTAAGTCGTTTTGGCACCGCTGCGGGTTCGGTTGATCTCTCGGAGGATATACCGACAGGATACTATTGGATCGAGGTTTCGGTTGATGAAACGTTGATCAAAACGCTGTATTTGGATGTCGCAGCCTACCGAAAACCTGAAATTGATCTTTCGGTAGTGTTTACCGATGAAGCGCTTCTGGCTGGTGAGAAGATTATTGCCCACACCTGGGCGGATTACTTCTTTGGCTTGCCTGCGGCAGATACGAACTTTTCGTGGAGCCTTTATATTAAGGATGACAATTTTTCCCTGCCTGGTTACCAGGTGGGTCCACTCCCAGAATTTTGGAACAGGCCTTATTATCCGGGATATTCTCCCTGGGGTGAGATTGTGCTCTATGGCGAAGGGGTTACCGACGGAGCTGGTCAGTCGACATTGCCCTTCACTGCGGCTGATTACATCCCAGCGGAAGGGATGGCGGGCGGTTTGAAAAAATACAGCCTGGAAGTGACGGTGATGGATGAAAGCGGTTTTCCGGTCAGCATGACAGATTCGCTCTTGGTTCACCCTGATACTTTTTACATTGGTGTGAAGCCTGGATCCTATTTTGGCAATGCCGGTTCTTTGTTTGAATTTTCAATATTTACCGTGGATTGGAATCAGGAACCTGTGAGTCAAATCGACCTGGAAGCGATCTTTGAGTCGATTCATTGGGATGCGAAAGAGACCGGTAACCCGGAAAAGCCATTCGAATACGTGGAGGTCACCAGGTTGATCGGCGGGGCAAGCCCGGTCAGCAACCGAGAGGGCAAGGCGCAGATCGGTTTTACTCCACCTGATCCTGGCACATACCGCCTGACCCTGAGGGCAGATCAGGCTCTGACCCAGGTGCTGGTTTGGGTTGGCGGTGAGAGCGGCGCCATCTGGCCGGTGCAAACCTACAACCAGATCGAATTGATACCCGACCTTGATGAATATCAGCCGGGCCAGGTGGCGCAGGTCTTTATCCCTAATCCGTTCACTAAAGGCGCCAAAGCCCTGGTGACAGTTGAACGCGGCTCAGTCCTGAGCAGCCAGATCTTTGATATCTCTGGTTCGGGAATAACTGTATCGGTTCCAATTACAGAAGAATCGATCCCCAATCTGTATGTCTCTGCCATTCTTTTAGGTAGGGATGCCGCTGATAGACCGGGATACAGGCAGGGAATGATACTATTACCGGTTTCACGAGCCAGTAGAACCCTGAATATGGAACTGCAAGTCGAACCCCAGCTGACAGAACCGGGTGAAAATGTGAGTCTGAAGCTGAAAATCACCGATCACGCTGGAAACCCAATCCAGGGTGAGTTTTCTGTAAGCGTGGTGGACAAGGCTCTGCTCGCGCTGGTGCCGCCCAATACTCCGCCTATCATTGATGCGATTTACCAGGATACACCGCTCTCTGTTCAAACCAGTTTATCTTTATATACCTATGTCAAACAACTCTCCGTTGTTCCCCTGGATTTAGGTGGGCTGGGCGGCGGGTCGGATGGTCTCGTTGAAACTGGAATCAGGGAAGACTTCCCCGATACCGCTTTCTGGCAGGCAAATGTGATCACAGGCGTGGACGGTACAGCTCAATTGGTCATCCCATTACCAGACAGCCTGACCACATGGGTTGTGGAGGCGCGTGGCTTGAGTGACACCTTCCTTGTGGGGCAGGTTGAGGTTGAGGTTAAGACCCAAAAACCCCTTATGATCCGCCCGGTAACACCGCGCTTCCTGGTGGATGGTGACCAGGTTGAGCTGGCTGCAATTGTGCACAACAACACCGATGAAGCCTTGCAGGTCGACGTGACTCTGGCGGCAGAAGGTTTTAACCTGACTGATGCGAACTCGTTGCAGCGGGTGACGATTGAACCGGGTCGGAGCCAGCGCGTCGCGTGGTGGGGAACTGCGCAGAGCGTTGACTCTGTCGCCCTCGTTTTTCAGGCTGTAGGCGGCGTTTATTCTGATGCCAGCGCTCCAATATGGGGAGATTTGCCAGTAAAACGCTATATGATGCCACACACCTTCAGCACAGCAGGCCAGTTGATTGAAGCAAGCGAGCGTCTTGAATTGGTGAGTTTACCGATCACGAGCGACCCATCTTCGGGAGAACTGGTGTTAACGATAAATCCATCGCTACTGGCGAGCCTGGTTGAAGGGTTGGAAGCGCTTGAGGAAGGTTCGTATGACGATACGGTTTCCGTGCTCTCGCGCCTGTTGGCGAACCTGAACGCCTACCTCGTTTTACAAAATTTAGACCTTACCACAGGCACTTTGACAGCATCTTTGGAACAGGTGACCAGCGCGGGTATCAATCATTTGCTGTCCATTCAAAATTTCGATGGGGGCTGGTCCTGGTGGGGAACAGCCAACATTGAGGATCAGAAATCCAGCCCATTGATTACAGCTTATGTGTTATTGGGCCTGGAGATGGCCAACCAGGCTGGCTTAGAGATTAACGAGATTTCGGTTACCCGTGCAAGAGATTATCTGGTTTTTGAATTGAGACAACCGGATGATGTGGAATCGGCATGGATGCTTGATGAACTGACTTTCCTGGTTTATGCCCTCAGAAATCACGATCTAAACCTGGCTCCGACCATCGACGGCCTTTATGCCCTTCGGACCGAATTGAGTCCCTGGGCATTGGGTCTGCTGGCATTGACAATCAGAGAGCAGGGTGGGATGCTCACCCGGTCGAACACCTTGATTGCTGACATTGAAGGCAGAGCGATCCGTTCAGCCACGGGTGTGCATTGGGAGAGCGAGCGTGCTTACTGGATGCTGCCCGGAACACCCGTCTTCAATACCGCAGCAGTGATCTACACACTGGCGCAGCTTGATCCCGCATCAACAAGCCTTTCCCCGGGCCTGGTTTACCTGATGAGTCATCGTAATGCGCAAGGGTTGTGGTCCTCCAGTTTTGAATCTGCCTGGGTGCTGATGGCGGTGACCAGGGCGATTGAGGGTACAGGCGATTACCTGGCAGATTACACGTTCCAGGCGGAGTTGAATGAGTCGGCTTTCGTTGAAAACCAGGAAGCAGGCTCTGAATCAATCGATACGGTCATTGCCACGGCACCAATCAGCTCCCTGTATGCTGATGCTCCTAACACCTTATTAATTCAAAAAGGGGAAGGTGCAGGCACATTATATTTCCGGGTGGACCTGAACACCTATCAGCCAGCAGCGGATGCACTGGCGATTAATAGCGGTATCAATCTACAACGCGATTACTACCTGGCTGTTGAGGGATGCCCGGGCGCCGAAGATTGTGTGCCTATAGATTCGGTTTCACTCAGCACCGACAATCCTGCCCAATTCATCACCGTTGTGCTGACGGTAAACCTGCCCAATGGCATGTACAACCTGATGGTTGAAGATTTTATCCCGGCGGGAACGGAGATTATCAATCCCCGGTTCTCAACCTCACCAACCATACTTGAAAGTTCAGGCGGGTTGTTTGATCCCAGGACACCTTTTGCAAACGGATGGGGATGGTGGTATTTTGACCAGCCCCAAATTTATGATGATCATCTATTGTGGACAGCCGAATATGTGCCTGCCGGGACCTATTCACTGGTTTATAACCTGCTGCCCTATCAGCGCGGAACCTACCAGGTACTGCCAGCCCATTCCTGGCAAATGTTCTACCCGGAGGTTCAGGGAACAACTGCGGGGAACCTGTTTGTTATAGAGTAGCATGATTGATGAAAGAAAAAACGCCGTTCACATCCGGAACGGCGTTATGCTTTTAATGGACTTTGTGACCAGAAAATTCAGGTTGAATCAGGTTTTTAGGAAGGGGATTAACGCGATGATCGAAAAACCAACAAAAACCACCAGGCTGGCTATCACAATGTCACTGCGACGGCGACTGTCGCTGATTGATAGGAAGGGCGGAGCCCCCGTCAGTTTCAGGGTTGGACCCGCTTTCCAGGCAAAGAAAATTCCACCCAGGAAGCCGCCGATATGTCCCATATTATCGATTAAGGATCTGCCCAAAAAACCATAAGCCAGGTTGATTAATAAGATCATCACAAGGTTTGTGATCGCCTGCCGTGTACGGGTGGGTCCAAACAGTGTGCGGTTCTGAAAGATGAACATCCCCTCAGCGGCAAAGATTCCGAAAATGGCGGTGGACGCCCCCAAAGACGACGCAGAGGTGAGGACAAAAGAGAGCACGTTGCCTGCAAAAGCTGAAAGGACATACATTAATAAGAATCGCCCCGGGCCATAAAAACGTTCCAGGCGGTTTCCGATCATGAACAGCGCATACATATTTAAAACAAGATGGAGGATTCCGCCGTGTAAAAGTACTGGCGTCAGCAAACGCCAGACCTCACCCTGCATGATGAATTCATTAATCTTTCCGCCAAAGAAGAACGGAAGGTCATATCCGGTCGACATCTGCACCAGGTATTGAACAATAAAAATCACTGATGTGATGACGATCAGGATGATGGTCACAATTGGCTTGCGATAGGGCAGCTGCACCCGCACAGCCTGGCGTTGTTGTTCTTCGCCCTGTGGCGGTGTTTCTCCGTTCATAGCTGGACCTTTCTGGGGTGGACACGGTGATGCTCTGCAGTGATGATGTTTTCGATAATATCCAGCGTGCGATCAAGCTGCCCTTCTTTGTTAACGACGATGTAGTCGAAGATATCCAGGGAGTCGTATTCCTGTTTGGCGGTTTGGATGCGTACAACCAGCTCTTCTTCGGATTCGCTGCGCCGTCTTTTCAACCGTTGGATCCATTCATCACTGCTGCTGGCGGTCAGGAAGATCAGGATTGCATCCGGGCTCAAGGTGCGCACCGTTTTTGCCCCTTGGAAATCAAGGCGCATCACCACATCGAGCCCGGTTTCCAGCCCTTGCCTGGCCTGGGATTTTGGGACGCCCTTATAATCTGAGTAGACTTTCGCATGTTCAAAAAACTCACCTGCTGCAATCAATGTTTCAAAATCCTCTTTGCTGTAGAAGTAATAATCTACACCGTTCACCTCATTCACTCGCGGCGGGCGGCTGGTGGCTGTGACCACAAAATGAAAAGGCAATTGACGCGCTCGAAGACCCTGAACAACAGCATCCTTGCCAATCCCTGAAGGCCCCGAGATAACAATCAGCAGAGGCGTGTGTTGCGGTTGTTTGATTTCAAAATCGATTTTCATTTATTATTCCAATCAATCTTCCCGTGAAAAATGTTTGAACCTGACGCTGAAAAAACCTTGACCCTGATATTTGACAAATTCAGTCATTGGTTATAATGTATTTTATAACATGTACTGGAGAAATGCCAATGCCGACCTATAATTACCAATGTTTGGACTGTAAGGCTCGTTTTAAGCTTCACCTGACCTACGCTGAGTATGATCGTGCGGAGGTTGTCTGTTTGGCCTGTGGCAGCTCCCAGGTCCAACGGCGGATTGGCAGAGTGCGCGTTGCTAAATCTGAGGATCGACGCATCGAAGACCTGGTCGATCCAACCCAGTTGGCCGGCATTGAAGATGATCCCAGGGCACTTGGCCGGCTGATGCGGAAAATGGGTCAGGAGATGGGCGAGGACACCGGCCCTGAATTTGATGAGGTGGTCTCACGGTTAGAGAAGGGAGAAGACCCCGAACAAATCGAACGAGATCTGCCAGATTTGGGAGAGGGTTCTATAGATTTTGACGATTGACCTCAACGTCCCAGCAGTTTTAACAGGTCATCGAATGAGGTTACCCAGGAGATGGCATTGAGAAAATCTGCCAATTGATCGTATTGGGCGCGCAGGGCTTGCACTGCAGGTCCGACCGGGTCCTCACCGGCTGCGCCGCCTTCGGGATCCGCGCTGTAGGCACCGTAAAAGGCAAAATACGCCTGGTTCAGCTTGCGGATCGGATAGCCGTTTTCCCAAAAGACCTGGCGGCGGGCTTCCATATACGCCTCAGCGCCTTCAACGTCCCCCTCAGCCAGCAAACGATCCGTCTCCACCCGTGTAAGGCGCATTTCAGTCTGATAATTGAACTCATCCGGCTGAGAGACCGTTTCAGAAGGTGCAGGTTGAACTTGTGCCTGAACTGGGGGCGGCAGGTGATCGGGATAGTATTTTTCCAGGATCATCCGTCCCAGTTCCTGACCGGCCAGAGTGGCTGTGGTTTCATTGATGGTACGCAATACATCGTTGGTGAAATAATTAATGCCTAAAGGTCGCAGGGTAAGGAAATTGTGCACCCATTCATGAGCGACAACTTCGGTCAGCCATACCAGGTCGGAGGATTGCATGACCATGGTCGGGTAGCTGCCAATCCCGCCTATGGGGACGACCAGAGCAGAGTGATCCAGTTTCGTCAAAATGATGCTTTCAAGCTGATTTTTTTGATCGACACTGATGGACGGCGTGAGGGAAATGTCCAGGACCTGGCGGATCTCGGTGCGGGGTGAGATGACGAGTGATTGAGGAACATCGCTGACCCGGTAAAGCGATGGCGGAGAAACCTGTCCTAAAAAGTGCAGGCTACTCTCCTGGATAACGGCCATTAGCTGGGTTTGAAGGACTGCCTCAGCCAGTGAGGCTGTGAAATTCAACCGCTCCAGCTCAGTGTTAAGCTCCTCACGCACAGATTGGCTGGCCTGATCGGGATTGGTGAACCTGGGGTTGGTATAGATGGCGACCATTTCAGCATTCAGTTGATTCACCCGCTGCACCCGGGCCAGGTGGTCCAGCACCAGCGCGGATTGTGCCTGGGGCGTGAGGAATCGCTCCAGGCTTAATCCCCAACTGGCGAGTTTGGCACCGATCGCTTCCAGGGTCCAGGTGCTGAAATCAAACTCGATCGGGCGGGTAAAGGCGCGTACCAGGAAAGTTAACCCACCAGTAGGGACGGCTGAGCCGCCCAACACAGCCGCCATCAGGACCACCAGGATGAAGATGCGGATGTATCGTCGCCCCTGGAGCAATAAGCTCTGAAACTTTGACCATGAACCCATGTTCAGGATTTTAACACAGGGAACGATGATTGGAAAACACAGACACGTTTTCATTCCCGGCGATTTTATGGTCTAATTAAGCCTGATGTCCGGGCATAACGACCTGGAATAAACAGAGATCGGAAAAACAATGCAAAATGAATTGAGGGATGCGCAACCGGTAGATACGCAGTTTATTACCCTTTTGGTCAGCAAATACTTTAACATCCTCAGTGTGGTCACTGGCGGGTCTCGTCACGGGTTCCATGTGCGTTATGACGGGCAATTGTATACAGCAGATAGCGAAACAGCCTACAATGAGCTTGCGGATGCATTGGCACCGCTGGGTTTATTACCCTTGTTCCGCGAGGAAGGGGACAGGCAGGTGATTTTAATCACCCGCCAACGACCCGAAGCGAAGATTGGTCCGATTTGGGTGAATATCGTGCTGTTTGTGCTGACGTTGATCAGCGTGTTATTTACGGGCGCTCAATTCAGCGCTACAGAAGCCAGCACACAGATGCTCAACTCATTGGCGGGCATCGTGAGGTTTATTTTGCAGGGCTGGCCGTTTACAGTCAGCTTGCTGGGAATTTTACTGGCGCATGAGTTTGGACACTACCTTGCGGGTCGCGCGCGCGGGGTTAAGGTCACGCTGCCTTATTTTATTCCTTTTCCCTTCAGTTATTTTGGCACCATGGGCGCGTTTATCAGCATGAAAGAGGTGCCGAAGAACAAGAAACACATGCTTGAAATTGGCATCGCCGGTCCGCTAGCAGGGCTGCTGGTCACCCTTCCGGTATTGATGATCGGCCTCAATCTTTCGACTGTTGGACCGATAGCTGTTGAGATAGCGCCGGGGACGGTTCAGTTTCTGGAGGGGAATTCTGTGCTTTACCTGCTGGCGAAATACATTACTTTTGGTAAACTGTTCCCGCAGCCCGCCAGCTATGGAGGGATAGCGCCTGTTTTTTACTGGTTGCGATATTTCTTCACCGGGCAGCCGCTGCCTTTAGGTGGAATTGATGTTCAAATTCACCCGGTCGCCTGGGCGGGATGGGCAGGTTTGTTCGTCACTGCGTTGAATTTGATTCCGGTCGGGCAATTGGATGGGGGTCACATCCTTTCAATGTTGCTGGGAAAGGAACGATCTAAAAAAGTTTTCCCCTTCGTCCTGGGAGGTTTGATTTTGTTGGGATTTGCTTGGCAGGGGTGGTGGTTGTGGGCAGCGCTGGTCTTATTCTTTGGGAGGCGTTATGCTGAACCCCTGGATCAGATCACGCCAATTGACCGAACGCATAAAATTCTGGGTATAATCGCCCTTGTGATATTTCTGTTGATCTTCAGCCCGGTGCCACTGGTGATTATCCAATGAGGAAGCGGATGCAAAGAAAAATTTTATTCTCAGGTATGCGCGGGATGTTTATCCTTTTGTTGGCGCTTTTAGCCATCGCGAGTTGTGCGCCTGAAGTTGTTCCTGAGGTCGCAGAACCGGCTTTCACTGCAACCCAGTTCAGGACGTCCACCCGCACAGCTACCGCGGAACCCCCTGCGGCGGCGGTCACTGCTACGCAAAGCTTTGCCACTGTGGGAGTTGATCCGAAGGACTTGCAGGGAACGCTGATCCGCTTTGCTCATCCCTGGGTTGGCAGACCTGCAGACACATTGGAGGGGATAGCCGGTGAGTTTTCGCGGTCTAATCCCTGGGGCATCAAGGTGGAGGTTGACCCTCACAGTGGCGAGACAGCTCTGGTGGAGTCCATCATGCAAATGGAGGTTGGTGATGATCTCCCTGACGTGATTGCTGCCCCAGTATATTTGCGTTCCAGCCTGGGGGAAGACGTATCCCTGGTGGATTTAGGATTTTATTTCAACAATCCCGAGTGGGGGTTCAGTTTAGCAGAACGTGAAGATATCCTGATGCTATTCCTGGAACCCTTCGAAATAGACGGGCAAATTATTGCCATGCCCTTTATACCTCAAGCAACGGTGTTATTTTTTAACCGCAGCTGGGCATTGGATTTAGGCTTTTCAGGAGCGCCCCGGGATTTGGATGCCTTTACGAGGCAGAATTGCGAGGCGACCTTTGCCAACTGGCAGGACGATGACAAGGTAGGCGGTACCGGTGGCTGGGCGATCAACCTTGACCCCAGGGTGCTGGCTGGCTGGTATTATGCCTTTGGCGGGGTATTGCCTGAAGATGAAATCCCCCTGTTCAATAACCAGGCGGGAAAGGAAAGCTTTGGTTATCTCTGGGATATTAAAAGCCAGGGATGCATCTGGTTTGCTTTAGAACCCGATCACCAGGCGTATTTTGCTAAACGATTGGCATTAATGTACGCCGGACAGTTAGACCAGATTGCGGTACAAACCGGCTGGATGAATACTGCAAGCAACGAAGATGAATGGGAGGTGATCGGATTCCCGGGACCTGAAGGAGAGCTTATCCTGGTTGAAAGTCCGGGGTTGATGATCACAGCAAGCACCCCGGAAGAAGAACTGGCGACCTGGTTATTTATCAAGCATTTGCTCGAGCCCGAGATACAGACCCAGCTTGTGGAAAGTTTGTTCACCCTGCCGGTACGGAGGTCTGCGATGGAATCGCTGACCGATTTCGCAGAGGAATACCCCCAATGGGCGCAGGGGGTGGCGTTGATGGAATCTGCCAGGGCTCTGCCCGCTTCCAAAGAGTGGGGGATTGCGCAATGGCTGTTACAGGATGCTGCCAATCGGATTTTGCAGGATGAAAGCGGAAACGTTACGCTGTACCTGGAACAGCTGGACGAAAAGATCATTGAGTTTGTGGACACACCACGATGATGGCTGAAATATCCGCGGTGACCATCTATACCGATGGCGCCTGCCGGGGAAATCCGGGCCCTGGCGGTTGGGGGGCGCTTATACGGCATGGAAATCACGAAAAGGAACTCTCCGGCGGGGCTAAGAACACCACCAATAACCGGATGGAACTGCAAGCAGCTATTGAAGCTTTGCATGCGCTTAAAGGACCCTGCCAGGTCACCCTGTATACCGATTCTGAATACCTTAAAAAAGGGATTACTGAATGGCTTCCAAATTGGAAACAACGCAACTGGAAGCGTAAGGGTGGAGCACTGGCCAATGTTGATCTGTGGATGGCTTTGGACAAGGAAATTGGAAGCCACGAGATCCACTGGTGTTGGGTACGCGGGCATGCAGGAAATATTTACAATGAACGGGTTGACCGCCTGGCTCAAAGAGCAATTCCAAAATAAACCACAGTAGCAACCTGATCTTGTCGGCTAATGGTCGAACTTTGTTGTATTTAACCAACATATTGGATATAATTTGTCTAAAAGGAGAACCAATGAACCGTAAACTATTTAAAATCATTTTCTTATTAATTAGCTTCTTTATCGTGGTGAGTCTTGCTTGTAGTACTTCAACGCCGCCTGATCCAACAGCTACTGCAGAGCAAATACCCCCGACAGAAATTGTCCAAGAACCAACTGAGGTAGAAGTTATTGAAGAAGTCGTGATCCCTACAGCAACAGATTCTCCCAGCCGTCAGATCGCGCCTACGCAGTCAACGTCCTCTGAAGTTGAAGAACCTGTGGAAATGCCGGAAGATGAACCCGTGTTTGCTGAACCACAGGCTTATTTCGTCGAAGAATTTGATGGCGATCTATCGAGCTGGTCTTACTTCTTAATGAACGGCGATGAAAGCAAAATGGACCTGTACGTCGATTATGGTCACCTGGTTTTTGATCTTCAAGGCAGAAACCAATATGTGTATGTTTTGTATGATGAATTTTATTATTCGGACGTGATCATTGAGGTTTATGCTGAAAACCTGGGTAAGAACACCAACAACGTCAGCCTGGTGTGTAATTACAGCGATCGTTTTGGCTGGTATGAGTTTAATATTTCCAATGGCGGGCTGTATGACATATTAATTTACTCTGAACTGGACGGTGGTTATTTTACTTTGACCAGCGGCGGATCTAAAAACGTCCGCACGGGCAGGGATGCGAACTATTACACCGCAGTTTGTCAGGGCAATCAACTTGCTTTGTATGTCAACGGAGTTTTGGAAAAAGAATTCGTGGATCGTAAGTACAATCTGCGCGAAGGCCAGGTTGGCTTCGGGGTGTCATCCTTTAATGTGCTTCCCATTCTTGTAGAAGTGGACTATTTTGCCATTGACCAACCGTAAGACCAACAGGGCGTTGCCGATGAAACACAGAGGCTGTCTGTAAAAGGCAGCCTCTTTTTGTTTTATTAAGGAAATCAAGCCTTTAGAGAATTGGTGATTTGAAATTCGGAATCAGGATTCAAGGAGTCACGGGTAGACCCGCGTCCAGCCAGGCTTCAAAGCCGCCGAGAATCGGGTTGACCCTGGAAACACCGTTTTGATGCATGATGAGCGCCGCACGGGCGCTTGTGTTTTCAGCCGGTCAAGTACAGTACGTCAGGTACCAGGTGTCAGGGTCCAGCTCGTTTATCCGGGCTTCAACCTCATCCAGCGGGATATTAATCGCGCCGTTGATGTGCTGTAAATCAAATAGTGATGCTGATCGGGTATCGACTATAACAGCAGCGCCATTTTGGGCAGCTTGATCGGCTTCAGCGACGGTCACCCGTGGAATCTGATCCTGCGTGCTGTACTCGCCCGGATTGGCGATCTTGTCCTGGCGTATTTTTTGCGCAAGGAATGCCAGTCCGACGGTTATGACCAGCACTAACCCCAAGAGGATCAACGGGAAGAACGCGTTATTTTTCCTTTTTCTGTGCATTGCGCATCCTTTGATTTTTTGATGAGCAGACTGGTTCAGACGTCAAAGCGAAAGCGCTTCAGCCGGAGGCTGTTGGTGACCACAAAAATACTGCTGAACGACATGGCGCCCGCTGCCAGCATAGGGTTGAGCAAACCAGCCGCCGCCACGGGGATTAGGATGATGTTGTAAAAGAAAGCCCAGAACAAGTTCTGCTTGATCGTTCTGAGTGTCTTTCGCGACAGGGCAATGGTTTTGGGCACTGCGCGAAGATCGCCGCTGATCAGCACAACCGGGGCGGAGGCCATGGCAATATCGGTGCCGGTGCCGATGGCGATGCCAATATCTGCCTGAGCCAATGCTGGCGCGTCGTTAATGCCATCGCCAACCATGGCAACTGTATGGCCTTCTGCCTGGAGCTTTTTAATCTCGGCAGCTTTGTCACCAGGCAAAACCTCGGCCAGTACGGTATCTACGTTGATCTGCCGGGCAATGGCGTGGGCTGTGCGAAGATTGTCGCCGGTGACCATGGCGACCTGCAAGCCCATCGCATGCAGTACGTCAATTGCTGCTTGAGACCCCTCCTTAATCGTATCAGCAACGCCAATCACAGCCGACAAGCGCCCATCGAGGGAAACGAGAAGGGCGGTGTTTCCGTCCTCCTCAAGTTCGCGGATATCGTCTTCGGCGCTTTCGATCTCGATACCCTGGTTTCTCATCAGGCGGCGGTTGCCAACAAGGACCTTGTGCCCGTCAACTTCTGCTTGCACGCCATGTCCGGCGACAGCAGAAAAGCCTAAAGGCTCACTAAGCGCCAGCCCTCTGGCATTGGCTTCTGCTGTGATGGCTTCACCCAATGGGTGTTCGCTTCTTTTTTCAACGGAAGCAACCAGCCGAAGCATGTCATCTTCGCTGCCAGCAAATTCAATCAGGGTCACCCGGGTGACTGCAGGTTGACCGCGAGTGATGGTGCCGGTTTTGTCAAGGACCACAGTGGTGATTTGCCCGGCGCGCTCAAGGCTTTCGCTTTTCTTGATCAGGATGCCCATCTCAGCGCCCTTACCCGTGCCCACCATGACCGCGGTGGGTGTGGCCAGGCCCATGGCACACGGGCAAGCGATGACCAGCACGGCTACTGTATTTATCAACGCACGGGTGAACAGGCTTACTTCTGTGGTCGGGCTAAGCGGAATGAGAAAATACCATACCAGAAAAGTGATTGCAGCAATAACGATGACAGCCGGCACAAAGATGGCAGAGATCTTATCCGCCAGGTTCTGGATTGGCGCTTTGCTGGATTGGGCTTCTTCAACCAGTTTGATAATCTGCGCTAATACAGTCTCTTTGCCGATTTTTGTGGCTTCAAATTTTAATAATCCCATTTTATTGATCGTGCCGCCAATTAATGGCTCGCCAGGCGTTTTTTCCACAGGGAGGGATTCGCCGGTCAGCATCGATTCATCGACGCTGGAGCGCCCATCCACGACCACGCCGTCTACCGGGATCTGTTCGCCGGGATGAACCAGCACCAGGTCGCCGACGACCACCTCGTCGATGGTCACTTCCACCTCGATGCCGTCGCGTACCACGTAGGCTGTGCGCGGACGCAGGTCCATCAACTTGCGGATGGCGTCGCTGGCGCCGCCTTTTGCTTTCGCTTCCAGGAACTTGCCCAATTTAACCAGGGTGATGATCACAGCGGAGGTTTCAAAAAATACGTGCCCGGGGATGAAGCCGAGGGTAATGAAAATGGAGTAGAAGTAAGCTGTTGATGAGCCCAAAGCCACCAGGACGTCCATGTTGGCTGAGCCATTGCGCAGTGATTTAAAGCCGTTGGCAAAGTATTGCCAGCCCACATAGAACTGAACCGGAGTCGCTAAAGCCCAGAAGAGGTAATTCATCCATGGGGCATGGGCGAAGGACATGGGCAATAGCCCGAAATCACGGCTCATCGAGAGGATAAACAGCGGCACCGTGAAGATCAGACCAAACCACAGCAAACGTTTTTGCTGGGCGATGTCTTCTTTGCGTGCACTGGCTTCTGCGTCTTCCAGTGGCAGATCGGTTTCCAGCAGGTCAAAACCCGATGACCTGATCAACTGCCGTAACTCATTCTGGCTGATCACCGTCGGGATGTATTTTATCAACGCTCTTTCGGTAGCCAGGCTAACCTGTGCTTCAATAACGCCTTCCTGGGCGTTGAGGGCTTTTTCCAGGCGGAGAACGTCGGAAGCGTCAGTGAGGTTTTTGATTCCCAACGAAGCTTCACCGATAGCAACCTGATAGCCAGCGCCCTGAACCCGTTTGATTAAATCGTCCAGATTGGCTTTGTCCGGATCGTAGGTGACTGCAGCGCGCTCAGAGGCCAGGTTGACATTGGCTGCTTCAACTCCATCAACCCTTTTCAAGTTGCGTTCAACTGAGGCCACGCAGTTGGCGCAGGTCATTCCCAGGATAGGCAGGGTGAGATGCTTTTGATCAGGCATGGTTTTACTCGACAACGGGATAGTTGATCTCTGCCAGGGTATCTTTGAGCTGCTGTTCAGTCGCCGGGTCGTCAAAATTGATCGTGACTTGCCGGGTTTGAACATCAGCATCCACTTTGGAAACGCCTTCAATAGCCATCAATTCCATGGCAATGGTGTGGGTGCAGTGTTTGCAGGAAATATTTGGGGCTAAATAGGTTACGGATTTCATTTTAATGATGCTCCTTTAGATGGTTTGATTTTGTTGGATGTTTCGAATACTTCAGAGATTTCACTCAGCATGCGTTTTTGTTCCACGGGGTCATCACTGTGGATGGCATTCAGCAGGCAGGTGTTGAGGTGTCCGTCGAGCAAGCTGACGCTGACTTTGTTCAGTGCGGCGCCAACAGCCTGGATCTGACGAATGATATCAATGCAATACTGGTCATTTTCCAGCATACGCTGGATGCCGCGAATGTGGCCTTCGATAATTTTTAAGCGCTGGATGTTTTCGCTGTGATCGTGTGCCATAAGCCTCTTCTCCGACCCCCCCCCATGGGGGAGGGATGATCTTGTACAAAGAATACCGTATTAGGCTTATTTCGTCAAATAAGAAATCTGTTAATCTTTTGCACGAGAAACATCGGGACATCGGACCTTATTTCTTAACAAGTTATCAGTATAATGAAGGCTGTTATTAATTTGGAGATTGGTCGATGAATAAAAAGCTGGTCGGTGTTATTGCCATGCTGATTGCCGCCGTAGGGCTGGCAATCGCTGTTATTTTTATGAAATTAATTCCTATGCATACCCATTTGCTGCCTCAGCATGTCGCAATCTGGCGTTTCACCATTGCTGCACCGGTATTGTGGCTGATTCTGCTCTTCAGGAAAAAACCTGCAGGCAACACGCTTAAACGTCCATGGTGGTTCTTGGTTTTGGGCGTTGTCTATGCAGCATCGAACTTTTCTGCGGTATTTGCAGTCCAGCGGCTTCCCTCCTCAATCTATGTCATCATCTTTTTTATTTACCCATCACTGGTGATCCTGTATTCGCTGCTGAGGGGTTCTGCGGTGCCGCGCCTGGTTTGGCTCGGCCTTCCGCTGTCGATGGTGGGTATGTTGCTGGCTTCAATTGATTTCAGTTCGGCATTTGTGGTTGACCCGCTTGGAGTTTTGATCACCGTAGTGAATGCCTGTTCTGTAGCAACCTATATGATCCTCAGTGAAAAAGTATTTACAAATGTTGATGATAAGCTGGCTGGCACCGCTGTCGTGTTTACTGGCGCTATGTTGTCCGGTTGTATATTGATCCCTGTTTTAGGCATCAGCGCACCAACGACGCCCCAGGGGTGGATGCTTTTGGGTTCTCTTTCAATATTTGGCACCCTGATCCCAATTTTGGCTTTGAATTACGGGTTGAGCTTGTTAACAGCCGCACGCGGGGCGATCATCATCGCCGGTCAGCCTGTTGTGAACATCCTGTTGGGGATGCTGGTTTTTAAGGAAAAACTGACCTTTCAACAATGGATTGGGGGCGGGTTGGTGATCCTGGCGGTGATTCTATTGAACCGCAGTCCTGACCGGGTATCGATCAAAGGGGCTGCCCGGGGCGGGAAATATCCTGCTCGCGAGGAGAAAAGCCTCTTAGAGGCGGGTTCTCCAAAGGAATCGATGGGCTGCACAGGCAAACATTTATAAAGAAAGAGCGTGGTGTTGGTCCTGGTGAGGATTTCTTAAGTCCCGATCAGGGTTGGTTTTCAATGGTTGCAAGGTGATGATGAAAAATCACTTCCCGCGATATGCTGGCACAGGAATTACAACCACTTTGCAGATACGTTCATCCTGCATGCGACTATACAAGCGGGGATCCAACTCTTCTTCGGTGTTGGCGGTGGTGATGACTGTGGGCAGTTCAGCATTGTAACGATAGTTAAATAACTGGTAAATTTTCTCACGCGCCCAGGGGGTAGCAGATTGGGTGCCCAGATCATCGAGAATCAGCAAACGGGTTGTGCGCACTTCTTCAAAGCGCCGGTCCAAGGAAACCGGGCTGGCGGGACTGAAGGTGGCCCGCAGGTGATCCAACAGGTCGGGAACGCTCACCATCAGAGGCGGGAAGCCCAGCCCAGTCTGGAAATTACCAATAGCTGCAGCCAGATGGGTCTTGCCGCAACCGTAGGGTCCGGTCAGCACCAGCCAGCCATGGGGATGTTCTGCGAACTGCCGGGCGACTTCAAAGGCGTGTTTCAAATCTTTCAGGTCCTGTGCGGGTAATTTTTCATTTTGACGCAGGCTGAAGCTGCCAAAGGTCTGCCGGCTGTGCAAACTCAGGGTTGAAAGCTCGGGATGCCCGATATCATCGGCGGGGTTGCGGTAATCTGGTGCCAGGATTTTGACCACGGTCACGAGGCTGGGATCCTGTACGCGGGAACGGATACGTCCTTCAAAGTCATTGGCCTGGAGGTTGCTGGTGACTACGGTGGGGTACTGGTTGACATAGCGGTGATTGATAATTTGGAAGATCTTCTCCTGTGCCCAGCTGGTGGCGTTTTGAGTGCCAAAGTCATCCAAAATTAACAGGGGGATTTCACGAATTTCTTCAAAACGTTCTTCAAAGCTCAACTCACTGCCGGAATAGGCATAGCGCAGCCAATCGAGCAGGTCGGGTACCGTAATAAACAGGGTCGAAATGCCTGCTTCAATGGCGTGGTTGGCAATAGCAGCAGCGAGATGTGTCTTCCCGCAGCCATAACGACCCAGTATCAACAACCAGCCCTGGCGGTTTTTGGCAAAGTTCAAAGCCTGGTTAAAGGCGTTTTCAAGAGAATCGGCCTGGTGTTTTGCCATGCCAAGATGACCGCGCTTTTCAAAATTGTCAAAACGAAGATTGATCAGGGCATCCAGGCTGCTCATCCGAAATAAACGCGATTTTGCCGACTGGGTGATTTCGTCTGCACGGCAGGTGCAGGGCACAATTTTACCAAAATCCGGGTGCTCAATCGGAAGATCACGCCGTAAATAGCCAATGCCCTCACAAATCGGGCAATCCGGCTTGCCAGGAAATTTTACCTGGCGAATATCACCCTGGTTCTCCTGTCCATCATTCGTTTTTGAGCCAGCTTTTTCGATATCTTTCCGGATCTTGCGAATCGTCTTTTCGTTTTTGGTCATTTTTGTGTCCTTCCTTGTGCCAGCGTTTTAAAATCGCCTGGACATAATTCCAGGTGCGCACATTGCGGGTAACGGCGATTTGGATCGCTTCTCTAATCCAGGGCGCCGGGTAGGTTCTTTCGTCTTCTTTGAGAATCTCCGACATCATGGGGGTGATCACGCCGATATTTTCTTCATACAACTGAAAAATGTTTGGGGTCAGGTCCGGAAGATGTGCCGGTTGGCGATCCTGTTGAGGGGTTTGCCATTCACCTGTTTCGATAGCCAGGACAGCTGCCCGACCCCGAGGTGTATTGAGGACGTAATACGTTTCAGCCAGGTATTCAATTTCAGCCTGGATGACCACGCCCTGTTCCAGTAATTCCTGCAGGGCGAGTTGAAGACGATTTTCACTTCCCAGCATGTTCAGCAGGGCGGGATCGGCGAGCAGGTCTCCCCATCTCCAATAATGCACCTGATCGCGGTACTGCCCCGATTGCCAGAAAAGATACAGCAGTAAACGCAATTGATCCAGGTCGTTGATCTGTTCAAGCAGTTGCGTAAAGAAGGCCTCTGGAAGCTGTATGAACGACGGGTCGTTCTCGGGAAAACCTTTGAATCGTGGGATAGGATGTTGTGACATCGATCAGCCGCTTTCAATATCCACGATCAGGTCCGCGGGCAGCGTTTTCAAACTTTGCCAGTTCATCAATAAACACCAGCCCGATGCCCGGATGTGTGGGACCATTGCGATGTTTGGCGATGATCATGCGGGCTTCGTTTTTCTTGCTTAAATCTTCGCTGATTGGATCTCGGTCGATAAACATGACGATGTCCGCATCCTGTTCCAGCGAACCGGACTCACGCAGGTCTGAAAGCTGGGGCTTTCTGTCGGGTCGATGTTCAATCGCACGGGAGAGCTGGGCAGCCGTAAGAACGGGGACATTTAATTCTCTGGCCAGCACCTTGAGGTTCCTGGAGATATTTGAAACTTCCTGGACGCGGTTGTCGGTACGGGTATCTCCACTCATGAGCTGGATATAGTCAACGATCACCAGGTCAAGGCCAAACTCAGAATGTAATCGCCGGCATTTAGTGCGCAAAGCCAGGGGGGTAATGGCAGGGGTATCATCCAGGAAAATCATCGCTCGATCGTAGGGTTCGAGGGCCTGGTAAAAAATATCCCACTCGTTCTCATTCAGCTTGCCTGAACGCAGGCGCTGAGAATCGATGCGAGTATCCATGGCGATCAGGCGCTGTAAAAGCTGTTCGCTGGACATTTCCATTGAAAACATGGCGACATGTTTCTTGTGTACCAGGCCAGCATTGCGCAAGGTGCCGAGTAAAAAGCCGGTCTTCCCCGTACCCGGCCGACCAGCAACGATCAGAAGGTCAGATTTTTGTAAACCTCCCAACAGGTTGTCGATATCGATTAAACCTGTTGGCACGCCCATAATATCATCCGGCCTTTTTCCCACCTCATCAATCCTGTCATAGTACTCGTGAGCGACATCGCTGATGCGAACAAGATCGCGTTTGATGCGGCGTTCACTGACATTAAAGATTGCCTTTTCCGCTTCGTCGATAACAATTTCAATTGGTTGATTCTGGCTGTACACCAGCCGGGCGATCTCGTTTGCAGCTTGAAGCATGCGGCGTCGAATGGCGTTTTGCTCAATGATACGCCCATAGGATTCAGCGTGATAGGCGTTGGGCGATTTGTGAATTAATGAGATCAGATATCCCTCTCCGCCGATTTCATCAAGCTGTTTTCTGTTGATCAGCATTTCAGTGACGGTTACCAGGTCAATGGGTTGTCGGGATTCACTCAGGGATTTAAAACTCTCCCAAATCCAGCGGTTTCGCTCAAGGAAAAAATCATCGGGAGAAAGAAACTGAGCAACCTCCAGATAAACATCGGGATGGATCAAGACTGCCCCGATAAGTGCTTCTTCAGCTTCACGGTTGCTGGGCTGGGTAAGTGCCTGGGATAAGCTGTCGTCGCTGAAATTATAATCATCGTTCATGATAGGTATTCCAATGCTTTTTATTTAGTCGGGCTGGTCAGTCCCCATGGTGTAAAAAACCGGGGTTCAGCGCCTGCTAACATCTCCCGGTGATATTCGCAAACTTCAACCGTCCGGGTTAAGGTTCGTCTTCTTTATCATCTGATCTGAAATCATCCAGGTCGATATTCTTTAGAAAATCGTCAAAGATATCCAGGTCACCGGTCTCGATTTCTGCACTGGCCCGGGTTTCTAACTCAGCAGCATCCTGATCAGAGATATCCTCCTCTGGAATGATGCTGGCCTGTGCCATGACATCTTCCGCTACCAGGATGGGTGCATTCATGCGCACGGCCAACGCCAACGCGTCAGAGGGACGACAATCGACAAACTTGCGGTTGCCATCGATCTCGATGACCAGGTTTCCGTAGAATACATCATCCGATAGCGAACTAACTTCGACCTGGATCAGCCTGGCGTTGAGGGATTGGATTAAGGTTTTGAGTAAATCGTGGGTTTGAGGCCTGGCGATCTGGATGTCTTGTAAAGCAATGGTAATTGCCTCCGCTTCATAAAGGCCAATCCAAATCGGCAGGTAACGTTCTTTGTCAGCTTGTTTCAAGATGACAATGCGTTGTTGATTGGTCAAGCTGACGCGAACACTGTCGATCTCTACCTCAATCATTTTTGGCATGGGATTCTCCTGCAGTTACCGAGATGAAATTAATTCTAACACGGGCAACAACAAGAATCAACCGAATCAGGATTAGAACTATTCGACTTGTTAAGGTTTTCGAGTATAATCGAAAATAAGAAACAAACGAGGATATTTTTAATATTTCTGTTAGAAAATTTAAGTGGATTGCAGGTCAAAGTGGTTCTATCATATAATCGAACTATTCATGATATTTGGATCCCGGATTGAAAGAACCTAAAGCGAACCATTTTGTTCGTGTTTATTGATATAATGAAGATTGTAAATCAGGAAACAGATTGATGTTGCTCCAATACAATAACAGCCACTTGGGAAGGATAAGACTTTGCCGGATAATCATGGCGTTGTGATTTTGGTCATAGAAGGCAGCAGGGGCGATTATGTTTCCTTCAGTGAAGAATTACGTCGTAAAGGATACCAGGTTCGTAAAGCATCGAGCGGGAGAGCTGGTCTTGAAGTGATGGAAGCTGTTCAACCGCATGCTGTTGTTGTTGATGCTGCCTCAATGAGAACCAACGGTATCCGTATCTGCAAATCCTTCAGAATTTTTAACAGTGGTCTGCCCATCATCCTGATTATCGAGAAGGATGCAGTAACCCCTGAGAGCATCGATGCAAACCTGGTGTTGCGGCTCCCTTTTACTGTTCAAAAATTAATCAACCGCTTGCGGGTTTATCATCCCTCAAAAGAAAAGCATATCTTACGGGTGGGACCCATTGAGCTGAATACCCATACCCAGTTTGTCACGTGCAACGATCGCCAAACAAAAATCACACCCCGGCTGGTGAAAATTCTACAGGTATTGATGCAAAACAATGGCAAAGTCGTCAAACGAGATCCCCTGTTTACACAAATTTGGGATACAGAATATACCGGTGACACCCGCACGTTGGACGTGCATATCAGCTGGCTGCGTAAGGCGATTGAGGAAGATCCCCGTAATCCAAAACTAATTATTACAGAGCGGGGGGTTGGTTACATCTTGAAGGCTTAATCTGCTTTCTTTAAAAACAGTGAATTTTTCGAAAGCCCCGGATGGGGTTTTTATAATATATAAGATGGATTATCATTGGATGATATTATGTGATTCGGCAGCAGGTAAAACGCCATTATTTCAGTCATAACGTAGATAAAAATAAAAGGTAAATATGAAATCAAATTCGAACAGGAATATCATCATCAGCTGTGCCGTCGTTTTGATCATCACCTGTTTATGCATCAGCTTGATCATATTCAGTGGCTTTGGAATTTCGCTGCTGTGGCCAATCAATTTTGATAAAATTGCGATCTCGATGTTTCCATCCAGCGGACCGGCTGACACCACAAACGTAGAAGCGCCCGGAGATTCCGGATCAGATCTACCAGAAAACACAACCTCACTGCCAAACACGACCGCGGCTGCAATGCTTGAAATCGAGGGTCAGGTGAGCCAATTGCGAGGTTTAACCCTGTTGGAAGAGGTTCCCAAGGTGTTAATGACCTCAGAAGCACTTGAAGATCTGGTCGTGAACGATTTTTTTGCTGAATACACGGATGAGGATGCCCGCCAGGATGTGATCATCATGGCATTATTGGGGCTCTTACCAGCGGATTTCGATCTGAAGATTTTTTATCATCAACTGTACAGTGAGCAAATAAGCGGTTTTTATGACAGCCAAACCAATGAAATCTTTGTGGTTGGTGGAAACGTGTTTGGCATCAGTGAAAAAATGACTTACGCCCATGAGTTTACCCACGTGTTGCAGGATCAAACTTTCAGATTTGAAGAAGATCTCAATTACACCGATGAAGCCTGCGAATTGGATTCAGAACGCTGTGCAGCCATCCAGGCGCTGATTGAGGGTGACGCCTCCTGGACTGAATCGCTCTGGTTTCAAACCCACGCTACCCGAAGTGAGTATATGGATTTCCTAAAAACTTATGAAGCGTTTGAAAGCCCGGTTTATGACAACGCTCCGAGCTACGTCCAGATGGACCTTATGTTCCCTTATGAATATGGTTTCACATTTGTGGAGTTTCTTTTCGAAAAGAATGGATTTGACTCAATTGATGCAGCATTCCTTAACCCACCTGTGTCTACAGAGCAAATTCTTCATCCGGAGCGCTACCCCTGGGATCAGCCCCAACAGGTTGCACTGCCGGAATTGGAAAGCACTCTGGGAGAAACCTGGAAGCTGATTGATCAGAACGTCATGGGAGAATGGTCCACGTATTTAATCCTCAGCCAAGCGTATGACGGGGATTACCGACTCGATGACGACCTGGCAAGAAAGGCGGCGGAGGGTTGGGGCGGTGATGCCTATGCCATTTATCTAAACGATTTGACTGATGAGGTCATTTTTGTCCTCGATGCGGTATGGGATTCGGCACTGGATGCCGATGAATTCGTGTTTGCATTGACGCAATACGCAGATATGCGCTGGGTATCCGATTCCCAGCGCATTGAAGAGCAGCCGACCTGGTCTGGTGAAGAGGGTACCATCCTTGTTTTCCGGGAAGGGGAGCGGGTATTGTGGGTGATTGCACCAAACCCGGGGCTGGCTGAGGTGGTTTTTGAAGCGCTGAAATGAAACAGAACGAGATCACATTAGCCCGGCATTTTGACGTTTCTCGCGTGAAGGGGTTGTTATTTGATGTGGATGGCACGCTCAGTGACACGGACGATCGCCTGGTAGACCGGATCAGCAAGTACCTGGCGCCGATTGCATGGCTGCACAAAAAGCAGGATGCCCATCACCTGGCCAGGACCCTGGTGATGGCGATGGAAACGCCAGCCAACACAATTTACCATATCTTCGACCGGGTTCATCTTGACCAGCCGCTTTCGAAGATTTACGATTGGCTTTCCCGCAAACGCAATAAAAAGAAATCGGTGCTGGATCGGTTTTGGATTATCCCGGGTGTGAAAAACATGCTGGACTATTTTGACGGGCGCATGCGCATGGCAGTGGTCAGCGCACGGGACAAGGGCACCACGCATCAATTTTTGGAACACCTTGAACTACAGCGGTATTTTGATGTTGTTGTCACCGCCCAGACCTGTAGCCATACGAAACCCTTTCCCGACCCGGTGATTTACGCCGCTGAGCAGATCGGGCTGGAGCCTGCTCAATGCGTGATGATAGGCGACACGATTGTGGATGTGAAAGCCGGGAAATCAGCCGGGGCGCAAACGATTGCAGTTTTGTGCGGATTCGGCAGCAGGCGAGAATTGGAACGCGCCGGCGCGAATTTGATTGTGGAATCAACAGCCGATATTCAAGAGTTATTTAAGCTTTGATCTCAAAGCTGGTCAGTGGATCATGTGGTTACCTGAAGCGGACTGAAGAGCCCAGGCTGTAAATGCGTTAACCAGATACTCAAGCGTTTCACAACAGGTATGGCAGCAATCCCCTTGTGAATTGGATATAATTGAAGGCAGTATCAAATCGCTGGTGAAGACGCATTTATGTCTGTTGGAATTATTCGTTAAACAATCAGGAGTCGATTACCTGTGAGCATTAGAAAAAACCAAACCCAAGCATCCCTGCAGCAGAAATACCGGTGGCCCCGGCGGCGCTTTATTCGGAGCGTCCTGAAGACCGGGATTGATGTCCTGGGCAGTGTGCTGACTCGTTGGGAGGTCAAAGGTTTAGAGAATCTTCCGACAGAAGGCCCCCTGCTGATTGTGGGCAATCATTTCCATTTTTTAGATACCGTGGCGCCCATTTACAGCACTCCCTGGCCGCTGGAATTTATTGGGGATTTGGTGATGCCTAATGCACCCCGTTTAACGCGGTTGTTTCCCAATGCCTGGCAGACGTTGAAAATCAAGCAGGGCAGTCCTAATCTTGAAGCATTGCGTGCATCCGAATCCATCCTGGCGCAAAAGGGTGTGTTGGTGATCTACCCTGAGGGGCATGTTCATCCCGGCCCGCTAAAGCCGGCGTTGCCTGGGGCAGCCTACATGGCGCTGCGCACCGGCGCGCCAATTATCGCCATGGGCACCGTGAGTGATAATCATTGGAAATTGGTAAAAACCATCACAGAAAAAAAGCGGCGATTACGAGTGTGTACGCAAATAGGGGAGGTGTTCGGACCGATTATGACGGATAGCCCTGAGCGACCAACCCGTGAAGAGATCAAAGCTGCCGGTCAACTGATCATGACCAAAATTGCTGCGCTGCTGCCGAAAGATTACCGGGGCGAATTTGACCCGGAGATTGCTTAAGCTTTTTGATCATTAAGCCTGCCCGGAGAGTGAAAAAAGGCGCATAACTGCTTTTATACCTGCAAACGGTTGTTGACAATGTTGGGTGGATTTTGAAGCAATCTAATCTTATTTAGATAAGATGCGCCTAAAATAATGACATTATTGGCATTGGAAGGAATGCTAAATGCAGTATCGAGATTACTATAATACATTAAATGTCAGCAAAAACGCCAGCCAGGAAGATATAAAAAAAGCCTATCGAAAGCTGGCGCGTGAATATCACCCGGACGTGAACCCGGATGATCCTAACGCTGAAGAGAAGTTTAAAGACATCAATGAAGCCTACCAGGTGCTTTCTGACCCTGAAAAACGTGAAAAATATGATCGATTTGGGTCACAGTGGAAGCAGTATCAACAGACGGGCGGTCGAGCCGAAGACTTTGACTGGTCTCAATGGGCTGCTCAAGGCCAGCGCGGCGGAACCCAGTATCGATCCGTCTCGCAGGAAGAGTTTGAGCAAATGTTTGGCGGTGGTTTGGGCGGGTTTTCGGATTTTTTCGAAACCTTGTTTGGCGGTATGGCGGGTGCCAGGTCAACCAGACGACCTGCCAGGCAAGCATCCTATCAGCGCATGCCGCGCGGGCAGGATATTGAGCATACCGTGGAAATCTCGCTTGAAGAGGCATTTCGAGGGACGACGCGCTTGCTGACCTATGAAGGCGGTCGGCGGATTGAGGCTTCCATTCCTCCTGGTGTGAAATCAGGTTCCAGGGTTCGTCTCAGCGGGCAGGGCGGAGAGGGTGTGGCAGGCTCTGGCGACCTATTCCTGAAAATCAATGTCAAACCTCACGCAAAATATAAGCGCGAGGGTGATCATCTGAGAATTGTCCTGCCGGTGGATTTCTTTGTCGCCTTACTGGGTGGAGAGGTGACCGTGAATGCCCTGGACAAGGCTGTGAAATTGACCATCCCGCCTGAAACTGATTCTGGAAAAACCTTTCGGCTGACGGGTTTAGGAATGCCGAAACTGGGAAAGCCCAATCAGCGCGGGGACCTCTATGCCGAGATCAATGTGCAGGTGCCCAAGAACCTGACTGAGGACCAGAAAGAGCAATTTAAAGCCTTACAAAAATCGATAAAATGACAGGAAGTGATCAAAAATGGAATCCATCCAGGTATTATCGGATCCATTAGCTCTGGCACGAGCGGCTATCGATCTGTTTGTTCACCGGGCTCAAGAGGCAATTCAAGCCAGGGGGAGGTTTTCGGTTGCACTTGCTGGTGGGAGCACACCTGAACCGGTATATGCAGGTTTGGCGGAGCCAGAAATTCAAAAACAACTGGCATGGAAGGATGTTCATTTTTTCTTTGGCGATGAGCGTTATGTTTTACCGGATCACCCCGATTCAAACTTCCGGATGGTTCAGGGGACCTTGTTTTCGAAGGTTGCCGTGCCAGAGATGAATATTTATCGTGTGCACACAGAATTCGACGCCGGGTTAGCTGCTTTTGATTACGAAACAAGGTTGAAAGACTTCTTTCTCAGCCCCTGGCCAAGGTTTGACCTGGTTCTGTTAGGGATGGGTTCTGATGGGCACACTGCGTCGCTGTTTCCCTGCAGCCGCGCGTTGAGGGAAACCTGCCGCTGGTTTATCGCCCATCACGTTCCCTCGCAATCCGCCTGGCGATTGACCCTGACGAAAAATGCCATCAATGCAGCCCGCCAAATCGTGGTGCTTGTAAGCGGAGTATCTAAGGCGCACATGCTTGCGGAGGTGTTTTCCGGTCCTTATGAGCCTGAACAAAAACCCATCCAATTAATTTCACCGCCGGAGGGTGAATTGCTGTGGCTGCTCGATGAGGCTGCAGCCAGCCAGTTGCCAGACAAATGGATAAGACAAACATCACCCAGAAACTGATTGTTTTCCAGTATGCATTTCGTGTGCAATTCCTCAATGAAGATATATAAAAATGAATATCACCGCGAAATTATTATCTAAATTTCCCCTTTTAGAGATCCTTTCAGAAAATGAACTTAAGCTGTCCGTACCTAACGTGCGCACTCAAACTATTCACAAAGGCGAGATATTGTATGTTCAGGGTGAAACCTCAGACAAGTTGTATTTTGTAATAGATGGCTGGTTTAAAACTGAAAAAATCGCTACAGATGGTCGACAAACAACTTTGAGGTTTATTGGCCCGGGTGAGTTAATCAACGAACTTGCTGTTTTTTCAAAAGTTGATAATGCCGTTTCGGTGATAGCCATGGAAGAAGGTAAAGTTTTCTATTTATTTCAGAGTTATGTTGAGCAATTATTAGAAACCAACTCAAAATTTTCACGTGCAGTGGTCGAGAGCTTGGCGGTAAGAATTCAGTATTTGCTTGAACAGATTGAAGATTTATCTTTTTACACGGTAGATGTCCGACTTGCTCGTTTCTTGTTATTACAGGCTGATGGCAATATTTGGAACAGGCAGTCGTGGATCACGCAAACAGAAATGGCAGCTCGTTTGGGTACTGTGTTAGATGTGGTTAATCGTAACCTGCAGAAATTCGTCAGAGATAGCTTGATAGAGATCCAACGAGATAAGATCACAATTGTGGATCGAAATAGATTAGAAGAGATTGCGCAAGGCTAAGTTCGATCATTCACGAAACCCAAGTTTCAGTTCGACTTATGTCGAAGAATAATTGTTCCTCAAATGCTATAGTGGTGGAAAACACCATTAACTTTTGGAGGAAAAATGCAAAAACAATTAATATTTGGGATGATCAGGTCATTACATGATCTATTTACTGCATTCTGGATTGGCGGGATGTTGACGACTGGATTTGCTTTCTTGCCAGTCGTTAAAAATGCCGGTGCCGAGCCAAAATTGAGGAATAAATTGTTAAAAATTTACCAATCCAAACTCAGAGTTGTTGGTTTGATCAGTATTGGTGTGCTTTGGATCACCGGTTTATTGTTGAGTAAGCAAGCTGGCGCCATTTCTGGGTTTTTGAGTTTTACTACACCTTATAATACATTGATATCCATCAAACATTTGGTTGTCTTCATGATGATCGTTATTGGTGGCTATCGAGGCTTTATTTTGGGTCGTAAAATTGAGAAATTTAACCAACAGGAACAAAAGACTTACATGCTGTTATTGTTCATCAACATTGTTCTGGGTGTGGTTGTCATTTTTTTGAGTGGCTTTGGCGCAACTCTGGGATAAGGTTAGGCACACGTGATATTCAGTGCTTAGAAAGCCAATGCCATCCATTAAATCGGATTGAGTGAATTTCAGCCATCGAAGTACACACTCACCTGCCAGCATAAACACACAGTTCAATACATTCTTTCCATGATTATTGATAACTTGCGTTAAATAATAACAATTTTGTCTCGCTTGACGGACGATAACTTCAGGACTATGATTCTGAACATGTATTTACGCGGCAGTAAGTGGTCAATGAATAAGCGCAGAAGGCGATCAAACCCCTGGTTGATTCTGTTTCTGCTGGCTGGAATCGGTTTCTTTTTGTATCTGAATACCAATGTGATTCCAGCAATACCGCCGCCTTTTGTTCCCACACCAACGCCTACTCGAGATCCCGCATCTTATGCTGAGGAGGCTGAAAGCTACCTGGCAGAAGGGCGTCTCAGTATGGCCAAGGCGTCTTATGAGGCTGCCATCAAAGCCAATCCCCAGGAGGTTTCCAATTACCTCGTCCTGGCGAAATTGCAGCTTTACAGCAGTGAGTATGAAGCAGCCAGGGTCAATGCGGAAAACGCGTTGCTGTTGGACAATCAACGTCCTAATGCTTATGCGCTGCTGGCCTGGTCGAAAGGGTATTTGGGCGAATATTTAGAGGCTGAAGCGGATATCCGGTCGGCTTTGGATCTTGACCCGAACAATGCCTTTGTTCATGCGGTTTATGCCAACATCCTGGCCAGGCGAGTGGCGAATGATCTGGGAGAAATCAACACCCTGGAAAAAGCGATCACGCACTCGCAAAGAGCGATGGAGATCGACCCGCAAATGCTGGAAGCGCGCTGGGCACGCGGCTATGTGCTCGAAATCACTGGCAACTACGAGGAGGCGCTCGAACAATTAGAGATCGCCGCTGAGCTGAATGACACGATCGCAGAACTGCACATGGCCATGGGCAGGAATTATTTCACAATTGAAGAATACGACCTGGCGGTAGGTCAATTCACTAAAGCGTACTCGCTGAATCCAACCGATCCGGAGCCAAACTGGTATATTTCGCGGGTTTTCTCTCGCATCGGTGAATTTGCTAAGGCCGTTCAATATGCTGAACAGGCAGTCAATGATGATCCTTCCAACCCGAGGTTTCACGGCAACCTGGGTTCGATGTATTTCCGCAATCTGCAATACAACCAGGCGATTGACTCCCTGGAACTGGCGGTGCGAGGTGGTGTTACCCCGGGCGGGGTGGTGGTTGAAGGTCTGCCGTTGAGTTATTCCATGACGGTGATGGAGTTTTACAGCCGTTACGGCCTGGCGCTGGCCAGGGTGAACCGCTGTGGAGAAGCCGTGCAGGTTGCCCAGGCTATTTTGCAGACCGTGCCTGATGACCCTACAGCAGTATACAATGCTGAGATCATTATTGAAACCTGCCAGGAATTCCAAGAACATCCGCCCACGCCCATACCAGAAAATGGTGAGTCAGATTAGGTGGAATAAACTCAGGATAATGACAATTCGCCTGACGCATAACTAAGGTAAAACGATGTACCTTGACGGCAGAGAACCGCATTTCAGAAGTGTCCGCAAAAAATCAAACCCCTATCGGGTTCTTATTTTCGTGGTTTTGATTGTCTTCTTTCTGACGCTGTTATCCAGCATTGTTCGAGGGGATGTTCAGCCGCTGTTTTTACCCACGCCTACGCCCACCCGCACTTCAGATTCTTTTGTGAAAGAGGGAATGACTCATTTTGAAGCTGGCAACCTGGAGGCAGCCATTACCGCACTAAAACGCGCGGTGATGCTTGATCCAGAGAATACAAATATCCTTGCCGAGCTGGCACGGATTCAAACCTATTCTTCAGCCCTCAGCACGACCGACGCCGATCGCTCTCAGCGTTTGGCTGAGGCGCTTGAATCCATTGATCGTGCGAAGGAAATCGACCCCAATAACAGCGAGGTTCTGGCAATCCGTGCCTTTGTGTTGGATTGGAATGCAAACCCGTTCCTGGTGGACCCGGAGACAGAAGAAGATTTATTGAATCGCGCCGAAGCCGAGGCATTAATGGCGCTGCAAATCGACAGCACGAACACCCTGGCGCTGGCTTATTATGCCGAAGTTCTGGTGAGCCAGATGAAGTTAAACCAGGCTTACCAGTATATTCAACAGGCTGCGGAGCGGGACCCTAACCTGATGGATGTCCACCGGATCATGGCTTTCACTTACGAGACCATGGGAGAATACAACCTTTCGATCCAGTCTTATAAGCGTGCGATTGAGATCATGCCGAATTATACATACCTGTATATTGCAGTGGGAAGGATCTATCGCCATCTTCAGCTTTATGATCAAGCCCTGGAACTTTTTGCCACGGCAGCAAACCTGAATGAGCAATTGGGCATCAAAGATCCCACGCCTTACCTGACGATTGCCAACACTTATGCCCAGGATGGCGAATTTTTTGCCGCAGCCTGGAACATGCAAAAGGCGCTAAGCTTTACCCCTGCCAATCCCAGTGTTTATGGGCAGTTAGGCGTAATTTATCATAAGTCACGCAATTACGAGGGCGCGATCCCTGCGTTGCAGTGCTCAATTGATGGCTGCAGCGCAGAGATCAGTTGTGAAGTGCGTCAATGCAATCCGGATGTCGATCCGATGGTAGCCGTAGAAGGGCTGCCGCTTTCGGGGAGCACGATTGTGAATTATTTTACTTATGGCTCTGTTTTAGCCGGCTTGCATCGCCCCGGTGATGATAAGTGCGATCGGGCGCTGGTCATCTTCGCACAGATACGCAGTCGCTATGCGGAAGACCCCTCGGTGATGAGCATTGTGCGCGCGGGTGAAGAAATTTGTGCTTACAGCCTTGGGTTAATGGATCTGGGCGAAACGGGGGAAACGCCGGTCAGCGCAACTGAAACGCCGCCGCCTGAGCAGCCTGTCGGCGATGCCGCAGAAGAGTAGCTCGCATGGGGTTTGTGTAAATCTTTTGTAAGAATTCTATATTTTACCCTTGACGTACATTTTGTAAAAAGGTAATATTGGGGGGTGTTAGCACTCTTGTTGTGAGAGTGCTAAAAAGTCGAAAACCTACTGATAAAAGAAAATAAATTCAAACGGAGGAACTCATGACAATTTCAATAAAACCTTTGGGCAATCGTCTCGTGGTCGAACCCATCGAGGAAGAAGAAATTACTGCTGGAGGCATCGTGCTTCCTGAAACCGCCAAAGAAAAACCCCAAAAGGGCGTTGTTTTGGCTGTTGGCCCCGGCGAGCGCAATGACGAAGGCGAATATATGCCCCTTGAAGTTAAAGAGGGTGACCGTGTCCTGTTCGCGAAATATTCGGGGACCGAAGTTAAGTACGATGGTAAAAAATTGCTGATCATGCGGGAAAGCGATATTCTCGCCAAACTCAACTAGTGAGAAAAATATCCAAGGAGTAATTAACAATGGCTAAACAAATTATTTTTTCAGAAGAAGCACGCCGTTCGCTCAAAGCCGGCATTGATATCGTGGCAAAATCGGTTGTTACAACCCTCGGTCCGAAGGGACGCAATATCGCCATCGATCGCAAATTTGGTTCTCCAACCATTACCCATGACGGTGTGACCGTTGCTAAAGAAATCGAACTGGAAGATCCATTTGAGAATATGGGCGCCCAGTTGCTTAAGGAAGCTGCAACCAAAACCAATGACATCGCCGGTGACGGCACAACGACATCCACTGTGCTGGCACATTCAATCGTGACCGACGGCCTTAAAAACCTTGCTGCCGGCGCCAACCCCATGCTGCTTAAACGGGGTATTGAAGCCGCGTCGAAGGCAGTGGCAGAGGCGATTGGTTCCCAGTCAATTGCCATCACCAGCCCGGAAGAAATTGCGAATGTGGCTTCAATTTCAGCTCAGGACCGCGAAATTGGCGAACTGATCGCTGAGGTGATGGACAAAGTTGGCAATGATGGTGTGATCACGGTTGAAGAATCACGCGGCCTCGAATTGAAACCGACTATGTTGACGGTATGCAGTTTGATCGTGGATACATCTCGCCCTATTTCGTTACGGACCCCGAGACAATGGAATCCAAAATTGAGGACCCCTATGTCCTTGTTTACGACAAGAAAATCTCTGCTGCCAGCGACATCGTGCCTCTGCTTGAAAAATTGGTGCAGGTTGGCAAGCGCGAGCTTCTGATTATTGCAGAGGATATCGATGGTGAAGCCCTGGCGACACTGGTGATCAACAAACTGCGCGGCATGATCAACGTACTCGCTGTCAAAGCCCCAGGATTTGGCGATCGCCGTAAAGCCATGTTGCAGGATATCGCTGTTTTAACGGGCGCCAGCGTGATTTCTGAGGAAACCGGCCGCAAGCTGGAGACCGTCACGATCAATGATCTGGGAAAAGCTGAAAAAATCTTCAGCACAAAAGACGAGACAACCATCGTTGGCGGTAAGGGTGATAACGACGCCATCAAGGGTCGCGTTGAGCAGATCCGGGTTGAAATTGAAAATACAACCAGCGACTACGACCGTGAAAAACTGCAAGAGCGGCTGGCGAAGCTCGCTGGCGGCGTTGCCATCATTCGTGTAGGCGCAGCCACCGAAACTGAGCTGAAGGAAAAGAAGCATCGTGTTGAAGATGCCCTGTCTGCAACCCGTGCGGCTGTGGAAGAAGGAATCGTGCCCGGCGGCGGTGTGGCGTTGATCAACGCTATGAGCGCAGTTGAAGACCTGAAGATGGACAGTGATGATGCCCAGATCGGTGTTAAAATTGTCCGCGATGCATTGGAAATCCCGATGCGAAAAATCGCCGAAAACGCCGGCAAAGATGGATCAGTGGTTGTTGAGCATGCTCGCCAGGCACAGGTCAAGGAAAAGAACTCCCGCATCGGTTATGATGTTTTGACCGAAGAATATTGCGACATGGTTGCATGCGGCGTGATTGACCCCGCCAAGGTGACCCGCGGTGCGCTGGAAAACGCGGCTTCCATTGCGGCAATGATCCTGACCACCGAAGCCCTGATCACGGATATTCCCGAACCAGAACCGCCAATGCCTCCTGGAGGTGGTGGAATGGGCATGGGCGGCTATTAAGCCGATTGGGTTCATAAGATTAGAAAGCTGTTCCGAAATGGAGCAGCTTTTTTATTTTAGGTGAATGGTGGATGGTGAGTAGGAATCAGGAAGTAGGAAGCAGGGAGTAGGAAGTTGGAAGCAGGAAGTAGGAAACAGGAAGCAGTGAGTGATTGAAATCTGTTTGGCGCTGGTATAATAGTAGGCATGCTTGCTGTAAAGTGGATCACAAAGAAGCCGATCATCGGGTTATTGATTTTCTTATTTTTTTTGACAGCCTGTACTCAACCGGTAGAGACCTTACCCGAAGGAGAACCAAACCCATCTCAGGTTTTGCCGACCATAACCCCGACGGTTGCGGAACCGACAGCCACGCCCCAGCC